>Ga0169931_10012862_pt1 | contig 11531 bp, 19 predicted proteins | sample Kivu_15m_20L_FD_129675 | JGI IMG/M metagenome (GOLD analysis project Ga0169931, IMG submission 129675) | Freshwater microbial communities from Lake Kivu, Western Province, Rwanda to study Microbial Dark Matter (Phase II) - Kivu_15m_20L... | ecosystem: Environmental > Aquatic > Freshwater > Lake... | reverse complement strand
TGGGGATTGGGGATTGGGGGATTGGGGATTGGGGATTGGGGATTGGGCCCAATCCCCAATCCCCAATCCCCAATCCCCAATCCCCAATACCTCACAAAAAATGGGTTGGATTTTTGAAACTCTCTTATAATAATATATTTAAGAATTTTAATTCAAATAAATTAAGATTTCTATTCTCGTAATTAGATATTATTTAAACTTAAAAAACCTAAGGACATAATTAAACAATTGGAAAATTAGTAAATCAGAAATAACGATAAACTAAACAAATTAAAGTTGAATCGTTAAATATTGATATTATAATGTTAACTACTTAATAGATCAAAATTCATAAAAATCCTATTTTTATCTATAATTATTATATAAAAATAAAATTAAATTTAAAAAATGAAAAACAAAAATTTAGATGATTGTTCATCATTGAAATTCTTTAACTTCGAAGGATGGTCTTCGCAAAAAATCCTTGAAAAATATGAAATAGTTCTTTCATCCAGAGAGAAACAGATTACTGATCTTTCAATTGAAATTGGGTCACTTAATGAAAGATTAGCAAATATTTCAGATAAACTTTTAAGTGTTGAGGAAGAAAACACATATTTGAAAAACAGACTTCAAAAGAGAGTAAGCATTATGAATTAATACTCGTATATTTAGGAAAACTTATTAAATCAAGAATTGAATAACAAAGAAATTATGTTTATGAGATTAGAGAGAAAAGAGCAGGAATGTGACGAATTGAAAAAGAAAATTGAGCAATTAGAAAACAGAGGATATAGAGAAAAACCCTTAATAGAAACTAATAAAACTTATATAGCCAGTCAACTTATGAATTATGCAGATAGTCAAAATAATAATGTAAACAAATACAAAGAAAATATAGCCGAGCCTAAGAAAGATCAAGTTAAGGATAATATAAATAATTTTTTCCAACCTACTCAAGATATGAAGGCAAATACCACGTCGACTTCTTCTAAACCTTCTGCTTTGGTAAGGTTATATTTTAATTAATAAAGGATAAAATAAGAGAATTAAAGGAAAAAAAATCTACTGCTGCTCTTGTCAGGATTTCATTAACTAATTCATTAATTGAAACAACATCTAATATTGAGAGTTCAATTAATCCTGATTCTAGTAAGATGACTACTCAAACAGAAGATAAAAATGAATCTACTAAACAAGAAGACTCTTCATATTCAAATATTTAATAAATATTCCTATAAAATTAAAATAAATTAATTTTAAGATTACAAATATATATAGTGATTTAAATTACATCTCCCTATTATTAAATAATTTTAATCAATTGTATTCTTATTTTATTTATCTTATTTAAAATTTTCTACTTCAATTAAATTAATTTATTAACTTCATCCTTAATTTTTTCCAATCTTGAAGAAAGAGACAAATCCATGAATTTATTTTCAGTATACATTTGCAATCCTCCTATGACGTTTTCATTGACAGAGTAGTCTATTATGAATGTTTTTCCTTCGTTATCAGGGTTACTCATTAAGGCATGTTTAACTTGATCTTTTTCACTAGCAGTCAATTCTTGAGCTGAGATGATGGTGATCTTTTCTTCTTTTGTAAGCATAAGATAAGTTCTGATATATTTCTTCGCGATTTCATTGATGTACATAAATCTTTTATTTTTTCCGACTAAATCGCAGAACTTCAAAGTGGTTTCACAAAAATCTCCACATTTTCCCATTTCTTCAACAAAAGAGTAGATTTGAGATGAGTTAAGTCCTGAATTATCGGCAAAGATTCTAAAAGATTCGATGTTTTCATAAAGATTATTAAGGTATTTCATATCTTCAAAAACTCTGTAAAGATTTTTTTCTTCTGAGGCTACTGTGAAGAGAGTAACTGCATAACGTCCTGCAATGGAATCTTCACTGGCAGGGGGCTATCAAAAAAATTAAATTTATAGGATTTTACTTTATTTCCTGGAACTGTATCGATTCTTTTTACTCCTCCAGTTTCGACTGGTTGGCTGGTTGTAGAAGCTTCTATTTGTTGTTTTGTCTCTGATTGTTTTACTTTTATTGTTGATGCTGCTCTTTCTGAATCACTGGCTGTTGCGCCTCCCCCACTGACTGATTTTTTTGATTTGTCAACTTCTTTGTCAGATCTGGATCCGTCTTTTACTTTTGCTCCGAAGTAGGATGATTGTAATTTGAACAGAGTTGGTTTGTTCAATAATCTTGAACCAGTTTTCAATAAAAATCTTGGAAAAGAAATCATATTTAAATTATTTATAAAAATTATATATATAAACTGAAAAAATTTAATTAAAATTGAAATTTATTACAATTAGTTTAATTACATATATATAAATAATGAATTCTTCAAACGAAAATTCTGCTCAGGCAGATAATCATGATTACGTATTCAAATTTGTAATAATCGGAGATAGTGGAGTAGGCAAGTCATGCTTAATACACCATTTTATGTTTAATAAATGTCTGTTAAATATTTAATAAATAAATATAGTTAAGAAAGAAACAACTCAAACGATTGGAGTAGAATTTTCGTCAAAAATAATAAAAGTAGGGAATAAGGATATTAAATTACAAATATGGGACACTGCTGGACAAGAAAAATTTAGGTCTGTAGCCAGAAGTTATTACAGGGGAGCTATTGGAGTTATTATAGTATATGATATTACAAAGTAATTTATTTTTTAATTCAATCAAATAGACCTGAAACTTTTCAGCACATACCAATATGGTTGAATGACGCAAAGAATAGTGCAAGGAGTGAGTGTAGTATATGCGTCGTAGGGAATAAATCTGACTTGAAAGATAGCAGAGTAATTAAGTATAACGATGGAGCTAAATTCTGTCAAGAAAATAGTAAATTTAGTCGATTAATATTTTTTTCTTAGATTTAATACATTTCGAGTGCTCTGCTTATTCCGGTGATAATGTCGATGAGATATTCACATGCCTTACTAAGCATATAATCAATAAAATTGAGAATGGAATCATCGAACCTAGTTCTGTTATTTCTTCTTATGCGAATACTTTTAAAAATGTGAATTCGAGCAAAAATCTGGAAGAAAAGCTAAATGAAGATTGGAAGTGTAGTAATGGATGTTGATAAATTTGTAATATTTAGATTAATTAAAATTTTATGAATCTTATTCTAATTTAATTTTCTTCTAAGTTTTAAAATAAAACAAATTTTATAACTAAATAAATAAAATTTGAAAATTAATGGAAAAATATGAAATTATCGAAGAACTTGGAAAAGGAACATTTGCCGTAGTGATGAAGGCAAAAGAAACAAATACAGGTGACATAGTAGCAATTAAAAAACTAAAGAAAAAATATTCATCATGGAGTGATTGCATCGAACTAAGGGAAGTGAAATCTTTAGACATCCTAAAAAAGAATGATAACATAATCAAATTAAAAGAGATGATAAGAGTAGAAGACACACTTCATCTTGTGTTTGAATACATGGAAAAAAATCTTTACGAAATGATGATGCAAAAACAAAAAAAAAAGTTTAACGAAGGACAAATTCGCTCTATTATGTGGCAAACATTGCAGGGAATAGCCTACATGCATAAATATGGTTTCTTCCATCGAGATTTGAAACCTGAAAATTTGTTAGTAAATGGAGAGATCATAAAAATAGCTGATTTTGGATTGGCCAGAGAAATTCGATCACTGCCACCTTACACAGATTATATAGCTACAAGATATTACCGTGCACCGGAATGTATACTAAAATCTGCAAATTACAATTCCCCTATCGACATATGGGCGTTAGGATGTATAATGGCGGAATTATTTATGTACACCCCTATTTTTTTAGGAAACTCTGAAAAAGAGGTGCTTTTCCGAATGTGCTCCATACTCGGAACCCCAACTAATTCAACTTGGGCTGAAGGTATACAACTGGCTAAAAAAATTGATATGAAATTTCCTGTTTGCCCGGGGGTACCCCTCTCTCAGCTGATAACTGATGCAAGTAAAGATGCCATAGATCTAATTGGAGAAATGTTAAAATGGGACCCTAATAAAAGGCCCACTGCAAGTACACTTTTACAACATCCCTTTTTCACACAATACCCCATTCCAAACAGATTAACTACGCCAGACATGGGAAACAGTCACAAAAATTCTTACAAAAATTTTAAATCATATTCAAATGCAGTGAATCATAAAAAGAAGAAAGAAGTTACTGATTTAAATACAGAAAATAAGGATATCGGTTTTTCTATGAAAAATGAAGATGATGACTTCAGCAAAATTTTGGATGACACCAGAGGATTTAACGAATGTAATTTATGAATTTAATTTGCCTAGTTATTAAGAAAATAAAGGAGGAAAAGTATGAAGAAGAGATAAAATTTCTAGAAAATAACAAAGTAGTATCTTTCTATTAAATCTACTTGTAATAGAATCCATCACCAATTTCGAAAAAAGTGGATGAAGAATTTGATTTTTCTGAAATTGATAGATATCTTAAAGAAAATAACAACAGTAATAATACTTTATATTCTAACCTAAACATAACAAATACGCTTCTTAATGCAAATATCTCTAACTATACTGGATTAGCATCGACTCTTACTACTAATTTAAATGTTAAAAATCAAGGTCAGACGATTTATAATTATAGAGACGGAACATTTTTCGACACCAGAACCCTTAATTCTATTAATGGGAATGTTAATAGTTCAAATAGCTTAGGAAATGGATCTTTTGGAAGCAGTAATAAAAAGTCTTTAAATTTTAGATGATAAGGAAAATATAGAAACGACCTACGATAAAGAAATTTGTAGTAACAAAGAAGAATTTTATCAAAGTCGAAGAAAGAATTTTATTAACAAATTAGAGTCGTTGGAAAATAATTTAAATTCAGATAATTCTCCAAAAGCTGAAAACAATTTACTAAAAGGAAACGAAGGAGAAACGAGTAATTCAATTAAAAAACGACAACAAGATAAGTCCTCTACTGAATTAGATTTTGATAACTGCAACGTCTATCTTAAAGTAAAAACCGATCATCAGACAAATCAATCTAACACTAGAAAGGGATCAGCCTACAAATTCATCGAGGAAAAGATGAAAAACAATCATAATAATATCTTAGCCCCTACATTAACTACATTTAAAACAACAAAGGATCCAATTGCAGAAAAATTTTCTAATAATGCGGCTAATAATATTCAGCCTAATTTAACTAATAATTCCATAAACAATCCTGCAACTAATCTAAACTCACATTTCTTGAGCAATTCCAACAGCGGAATTACAAATTCGAACAAACAAGGACAAATTCCTCATAAAAATAATTCTAATCCAAATATTATAAATGCTAATTTAATAAAGAATCCAGTAATAACACAAACAACGCAAAATAATCCTTCAGTCGAAAAAAAAGGAGAATTCCAAAGCAGAAGAAAGAATATAGTCAATATGATAAATGAACTAGATGGTAAAGTAATAGACATCAATCTAAACTCAAACGCAAATAACAAAAGTGAAATAGATAAGGCAGAGCATCACTGTAACTTTAGTAAGAAAAATCCAAACAATTTCCCTAGTAATATCAAAACTGATAAAGATATGATGATTGGCGATAGTAATTATAAGAAAAATGCACCCGTGACAAATAATATTTCAGTTGGTGGAAATTTAGGAAATATAAATAACACTTTTTCCCAAAATGTTGTCAATAATAGTATCTTAAACAATGATGGGATGATGACCATAAATTTCGCTTCTAGAAGGCACATAAACAATACTGGGAATCAGAATATTTCAAATAATATAGCTTCAAATCATATAAATCAGAATATTCTTACCAGACACCAATTAAATAAAGACAACAATGTGAATAATATAAATTCAGATAAGCTCAGATTCTATTAAATTATAGGATAATTTTTATTTATAAATAAAATTCAAATAAACAAAAAGATATTTAAATAATTAAAGAATATAATCAAAATTGAAAATCTTTGATATCAATTTTAGTATTTAAATAATTCCTTCAATGTTTCGTTGAATAAGAAAGTTAATCCATTATACAGCCCAGTTTTTACTAAGGTCATAGACATGCCTATATATAGTCCTTGAATACCTTTTCGCTGATAGGCTTCTTTCAAATAAGAAAATAAATTAATCTGCTTATCTGCGCCTTTTAGAGAAAATATATTAATGAAATATATTGATACAATTAACTTGGCGTACTCTTCTGTATGCAAATAAGGGATATAATATAACCTGACCTACGATACCACTTATAGCACCAAAAATGAGATGAAGATATCGTCTGTATCTATCTATTGTATATTTCTGTTTTAAAACATCAAACAAGGTTTGTTTAATTCCTACATATGTTATAGCACCCTTGATAATAAATTATTTTTACTATGCTAGCAACCCCAAATCCTCTGTATATTCCATTAAAACCCTCCTTACTCCATAAATAATATAACGATCCCCTTATTGTTGTTTCCTTGAGGATTGAATTTTTTGTATTTACAGAAATTCTCGTCCTCACAACATCTAATGGGAATGTAAATAGATTAGCCGAAAATCCAGCAAGACCCCCACATATTATGTTATAAAACAGAGTGTTATGATTATTGTTTCCCCTTATTAATATGTTCCTATACAATTCAACCGAATAAAATTCAATTGCTGAAAATGGCACAGCCCAAGCAACTAATGTTCCGGCACCAACATAAAATCCTTTAATTCCTTGACTTACATAAATTTTTTTGATTGTTTGGAAAAAGTTTAATCCTTTATAATCAACATTTCCTACTTGTCTCAAAATTTCTATTCGTTCGAATGGATTTGAAATGCATCTTGCTAAAGCAGCTGACATTCCCTATTAAAATTCATTTAAACATTTTAATTTTATCAATTGTACTCCGGTTAAAAAATTTTTGTAAACTCCTTTCTTTTTTTCTTCATGTTTATTCATTTCAAAAATGAAACGAATTTTAAATTTATTCTTAAATATTAAAATAATTATTCCGAGATTAATTCATCAACCTTTGATAATGCAGCTTGAATAAAAATTATAAATTCAAAATTTTTATATAGAAAGAAAATATATCAATATTTAAAGACTTCTTTTAACTTTTCATTACACCAGAAAGTAATTCCAACGAATGGTCCAGTTTTCAGCAAAGTCATCGACAGTCCTAAATAAAATCCTCTAATCCCGTGACGATTGATAAGATCTTTTATATAAGGTCCAAAATCAAATTTATGACTATCTTCATTGGAATGTTTAATAATATTTAATACTATCTGCTTGGAAAACTCTTTTAATCATGTAAAAAGGATACATGATTAAAGTTCCTATAACTCCCGCTAATGATCCATATATTAAATTCAAATAATTTTTGAATTTGTTAATCATTAATTTTCTTTGGAAATAGTCGAAACATGTTTGTTTTATCGCTATGTAAAACATATTTCCCTAAATTATTAAAAGTTATCATTACAAATGCCGCAACTGTATATCCCTTATAAAGTCCTTTGATTCCCGCTACTTTCCATAGATTTATCATCGATTTTCCAATACTGGTCTCTTTTACATGCGAATTTTCTGTGTTGATTGAAATTCTTGTTCTCGCTACATCAAGAGGAAAAGTGAAGGTAGCTGCTGTTAAGCCAGCCAAACCTCCACATAAAAAATTGAAATAAAAAGATGACTGCCGATTTTCTTTTCCTCTTATAAAATAATTTTTGAATTTTTCGAGTGAATAAAATTCGATCGCTGCAAAGGGAAAAATTCTTAACACAGAAGCTGTATTTCCTGTAAAATATCCAAGAATTCCCTGCGTTTTATAAATTTTGATAAAGGAATCTTTTAAACTCATTCCTTTATAATCTATGTTTTCCACTTGTCTAAGAATTTCTACTCTTTCGATTGGATTTGTAATTGTTCTTGCTAATGAGGCTGCGATTCCCTATTCTCAATTATTATAATTTACTCCTGATAATAAATTCTTATAAACTCCTTGTTTCTTGTCTTCTTTTGTATTAGTTACTTGCGTAATCTTTTCTGTTCTACTTTGGCGCATTTGTATATTCGATTTTTTATTTAATATTAATCTTTAAATTTGAAATTAACAATTTGTAAGAAATTATGAATTTTAGCAAATGTATAATAGAATCTCTAAAATTTAGGTAGAGGAAATTGAAATGAATGAAATTATTTGACACAGGTAAATAAAGTTATACTATAATGCTATATGATTTAAAATCAACAACTAAAAACTATTTATTGTATCATATAAATAATTCTGCTAAATCTTATAGAAAGTTATTTAATTTCTCTATCTAAGATAATTAGAGATCTTCTCTGTTATAATAAATTCCTTCTGATTTTGTTTTGCCTAAAAATTTTAATACATATCTTCTAATAATCCCTAGAAACACTTGGTCTTTCATTGATTCTCCAGCCATTATAGTTATATTCTCACCTTTATTTCCATATATCAATTTTACAAGTGGTATTCCCTCATCTAAAATATTATTCTTAATTGCAAGTTCCATTCCGCTTTTTTCATCTATGTTTACTTTTCCGATTCTTAATTTCCTAATTTTACTCGTAGCTTTTTCCCAAATCGGAGAAAATTCTTGGCATGTTCCACATCTTTCAGAATAGTATTCTATCAACCAAGCATCTTTAGAATTTATAACTTTTTCTTCATAGTTGTTAATATTAAGAATCTCAGACTTATTAGAAGATGTATGAAGAATATAGATAATAAAAATAACAAAAAGAATGTATTTCTTTATCATCATTTATAACAAACTCAATAAATCAATAAATATTTTACAATTAGAATTAATCCTAGTTAGATAAAATAAAAAAAATCTCATCTGCATAATTATTTTTAAATTTTATTATTTTAACAATTTAAATAAGGAATTTTCTGGTATGAAACAATATTAAAAATTACTTGCTTATCAAAAAATACTGAATTAAATATCGTTGTCTAAAATCAATAGAATATTATTTAAAAAAATTCAAAATTATTCTTATTATTATAACAATTATAATAATTATATAAATGGATAGACTTAAACAACTCGTAATTAAACATCAAAACAATTTCAAATTTCTTCTTTTTGCAGGAGCAGCTATAGCTTGCTTGAACACACTCGCTAGAGCCGATTTCAACATTATCCTATATCTGTATGTCTATTACGTATGGCATAATATGGCAGATTCAAAAGAGGCCCAAACAAATGAAAAAATTAATTCATTCTTTGTATTCCTTTTTAGCTTGTTGATTGACTTTATCTGGGTGTTTTTCTGGGGCTCAAGATGGGGAGAAAAAGATGACAACGAAGCATTTGTTCATTCCTTTGTGATATTTTTCTCTTGGATTGGAATATTGTTAAAGGTAATAGATTAATTTAAAAAATTAGATAGTTGTTGTTTTCTGCATTGGATTGTTAGAATGGAGTAACATCAAGTCTTCACTCCCTGCAAAATTACAAGAAAAATTGAACGCTGGTCCTTATTCAGAACAAAAAGACGAAGTTTCTCCATAAATAAGAAAAATCTATTTAAAATTTTTTAAATTTTCGTAATTCCTTTAAAAATTCTGCTTTAAAAATGAATTAAATTGATTATATTATGTATGCAATTAAGTATTAGGATATGTGAAAAAATTAATCAGTTGACTATATTTAAATATTGAATAGCCTAGTTAGTCCTCATGTCCTTTTTAGATAATCATTTTAAACAAAAATTATTAATTCATAAATTTAAAATATTTATTAATATTAAATGTCATCGAAAAGAGCCTACTATTTTCATAAAAAATTCAACTGGAAAGAAATAATCAATCTCTTTGCTTATGATGTCAAGATGCCAGAAAGACTTTCTAAGAGACAACAAATACTTAGACTTTATAAGTAAAATTTTATTAAATTTAATCTTTGTTTTTATAAAATTTTAAACTTACCAAAAAAGAAATTGCAGCAGAAGATTATTTGAAATAGAAATGCAAGGGGCCCAAGCTTGCGATGTTCATTCCTTCGCACATAAAATGCAAGAACTGAGAAAAGATTTTCAAAAATTAAAAACAGCCAATTCAGATAAAGAAGTAAACGATCTTTTAGAAAAATACGAGCAATTTATAGAATTTACATACACAGAAGTCCCCTGGACACGTAAAATATTTTATATACAATATAATCATTTATAAACTTCCTACAGATGACAACGTTTCTTATGAGTGGAGACATGGAAAAGGTCTTCCTATTTTCTCAAAAGAAGAAATCGAAACAGACTACTGGGGCTATTATGATAAAAAGTTACTGAACTATTATCCAAAACCTTTGGAATGGCAATTCAGAGATGAATACCCATTCGAAGATGCAATCAACTTCCAAGAACAATTCAGCCCAAATGAATGGGATTCAGTAAATGAAAATGAGAACGTCATCAATCAGTCTGCCCAATCACCTGAACAATTTAGAGCTGAAGTAGAGGAACTGAAGGCTAAATATCAACTAAATAAGCCTAATCTATGGGAAACAACTGAAGCTAAACATTAAGATAAAATTTAGTATCAGCAATAATTTATTATCAAAGCATAGACTGTAATTGAATATTAACAAGAAAAATATTTTATATTATTATTGTTTTTAAAATAAATGAGAGAGTGAATTTATAATTAATTAATGAGTCTTCCATCTAATGATATGTATTTAGACTATAAAACACAAAAAAGCAACGAAAATCCCTTTAAGAAGAACAAATTTATAAACAGTGACGATTCTAATTATAAAAAAAAGAGCCATAAGAGAAAATCAATCCAACTAAATAAGTTTAAAATGTTTTTTAACATGTACAATGCGGTGGATTCTCATTCGCATCTCCTCCTGATATTCTCAGTTTTATTTGTAAGCTTGTTTTACTATTGAACAAATATTCTAACTTAGATTATCAGCTGGTTTATTTACTATCTAATATAGTTGATTTTCTTATAGGGTGTTTATGCATATTTTCGTCAATCGTGTTCTACAATCATACCTTTACTATACAATTTGAGGATGTATTTTAAGGATGAGTGCAAGTGTCTTATATTACATAAACGGAAAATATTTTAAATATACTGACAGGTAATAGTTTTAAGTAACATTTTTAGATATTGTTTTTCTATTTCCTCGTTGATGTTTCCTTTGATGATATTACTAGATTTGTTAATAAACAATCGAAGGCTCGAACTTTTTGATATTATATTAATTGTTTTTCTTTCATGTGCAGTTGCGATGACTTTTATCGGTGACAAAATTTGGAGCGAGGAGGAATCCCTAACAAAGGTTCCTCATCATCGAGACCATCATTTATTTCATTACAAAAATGCAAGATTGTACAGACTTGATTCAGAAAATTCAGAATTTTCGAATTCAAACGAAAACGAAGGTTCTAACGGAAATAATAATGAATTACGAGCAGATCTCGTCGATCAGAATGAAAAAGTTGAAGATATTATAATTATTGGTAATTCAGATAAGGAAAAT
>Ga0169931_10012861_pt1 | contig 11531 bp, 7 predicted proteins | sample Kivu_15m_20L_FD_129675 | JGI IMG/M metagenome (GOLD analysis project Ga0169931, IMG submission 129675) | Freshwater microbial communities from Lake Kivu, Western Province, Rwanda to study Microbial Dark Matter (Phase II) - Kivu_15m_20L... | ecosystem: Environmental > Aquatic > Freshwater > Lake ... | reverse complement strand
GACGGCCGCCTGCAGCTCGAAGGGACCGGCGACCGCCAGGGCGCGTGGGAGTTCGCCGAATGCCGCCTCGAGACGCCCTGGGCGGAAATCACCTGGCAGGGCCGCTGGGAATTGGGACGCGGGTTCGCCGCGCCGCGCGGTCTGCTCACCGGGGCCGCCTTGCCGCGCCACGACGCCTTCCTGGCAGCGCGCCTCGACCTGGCGCAGCTCGCGCAAATGATTCCCCACGCCCTCGGGCTGCGGGAGGGCGTGCGGATCGACGCCGGCACGGCCGAGGCCTCGTTCGCCAGCGCGCCCGCCAGCGGGCGTCGGCGGTGGACCGCGGCGGTGCAGCTGGCCCATCTGCTTGGCTCCGACGCCGAGCGGCCGATTCGCTGGGAACAGCCGCTCGAAGCGCGGGCCGAATGGGTCGGCGGTCCCGGCGAGGCGACGCTCGAGCGGGCCGCCGCCCGCGCGCCGGGGGTCGAGGCCGCCGTGGCCCTGGCCGGCGAGGCGTACGAAGGCAGCTTCCACGGCGACCTCGCCCAACTGCGACAGCAAGTCGACCAACTCGTCGACCTCGCGCCGTGGCGACTGGCCGGGGCGGGGCAAGGCACGTTCTCCTACCGGGCGGCAGGGGCCGGCCAATTCGAGGCCCGCGCCGAGGCCGCTTTCAACGACGTGCTGGTGCAGTACCAGGAGCGGTTGTTGTGGCAAGACGCGCAGCTCAGCGGCGAACTCTCCGCCTCCGGCGCGCTGCAGGGCTGGAAGCCCGCGCTGCTCCAGCAGGCCGCGGCGAAGCTGCAGGGGTCGCAGCACGCGCTGGACGCCGAACTGCTCGAGCCCGCCGCGCTGGTCGGCGACGCTCCGTGGTCGTTGCGGTTCGCCGGCCGCACGGCGCTGGAGGCCTGGCCCGATTGGCTCCGCCGCGCGGGGGCGAGCCTGCCCGAACAACTCGCAGGCGCCGCCGCCTTCGAAGGGCGCGCGCGGATCGACGCCCAGTCGATCCACCTGCAGCATGTGCAAGCCTCCGTCGACCGCTTCCGCATGGTCCGCGGACCGCTGCGCGTCGAAGAGCCGCGGATCGAACTGGCCGGCGACTTGAGCGTGGTCCGCGCCAGCGGCGCCCTGCTCGCCAGCCGGCTGCACCTCGCCAGTTCCGCCTTCGCCGCCGCCTGCCGCGACGTGCAGTACCGCCCGGGGGGCCCCGAGGCCGCCGCCCTCCGCGGCGAGACCGCCTTCCGCATCGACCTGGAGCGACTCGCCGCGTCGCTGTCGGTACCCGCCCATCCCCAGGCCGCCTGGCCTCGCGGACAACTCACCGGACAGGCGACGCTGGCCAGCGACGGCCAGCGTCTCTCGGCGGAAGTCTCGGCGGAAGGCGCCGGGCTGGCCTGGGTGCGGCGCCCGCTGTTCGCCGCCGAGTCCGCCGCGGCCCTCGAAACGCTCTGGAGCGAGCCCCACCTGCAACTCAGCGGCCGCGGCGCCTACCTGCGGCAGGACGACCGGCTCGACGTCGACCGCCTGCAGGTGCGCAGCGAGTTGGTCGCGTGCCAGGGACGGCTGACGGTCGACGCCTGGTCGGCCGACCGCAACCTCCGCGGCGAGATCGAGGCCCAATTCGATCCGGCGCGGTGCGAACAGCTGGTCGCCAGCCTGCTGGGCGACCGCGTGACGGTGCGCGGTCTGGAACGGCTCCGCCTGGCCGTCGAGGGACGCCCCGCGCCCCGCGGCGAGACGGCGCTGGCCAGCAGCGGAGCCGCCCACGCCGCGCGGCACTGGTCGCAGCGGTGGAAGGGCGACGCCGCCACCGGATTTCGCGAGGCGACGCTCTACGGGTTGCCGCTCGGCCCGACCGCTCTGGCCGCCGCCAGCGGCGGAGGACAGCTGCGATTCCAACCGCTCGACATCCCGACCGGCGGCGGCAAATTGTCGCTGCAGCCGCTGGTCACCTGGGATCCCGGTCCCGCCCGCCTCGAACTCCCTGCCGGAGCCGCGGTGCAGCAGGTGGAGATCTCGCCGGCCGTCAGCCAGGCGATGCTCAAGTACGCGGCCCCCGTCCTGGCTGGGGCGACCCAGAGCCGCGGCAGGTTTTCGGTGAACCTCGAGCGGTGCCTCGTTCCGCTGGCGGCCCCGCGGCAGGCCGAAGTCGTCGGCGTGCTGCAGATCCACGAACTGTCGGTCGCGCCGGGGCCGTTGATCCAGGCGGTCGGCGCGCAGCTGCGCCAGATCGAGCAGCTGGCCGCGGCGCCCGGCGGCCCCCCGGCCGCCGCCCCGCCCCCGCTCGCCCTGACGGCGCCCGACCAGCGCGTCGAGTTTCGCGTGGCCCAGGGCCGGGTCTACCACCGCGGCCTCGAGTTCCGCATCGACGACGTGCCGGTCCGTTCCCAGGGATCGGTCGGCTTCGACGACACGCTGTCGCTGGTCTTCGAATTTCCGATCCAGGAGAAATGGGTCCGCCGCCAACGCGCGCTGCTCCGCCTGGCCGGGCAGATGGTCGAGGTGCCGATCCAGGGCACGTTCGAGCGCCCGCGGCTCGACCAGCAGGCGGTGGCCCGGATCTCGCAGCAACTGGTCGAGACGGCCGCCGAGCAGTTTCTCGGCGACGAACTCAACCGGGCCCTCGACCGCCTGCTCAAGCCGCGGTGACGCGCGCGGTCGGTCGCCGCCGGCCTTTAGCTCGCCGACGCCAAGCCCGCGGGCCGACCCGAAGCGGCGCTCGCCGCGGCGCGGTATGCTCCCTGGAGGGGCCGCCCGCGCGGCCTCGCAACGGTTGCCTTGGCCTTCAGGAGTTCCCCGGCCGTGCAGCGTTTCTCCCGGGCAGTGCGCAGCGGGCTGTGCGGCGTCGCCGTGCTCGCCTCCGCGGGCCGCATCGACGGCGCGGCGGCCGGCCCGGCGTCGGCGCCGCCGGGGGACCCCGCCGCAGCGCCCCGCAGCGGTCCCCTCCGCACCGTCGCCGGGCGGCGCCTGCGGCTCGTCACCGACGTCCCCGCTGACTCGGAGGTCGACGCGCTGCCGCAGGCGTTCGACGCCGCCGTGCCGCTGTGGGCCGACTATTTCCAGACGCCTCCCGCGGCGTGGTCCGGCTGGCGCGTCGACGCCCACCTGATCGCCCGCCGCGCCGTCTTCGAGGCGGCCGGGCGGTTGCCGGCCGAGAATCCGCGGTTCGTCAACGGCTTCGCCCGCGCCGACGCCTTGTGGTGGGACGAGCAGGAGTCGGCCTACTACCGACGGCATCTGCTGCTGCACGAGGGGACGCACGCGTTCATGCACGCCTTCCTGGGGGGCGCGGGGCCGGGTTGGTACATGGAAGGGATGGCCGAGCGGCTGGCGACGCACGTCTGGGCCGAGGGGAAGCTGCGGCTTGCCCAGACCCCCGCGACCCGCGACGACGCGCCGCTCTGGGGTCGGATCAAGCTGATTCGCGACGCCTGCCGCGAGGGCCGCGCGTGGAGCCTCGAGCAGGTGCTGGCGATCGACAACCGGCGCGTGCTGAACGCCGAAGCCTATGCCTGGAGCTGGGCCCTGGTCAGCCTGCTGGACGAACATCCCGATCGCCGCCCGGTGCTCCGCGGTCTGGCGGCGCACGTTCGCGAGCCGGCCGCCGCGTTCAACCGCCGCTTTCGCCGCGAGATCGGCGGGGCTTGGGGCGACCTGGAGGCCGAGTGGCAGGCTTTCATTGCCGACCTCGACTACGGCTACGACTACGGCCGGCAGCAGCTGGTCCATCGCGCGGCGGCCCCGTGGACGCCGTCGAGCGGCGCGGTGGAGATCGAAGCGGCCCGCGGCTGGCAATCGACCGGCTGGCTGCTGCGCGGCGGCGCGACCTACCGCTTCGCCGCCGCCGGCCGATTCTCCGTCGCCGCCGACCCCGAGCCCTGGATGAGCGAGGCCGACGGCGTGACGCTCGCCTACCACGGCGGAGCGCCCCTGGGGATGCTGCTTGGCGCCCTCCGCCCTCGCGACGACGAGCCCTCGGCGACCGGCTCCCGCCCCCCCGCTCCCGACCTGCCCGACTTCCTCCGCCCCTGTCGTCTGGGGGCCTCCGCGACGCTGCGGCCGGCCGTCGACGGGGTGCTGTACGTCAAAATCAACGACGCCGCGGCCCGCCGGAACGACAATGCGGGGGGGTTGACCCTTCGCGGCGAGGCGGTCGAGAGCCGCGATTGACACCCTTCCGGGGCGGTCGGAAAATAATCGAGGCGCCGGTCGTGCCAGGGCGTCGGCGGGTGGCCGGCCCAGGCCCGTGGTCGGTCGCCATCCCTCGCGGTTGAGAAGCCGGGACCCCCGCTTTGGCGTGGCGGGGTCGTCGCCTCCGGACTTTGCGGTCGTCCGGAGCGCGTGGATCGTCGTGGGCCGCCCCTTGTTTGCGACCGCTTGGAGTTGCGATGACCAATCAATTGGCCGCCGGCGATCCTGAGGTGTGGGCTGCCGTTGCCGACGAGATGCAGCGGCAGCAGCACGGGCTCGAAATGATTGCGAGCGAGAACTACGCCAGCGCGGCGGTCATGCAGGCGGTCGGCAGCGTGCTGACGAACAAATACGCCGAGGGGTATCCCGGGCGGCGCTATTACGGCGGCTGCGAGCACGTCGACGTGGTGGAGGAGCTGGCCTGCCGTCGGGCGCAGCAGCTGTTCGGGGCGGAGTACGCGAACGTGCAGCCCCATTCGGGCTCGCAGGCCAACACGGCCGTGTACCTCGGCGTGCTGGAGCCGGGCGACACGGTGTTGGGGTTGGATCTGGCCCACGGCGGCCATCTGACGCATGGCATGCGGTTGAACATTTCCGGCATGCTCTACAACTTCGTCAACTACGGCGTGCGCCGCGACGACCATCGGATCGACTTCGATCAGGTGGCGCGGCTCGCGAAGGAGCACAAGCCCAAGCTGATCGTGGCCGGGGCGAGCGCGTATCCGCGCGAGATCCCCCACGGCAAGTTCGCGGAAATCGCCGCCGGGGCGAAGGCGCGGCTGATGGTCGACATGGCCCACTACGCCGGACTGGTCGCCGCCGGCTTGCACGACAATCCCGTGCCGGTCGCCGACTTCGTGACGACCACCACGCACAAGACGCTCCGCGGTCCGCGGGGCGGCTTGATTCTGGCCAAAGCGGAGCACGCCAAGACGCTCAACAGCCGGGTCTTTCCAGGGATCCAGGGCGGGCCGCTGATGCACGTGATCGCGGGCAAGGCGGTTTGTTTCGGCGAGGCGCTGCAGCCCGAGTTCCGCGTCTACATCCAGCAGGTGATCGACAACGCCAAAGCGCTGGCCGAGGTGCTGGCGGCCGGCGGCTTGGCGCTGGTCAGCGGCGGCACCGACAACCATCTGATGCTGGTCGACGTCACGCCCCTGGGGATCGGCGGCAAGCTGGCCGAGCAGGTGCTCGACGCGTGCGGCATCACCGTCAACAAGAACATGATCCCGTTCGACGAGCGGAAGCCGGTCGATCCCTCGGGCATCCGCGTGGGGACTCCGGCGCTCACGACGCGGGGGATGGGGGTCGAGCAGATGCGGATCATCGGCCGCTGGATGCTCGAGGCGCTGCGCGCGCCGGACGACGCCGCGCTGCACGCGCGGATCCGGCGGCAGGCGGCGGAGTTGGGCCAGGATTTCCCGGTGCCGGCGGCCGTGCTCGAAGCGGCGGCCGCCTGATCGCCCGGCCGGCGAGGCGTGCCGCTCAGGCGGCGGATCGGCCCCGCCGCCGGCCCCGCCGCCGGCGTCGCGCACGACGGGGGGCGCGGCCCTCTCCGGGGAAGGCCGCTGGGGAAGGCCGCTGGGGAAGGCCGCTGGGGAATCGAAGGCCGCTGGGGAATCGAAGGCCGCTGGGGAATCATCGAAGTCGTCGGCCCCTCCGCGGCGGCCGCAGCGCAGCGGCACGCGGACGGGGCGGCGAGCGTCACAGGAGCCAATGATGAGCGAAGCCTCTCGCGATCGCATTCTGATCGCCGACGACAACGAAGCGAACGTCGAGCTGCTGGAGGCTTACCTCGCCGGTCTCGACGCCGACCTTGCCGTGGCGGTCGACGGTCAGGACACGCTCGACAAATCGGCCTCGTTCCAACCCGATCTGATCCTGCTCGACGTGATGATGCCGCGGTTGAGCGGTTTCGAAGTCTGCCAGCGGCTGAAGAGCGGCGAATCGACCCGGCGGATCATGATCCTCATGGTCACCGCCCTGAACGAGCACGGCGACATCGAACGCGCCGTGCAGGCCGGGGCCGACGATTTCATCAGCAAGCCCGTCCACAAGCTGGAGTTGCTGCGGCGGATCGAACGGATGTTGAACCTCCGCCATATCACCGACGAGAACGAACGCCTGCGGCGCTACATCGAGCAGATGGAAGAGCGGGGCTAGCCGCTTGCCCCCTCCGGCCGGCGGCGGCGATGCGCCTGCGGGGCGAAGGCCGCGCGGCCGCGGGCGGCCGCTCCCCCGCGGCTCGTTGTCGGCCGATCCGCGGCGACGATCCGGCTTCCGCGAGAGACGCCCATGACCGCCCTGTTTGCTCCGTGCCTGCCGCGGCCCCGCGCCGCAACACGATCGACGCGGTCGGGCGGCCGACCGACCGCGCCGCGCGTCGCGGGCTTCCGCTGGCTGGCGGTTGCCGCCGCGTGCCTGCCGCTCGGCGGCGCGGCGGCTGCGGCCGAAGCGCGGTCCGACGACGTCCCCCGGCTGATCGAACAGCTGGGATCCGAAAGCTACGCCGAACGCCGCCGCGCCGAGGAGCAGCTGATCCTGCTCGGCCCCGACGCCTTCGACGCGCTCAAGCGGTCCGAACAGCACCGCGATCTCGAGGTGGCGGCGCGGGTCCGGCACATTCTCCACGCCATCCGCGTCGCCTGGGTCCGCCGCGGCGACTCGGCCGAGGTGCGGCAGGCGCTCAGCCGCTTCGACGAACTGGCCGACGAGCAGCGGCTGGCTCGCATCGGCGACCTCGCCGCCCTCGACGACGGCGGGGCCGCGCTGGCCCGCATCGCGCGGTTCGACAACTCGCCGCTCGTCGCCCGCGAGGCGGCCCTGCAGGTGCTTCGCCTGACCGCGGCGCGGCACGCCGACGCGGTCGACGCCGAACTCGGCTCCAGCGACCGGCTGCCCGTCCAGTGGATTCGCGCCCACCTGGCCGAAGCCCGCGAGGAAGCCGCGGCGGAAGACCGCTGGCGGCCGTTGGCGGCGATCGAAGTGCGGCTCTTCCGCGAGCAGACCGAACGCACGGAACGGCGGTTCGTCGAGGAACTTCTCCGCCGCCAGCTCGCCGCGCTGGCCGCCCGCGAGCAGACCGACGCGATGCTGGCCGCCGTCGCCCAGTGGCTCCGCATCGACGCCGACGACCCCCCCGAGGAGCAGACGGCCGCCGGACTGTTCGCGGTTCTCGAGTGGACGCTCGCCGAGCGACGGTGGCTGTTGCTCGAACCGCTCGAGCGGCAGTACGAACCCCTCTTCGCCAAGTACCGCATCCTCCGCTACCTCGTCGCCGAGGGGTACCGTCGGCAAGACCGGCCGGAAGAAGCCGAGCGCCGCGCGACCGAGGCCTTCCAGATGGCGGCCGACGACCAGGAGCAACGGGTGCGGATCGCCGAGCAATTGGCCGGCCTCGGCGAAATCGACTGGGCCGTCCGCGAATACCGCCGCGTGATCGAGGCCTTTCCGGTGATTCACGAACAGTCGCTGCTCGCCCGCAGCGAAATGGCGGTCTGGCTGCACGACCGCAGCGAATTCCGCCAGGCGGCCGACGTGATGGGCGAATTCGTCCAGGCGCTCGACCGCATCGATGCGCCCCCCCCCGACGAAGCCGAAAGCCCCGACCGCCGCGCCGAACGCGGTCGGCTCCAGGCCGATCGCGACCGTCTCGTCGAAACGCTCGGCGGCGCAGCCCGCAGCCGCGAGCAGCTGCAAGCCTTCGCCGCTCGGCGGTATTTCTACCTGGCCTGCTGGCACGAGTCCGAGCAGCGCTACGAGGACCAGCTGAAGCAACTCAAACAGGCCATCGCCGCCAACGAACAAGACGCCGACGTGCTGATCGCCCTCTACCGCTGCCCCGCCGCCGACGAGCCGAGCCGCGCCGACGCCCGCGAACGCATCGCCCGCGTCAGCCGCTTCTGGCGCAGCCTGATCGACGACTACCCCGACGTCGCCTACCTCCACAACCAGTGGGCCTGGCTCATCGCCAACACCGAAGGCGACTTCGAACTGGCCGTCAAATTCTCCAAACGCTCTCTCCAGTTGCGGCCCGACGAACCCAGCTATCTCGACACGCTCGCCCGCTGCTACTACGCGGCGGGGCAGCTCGAAGCGGCCGTCGAAACGCAGCGCCGCGCCGTCGAACTCCAGCCCCAAATGCATGTCATGCGCCGCCAATTGCAATTCTTTCAGGCGGAACTCGCCCAACGCCAACCATGATCCTCCACCTCACCGATTGCGAAGGCTGCCAGCTCGCGTGCCGCGTCCAGGGACAAGGGGCCCCCTGCGTGCTGCTCCACGGCTTCCCGTTCGATAGCCTGATGTGGGAGCTGCAGACCGCCGAGTTGGCCGAGACCGCGCGGCTGATCGTCCCCGACCTCCGCGGATTCGGCAACTCGGGACTCGGCCCCGACGACGCCCAGGGGGGCGTCTCCATGCAGCGCTACGCCCGCGACGTGGCCTGCCAACTCGACGATCTCGGCGTCGACGAACCGGTCGTGCTGGCCGGCTTCTCGATGGGGGGCTACGTAGCGTGGCAATTCGCCCTGCAGTTTCCCGAGCGGGTCCGCGCCCTGGCGCTGTGCGCGACCCGCGCCGCCGCCGATAGCCCCGCCGCCCGCACCGCCCGCCTCGCGATGGCCGAAAGCGTCTTTCGCGACGGATCGGCGGCAGTGGCCGACGCCCTGCTCGAGCGACTGCTCGCCCCCGATACCCGCGCCCGCCGCCCCGAAGTCGTCGCCCTCGTGCGGGAACTGATCGGGCGCGCCGCCCCCGACGCCATCGCCGCCGCCCAGCGCGGCATGGCCGACCGCCCCGACGTTCGCCTCCGCCTCGGCGAACTCGACGTGCCGGCCCTGGTCCTCGTCGGCCAGCACGACGTGATCAGCCCCGTCGCCGAAATGCGGGAAATCGCCGCCGCCCTCCCGCAGGGCGAATGGCGGGAAATCCCCGCCGCCGGCCACCTGGCCCCGCTGGAAAATCCCCGCGACGTCTCCGACGCGCTGCGGCAATTCCTCGAAACCGTGCTCGGGGGCTAGCCGCCCGAAAAGCGCCGCCCTCCGCGGCCGTTTTCGGCCACGCCCCGCCCGCCCCTCGACCGCGCGGCCCGTCCCCGCTGCCACGCCGGCCGCCCGAGCGTGCTGCCCGGTTTCGCGACGGCTCGCTTCGCGGCAAGACCGTCGGCGCACGCACCGATCGCCCCCGCGACGGCCTATCCCTCGCTGGCCGCGCGTCGTTGGTTTGCTCGAACCGCGAGGGAAGCGGCCACGTCTCTCTCAAGAGGCGCGTTAGCGGCCGACGACGGGGGGGGGCGGTGTGCGGCAGCTCGGCGGGGGATAGTCCGCGCGAGGACAGGCAGGCGTGCGCCGCTGCATCCGGATGCACGGGGTCCCGGAAGAACGGGGGGCCCGAAAGCCCGACGGCTCGGAAGCACGAGTCGCCGACATGCCGAGGCCGGGAGGCGCCGGGCCTCCGAGTAAGGGCCGCGTCTGCGGGGCGGGCGTCAGCTCGGGCCCAGGCGGAAGGTCGACTGGATCTTGAGGACGGCGCAGTCGTCGGGGAACGTGTGGAAGGCCTGGATCTTCAGCACCTTGTCCCGCGACTCGACGTTGACGTAGCTCACGGCGCCGACGCCGAGCCGGCCGCTGGCGTCGAAGCGTTGGAACATCCCTTGCCGCGTGGCGTGGAGCGTCAGCTCTTTCTGGTAGACGTCGAACCGCGCTTGATCGGTCGGCTCAAGGGCGAAGTGCACTTCGTAAATCACGCCCCCTTGGCACTCGAGGCGATCGCTCCGCTCGCCACGCAGGCGGTGCGACATCAGTCGTCGCCGTTGGGGGAGGGGGTGATGGGCGGCGGCGGCGACCTCGGTCAGGGTGAGTCCGCCGTACTGCCAGGTCACCACGTGTCCGGCGCTGGTAATCTGGACGTTGGCCCGATAGCCTCCCCGCTGGATCTCGCGCGACTGGTAGATGTCGAACAGCTCGGGATGCAGCGATCGGCCATACAACTGGAAGACCAGTTCCGCGACCTTGGGACGTACGGATAACACGTGATACTCGCCGGAAAAACGGCCGCCGCTGCCGGAATGGCAGCGAGCGGCCCGCGTGTGATGAAGGGAGGCCAGCGCCCTGCAGCGTCGCCACGGCCGATTATAATTCTGCGCGCACCATCCACAAAGGGTGTTTTGCAAGTTGCGCTCCGCCGCGCCGCGCTGTTTTTTTCTTGACAAGATCGGGTCGCTACGCTCGCGCAACGCGCCGCACGAGCGCACGCCGCGCCGCGTGCTAGCACCACGCGACGGCTTGAAGGCGCGGAGGAGCGTTCGATGGAATCGCCGGCCCGGCACGTTTATCGTCGCCTGCACGCCGCCTTGGGTCCGCAAGGCTGGTGGCCTGCGGAGACGCCGTTCGAGGTGATGGTCGGCGCCGTGCTCGTGCAGAACGCCGCCTGGACGAACGTCGAGCGCGCGATCGCGCGGCTCCGCGAGGCCGACCTGCTCGAGCCGCGCCGCCTGGCTCGCGCGCGGCGGGAGACGGTCGAGCAACTCGTGCGTTCGGCCGGCTACTACCGCCAGAAGTCGCGGCGGCTGCAGATTCTCTGCGAGTGGCTGCTCGCACGGTGCGACGGCCAGGTCGATCGGCTGCGCGACGCGCCCCTCGGACGACTCCGCGCGGAATTGCTCGGGCTCCACGGAATCGGGCCCGAGACCGCCGATTCGATTCTGTTGTACGCGCTGGAGTTGCCAGCGCTGGTCGTCGACGCTTACACGCGCCGCATCTGGGTGCGGCACGGATGGATCGCGCCCCCTGCCGATTACCACGCGCTGCAACGACGACTCGCCGACGACCTGCCGGTCGACGTCGCGCTCTACAACGAACTCCATGCCCTCGTCGTGCAGGTCGGCAAAGACTACTGCAAGAAACGACGGCCGGCCTGCGACGCCTGCCCGCTGGCCGATCTGCTGCCCGACGGCGGACCCTGCTCCGACGAACGCTGATTCCCCGCGCGGCGGTCGGGCTCAGCCGCGGCAACGCGTCAGCGCGCGCCGTCGGCGGGAAAGTCGGCCCGCAAGGCCGCCAGCAATTCCCGCAGGTTCCGCGGATTCTGCCCGAGGTCTCCTTTGCCGACCCGCGAGCGGCTCGTCGCCTCGAGCGACACGCCCTCGGACACGCGCGCCAGCGTCACCTCGACGTCGTCGACGAAACGCCACAGACGCGTCGTCCGCTCGAGCCGCACCCGGCCCCCTTCCGCATCGAGGGTTTGCCCGACGACCTTCCAAGCCGGGCGGTTCGCCGCAAAGCCCTCCAGCCACGCCGCCGCCTCGGCCGTCGACGCCCGAATCGTCGGCGGACGCAGCAGCGGATCGGCCGACGACGCAT
>Ga0169931_10012859_pt1 | contig 11531 bp, 9 predicted proteins | sample Kivu_15m_20L_FD_129675 | JGI IMG/M metagenome (GOLD analysis project Ga0169931, IMG submission 129675) | Freshwater microbial communities from Lake Kivu, Western Province, Rwanda to study Microbial Dark Matter (Phase II) - Kivu_15m_20L... | ecosystem: Environmental > Aquatic > Freshwater > Lake ... | reverse complement strand
TGAGAGTATTTTTATTGTCGATTGTATTTGGAATGTTTTCATACATCGGCTGAGGATTTTGCATCACTTGGTTGCAGCTCGCACATTTTTCACCATTCATGGATTTCTTAACTATAAGAGGGGCCTCGTCCAATTGCAAATCGATCAAAGTGTCAACCAAAGTCCTAGAAATTTTATTTTCTAAAGTGTCGATTTTTTTATTAATCAAATTATTATTTTTCTTAAGATCATTCTTATCTAGTTTTTTGCCTATCTCTATTAGCATTTTGTTATCAATCTTTTTTCCGAATTCATCCAAATTAAGGCGATCAACTTTCTCTTTGAGTTGTTCCTGAATTTTGTTAATCGAAGATCTTAAGTCATATTTGAAATCGTCTAAGATTCTATTAGACTCAAATTGAAGGTCCTTCTTCACCTTATTCAAAATTTCTGAGTTCTGGCTGTTTTGTTTAGTTTGAAGTTTGTCGATTCTTTCGTTTAACTGCTTGAGATTTGAATTCAGATTTTTAATCGATTCCTTTATCGAATGCTTGCCTATGAAATTTAATGTGTTGCTGCTATAAGAATCACCTTCTATCATTTTCATTATATCATCTATCTGAATTTTTTGATTTCTCGTTAGGTTTTCTAGTTCTATTGTCCTCAGATTTGATTCTTTTATATCATCTTCCTTGGGTAACTTTGATTGAAGAAAATTTTTTCTTATATCTACCAAGGATTCAAAAATTTTGTCGATTTCTGTTCTCATTCCGTCTATTCTAACTTGGGTATTTTGAAAAACCTCGAACTCATAAAAATTTATCTTCGATATTTCTTTTTCAAAAATTTCTCTTGAAATTCTTGAAACAACATCTTGCATCTGACTGAAAGAATTTCTCTCTGATTTATCTGATGAATTTTTATGCTCTGGATTGTTTATATAAAGATGCTTTATTTTTGAATCGATATTTTTGATTTGAGAACTAAACTTTTCATTTACTTTTTCAATTTCTAATCGTAGGACTTTTCTTAATTTATCCAATTCATCTTTAGTTACCTTGTTATTAATATTCTGAGAAACTAGTTTGATATTATCGTTAAGTTTATCGATGTTATCATAAAATATTTCTCCGTCATCCATAAGTGTGTCTCTTTTAAGGTTGTTTATTAATGGTTGTGGGTCATTAGACAGCATTGAGGAGAGTCTATTATCCATAGATTTTTCTTTTCCGATAAAATCATCAGTTTCAATCTTATCTAAAATTATGTTCGAAAGATTATTCACATTTTGAGATTTTGGATTTTTAACGAATTCTCCATATTCTTCTGTTGTCTTTAGCAAATTATCAATGGATTCTTTTCTTGCTTGATTTTCATTTTTCAGCCAATTCATCTGTTGAATAATCTTGTTGATGTCAGTCATCACTATATTGTAATTAAAATTATCATTAGATGTCGGTGATTGGGAGCTACTCTGTTGTATTGGTGAGGTTATCTGATTATAATAAGGAAGAGTTGTATTACTATTACTATTAGTATTAATATTTATTGAACCGTTATTTGCTGCTGCCGCATTGTTGCTTTTATTATTCGCTTTAATTTCTTCTGAATTAGACATTTCCACATTCCTATATGCGATCTCAGCAATTTTTATAAGAGAATCTTCTGTGCTTTCTATCTTTCTGCCTATCTTGTTAAATGTTTCATGTACTTCCAAAAACTTTTTCTCAAAAGATATCTCAGTTTCTTTATTTTTCTGCAAAATAATACCGCAGATATCGCTCCTAGCTTTCTCTGCTTCAATTTTGATCTTCTCTTGCTGTATTCTAAGTTCGTCGTTTGCATCATTAAGTTTTCTTATATATTTTACATTCTCTTCACTTATTCTGTTGAGATTATTTACATTTTCTTCGAGTGAATCTGTTCTAGTTGAATGATCTTTTATTGTTGTATCATGTTTTATAAGATGACTTGTACAAAGATTAAATTTTGAATCTAGATCGATTAACTTTTTTTGGTGGGCGTTTAGTGTCGCCTCCGTTTCTTTAAACTTATTTTGGGCTAAGTTTAGTTTAAATTCTGCCTCTTCAAGTTTAGTTTTAAAATTGTCAACTTCTGATATTTTGAGATTTAAGCTTTTTATTTTGCTATTAATGTGAGTGTCGGATTGTTGAAGGAAGCTTAAGAATTTTATTAAATTATCGAAGTTGAAAGTTAAAATCTCTTCGATTTTACATGGAGGTTCAATTTTTTCATTATTCATAAGTTATTTATTAAAGTAATTAATAATTTTCGAATATTATGAAATTAAAATCCATAATTATCAGCTATATTTAATGAATATCCTATGAGTGATAGAAAAACAACACCTATCGGTTTACTTACTTAGATTATTTATTCTTATGAATCAAACGACAAAAATAAATTTTTTTCTCAATCATATTAATTTAAATGCCTTTTAATATTATTTTAAATTTTTTAAATTTCAATTAATATTAATTAGATTTATTTTATAAAATAATAGTCCAAATATAAATCTCTACTTTTTCTTTTAAAGGAGCATTGGCCATTCATCATATCCATGCCAGCTACAGTAGTGAGGAGGATATAAAGCAGGGAAATCATGGAAATGCACGAATCTAGGGAAACTTCGCATGATGTCGTTTATTCTTTGGACATCCTCTTCTGTGATGGTAGAACTTTTAGTGTTGATCGCAAGTTCTTTCACTGCGGGTAAGTTTTTGAATAAGTTTTCTAATCTTGTTCTCATTTTTCTGTTTAAATTGACATTTTTCAAATTCATCTGAAGTTTTTCCAAATTTTTCATATTTTGCATAGAATCCAAAAGTTTTGAAAATTGGTCCTCTGAAAATTTCATATTTGACATGTTCATCTTTAAATTTTTCAGGCTATCCCATGAATCGAAGCATTTAACGAATGAATTGAGTTTATCATCATCCATGTCTGTGTTACTTAAGTCTAAGTGGAATTCGTTTTTCTTAGATTCTGAAAGTTTGTTGAAAACCTCAATGAATTGGTTTTTGTCCAAAGAGGAGTTTTTGAGATCTAAATGAACTTTGTCAGATTTGCCGATTGTATTTTTGAATGTATCAATGTCTTGTGATGAGGAAATTCTAAAATCAGTGGTCGGTTGCATCATCTGTCGATTTATATTATATCTAATATAATATCCTTATATAGTAAATTAGAAGATTTTTCCTAAAACGGATAATTTCCTATAACGAACAAAATATAAAAATAAAATATCTATAAAACTAATAAAATTTTAATTCATAAAAACAGCTTATATTATATTTATCTAAAAGAATAGAATAATTGAAATGATAATAATTAACTTAATTTTTATATATATTCCTTAATTATGGTAATAAACGATCTGCTTGATTGTATAATCTCGCCATGTATTTTTTGTAGGCACAGTAGACAATTATAAAAAACAAGGTCGAAGAACCTAAAATTACAACAGCTAAGAACAGAATATCTTGAAGAGTCTGCACATTTATATCTTTCATATCATAAAATCCTATTCTGGATGTCTCTACATCGTAAATGGTGTAGTAATTGTTTATAATATTATTTCCTAATAGCCAATAGTCGTTATCATAATTCAGACTCATATAAAGCAGACAATGGCCAGTTGAATCAGACGATAGATTCAAGGAATAATCTAAAACGACATAATCATCAGGACTTATTGTTATATTGTTCTTCCCGTTGTTTAGTAGGAATGTGAAAGTCGGAAATGTCGTGGCATAGTCAGAATCACATTCACAATGGAACACATTATCTGTCCATATCTGACATTTAGAATTCTTATTAAATATATTCTTTATATTTTTGAAGAAGAAATTTTTTGGAATTCTTACTAAATTACTTCCTGAGTATAAAACAAGATTTTGCTCCTCTTCTATGTGAAGTGAATTCACCTTAACTGAATTAGTAGAGATGTACCATTCTATCTTAGTGCTATCAGGTTCATCAGTATATCTCACATCCACCCAAGAAATTTTTTCAATATCGGTACCATTTATTAAATTCCTGTCGTATCCACCTAGATACAACTTTGATTGATCCCCGGGTCCTAACAGCAATAGACTATAAACAGGTTCTTTTATATAGCCCTTTTTGTAAAGATAATAGACAATATTAGCATCTTTGTTTTTAGTAAATCCTAACCCAAAGTACCCTTCTATATCATAACTGCTTCTATGTACGATTTCATCAACAAGGAAAAATGGGTATTCATCCAGATATGTCATTTGTGTTAGTGATAATTTATCACGGCACCATCTTCCTTTAAATTGTACGCTATTAATTGATAAAGTTTGATTTGTGGATTCTACATGAAATGTAGGAGATCTTTTCTCATCAAAGATTTTTGTATTATTACAAGCATTGCAATTATTCGACATAAGTGAAAGTTCCTTATGCTGGGTGTCTATTAGCAAATTAAATTTTTGATCTCCAGGTGTACCCATAGCAAGATTAATAAAAAATAAATTAGAAAAGGACAGCAAGTAAATTTCTTTTATTTCAGAATTTTGATATGTTATTGGCAGGATTCCTGATTCTTCTACTTCTTTAACTTGATCATCACAGGTAATTAAATACAAATTAAGATAAATAATTACGAGAATACACATGTAGTATTTTAAAAAAGGAACATATGTAATGTTTTTCCTTCTCTGTTGAAAATTTGTAGACATTCTGTGATCAATTTATTTAATAAAGAATAATTTATTAATAATATTAATATATTAATTAAATAAAATGAAGATTATTCTCTCATTGTATTAACAATTAATTTAATAATTTATTCAAATTCAAGGAAATCAGATTTTCTTTATATTTTTCCAATGTCCTTAAATATTCATCCCTTGCTTTGTTATAAACTGATAGATCATGTTCGTCGATAAGTTGGTTCTATATTAAATTTATTTCCGATTAATTCATAATTACCTTCGGTCTGTGAAAAGTGGAGAATTTTTCTAAATGAACTTTGCTGAACTGAAGGGATTTAAACAATTTATTAAAATCAAACGAATTATCGCTATTAAAATATTCGTTGGTATAAAATTCATTTTCGTTCATGACAGCATTTTTATATGAATTAGGGTTTTCCAAAGGGAAATTATTTTGCATATTACTATCATTTCTCATTATTTTCTTATAATGAGCCTCCCTTTCCATGACAACGTCCTCATTTCGCTCCATAAAACATCGATCAGTCCTAATCTGCTCCCGATATTTATAGTCTCCAACAGTATTTCCTTCGCCCACAATATCGATTTTATTTCTTAAGTTATTCTCTTTGATCATATTTTTCTTACATTGAATACATGTACACTCATCGGAACAACATGGACACTTCCAGTCCTTATTGTTTCTGCTCCCCCAAAATGAAGGAAAATTTTTTTGGAGGCAATCATAGCAAAATTTCTTATTACAACTTTTCTTCTTATTATTTACTTTAGCAATATCTAAAATTAATTTCAATACAAAATTTCTTACTTCTACAGGCATTTGAATTTTGTACAGTCATAACACTCTTACAGAAATGGCAATTACTACCCGTGAGACTTAATCGTTCACCCAATTTCGCAAAATCTATAATCTTTTTCCTTGTGCTGTATTTATTTGCAGGGGATGCGTCAGTGTTTTCTATCATTTATATAGTATTATTCCAAATAAATTTGCTTAACATTAAATATTTTAATTATTTATACTTTTTAATGTCTAGAGAAAATCTAAAATGGCAAGTTAAAATGAGAGACTATGAACTAGATACAGTCAAGTACCAAGCCAAATTATCACCAGTTTTAGCTGATCAGGATCCATTGAATACGGAGGTGATTAAGTTACCGACTAAGAAGAAGATAATAAAAAGTAAATTTGATTTATATTTATATTAATCATAGAGGGAAATGTAACAATGAAGAGATCAGATTTTAATCCTTTAGAAATGCCTACTGGGAAGATTTCTGGTAGTAGTAATTCCGATAAAACTATTAAAAACCAAACTGGAATTTCGGCTGGGATAAATACTAACTCAGGTACTAATGATATGTTCAATCCTACGTCTGTTAATTCTGCTATTTCTGAAAAAATTTCACAATTGACTAAATCAGTTCAGTTAGCTGATGAGTTAAAGTTCCTTTCTTATTCCTTGATCGTTAATAAAAATTTTAATACGAATGATTCACTTGAACTCAATTGGACAAATATCAAAAAAAATTTACTGGATCTGTTTTGTAATAACTTTAACATGGAGGTTAAATCAGTTTATACTATCAATTTCGAAGAAGAAGATCTTAAAAATTATAAAATAGAACAGGGCAGAAACAGACTTGAAGAAATTGAAGGAGATAAAAAGAATTCTAAGTTCAACGTTATTAGTTCAGGAGAATATGTTGCAAAGATGGAAATTCTAAAAAGAGAAATGTTACAAAAATGGGAAGTCGAAGACAAGGTTGGGACATTGAAGATTATAATCCACTGCACGAAAATGCTGAATGATGTTTTTACCCCGAAATTTTACACGCATAAGTTTTTAATTACTGCAGATATTCTTGATACATTTTCTAAATTGATTTATGAGAGAATTTATAAGCTCGCATTCAAAAACGAGAAGAGCGTAGAATTCAACGAGATTAATCCTGCGATTATAAACAACACTGCGAAGGACATATGCCTTAACTGGATATTAAAATGCTGCTGTATTAGAGAGCTTCTTCCAAGAATTTACATAGACATCATCTTCTTAAAAATGTTTAAGTTCATCTACACTGAAAAGGAAATCGAGCAGAAAATCCTCACCATCGCAAAAATGATAAGAGGCGTCTCCCATCCTTTGATTAGCTTTTATGTTAGTATGTACTTAGCCAGAGTTGCACTAACGCTTTATCCAAAATCAAAACAATTTTTGTTTATTTTACTTGACAACATTACTAAATTTTCTTTAAATGAAGAAACAATACTTAAACTCAACTATGACAACATCACAGTGGATGAACTAAAAAAAGTTTTGGAGCCTTGTGTTGAGTGGATTGTGTATGGTCTTGTAAAAAATATCACAGCAAATCAGTTTAATAACCTAGTGAAAATTTACGATGAAACTAAAAATTTTTTTATCCTTAAGAATTTAATAATCCACACGCCCATTAAATATATCTTCAATCCAGAATACATGGAGTATATATTTGCATGTAGCGACTTATACGATCAAATTGACGGTGTAAGAATAATTTTTAATTTTCTTACTAGATTTCCTTGTATATAATAATCTGTCATAGATTAATCAACACAAACTATCCTATTGAGGGAAAGTACATCATCCAAATGTGGGACAAAATTAAAAAAAACAAATCAAAGATAATTTTTATTGACTGCTGTGTATTACTTGGTGAGATCGTAATCAAATTCTATCCAGATGAAATTCAAGACAAATTCTTTGAAGAAATTTTTGAAATATTTAAAACTACGATTGCTACCACAAACTTTAGCACCAGTTCACAAGAGGAAATGAATTACTATCATAAATTCGAGATATTTTTGTATAGTATTCTTACTAAAATCAACAATTATTCAAATATCCTTAACGTGGATAATTTCTTATTTCTATTAGAAAATTTCCATCCTGAAATAAAATTAAATATCTGCTTTACGATCATGGGGCACATCATCTCCTCCAAAGAGAAATTAAAAGACCCTTATTTAGCTTTCTCTTTACTTAAGATAGGTAAATATATACATGATTGTGTTGAAACTTATTCTTCAAGCAAGGAAGCAGTGTCCCCTTCTAATTCTTCAAATAATTTATCACGTAGAAAAGAGGTTACGCATATCTTAACCGAATTCATAAGAAAAGTAGATTTCGGCATAGACTATGAAAATTATCTGAACTTCCTGACCGACGCAAGAGGGACATACACTGACATTGAAGAAATAATAGAGTTACTTATTACAGAAGTCCAACGCTTATGCATCCAAACATACATATTGGTAAAAGGCAAACATAACAAGAAGACATTGAGGTTCTGTAAAGTATGCGTTGCATATTGTCAGATAACTATCCCCTCTTTTAAAAACCCATTAACTCAAATGAAGCTTTTATTTTCTACTGCACAAATTGCTTTGACTAATAATCTAATTTCCGAATGCGACAGTATTTTAAAGATGATAATCACTCTAATATCAAAGATAATCAATGAAATAGATAAAAAGGATATAGAAGCTCTCACGTCTTTTTTCAAGTCCTTATTGTCTTTTCTGGTGATAGTTCCATCAAATCCAGAAACCCCATTCCAACTAGTTTCAGGAATCCTCAACATCTTCCAAAACGAAGTCGATAATGGAGGTAATTCAGATAGGAACAGTAAAAAGGCTAACAAAGCTAAGATAAAACTTAGCTTTTATCTTTCGCTGGTAAAATATCTTACGACCCAGTTGCAGATTAAGCTCCCATATCACTTGGCTAATATAGACTCGAATGATGAAATTTTCATTTCAGATGAAATATACAGAAGTGAAGGCAATAATCTTATAGACAAAATTATAACTGATATACTCGGAGAAATATCTGAATTCGATTCTATTTTATCAATCTATGATTATGACGATTATGATTTCCTCGCTCTCTTTTGTGTGTCTTGCGCGGAATGCTTCATGAAAGATTTCGATAAGACAAAGTATTCCCAGTCTGTTGTAGGAAAATTGATTGAATTGGCTAGGAAGTATATTGAAAGTCTCAAGAAGAATTCAGCTTATAAACAGAAGACGGATAGTTATAGAGAGTATATTAATAGATTGGATATTTAAATAAGGATTAATTAATGAAAAAAAAACACGAATATATGAATCCTAAAATAATCATAAATTCTATTACCTATAGTTTAAAACCAAATTATTTAATATTTTTTATTATATTTCCTTATTTTCTACATAAAATTTTATTTATATTCTCTCTCTTTACTCTGTCTCCAAAAAAATGCTTTTTTCTAAATTCCACAATTTCCTTTGATGTCTTTTTAAATTTTGGTTTCGATTCTAAAACTGCGAGCAAGAAATTATCTCTAATAATTTATAAATAAGGTAAAAATAAATACTTTTCAAATATTTCTTCTTCTTTGTCTTCATCTTCAATTTTATTGACAACATTTTTGACCTTTCGGGTTTTTATCAGATTAAATTTCGATTTATTATTTAAATCAATATCTTTATGGATTTCCTCTTTGTATTTATCAACAAGATTTTTCTTTGTTTTTTTCCTGTTTCTCTTTTTATTCAATTCAACAAGCCTAACATGGACATTTAAATAATATTGTACTCTTTTTGTTTTAGTTCAAATTTCGCTTTTAAGTCGTCTGAAATTTTGATCTCTTCAACTTCTGAGTCACTATCGAAATTCATGAAATAAATAATAATTTATATTCAATAAATTTAAATAAGCAAGCATTATAATTAAGATAATTATCTTATAAATTTTCTTTCAATTTTAAATTAAAAATGTTTTCCCACTCAACTGATCATAAAAACGAAAAAATGGTTTTTACCTCTAACGATTATTACATCAACGATAGAGATAAGAAATTCGATGTGATAAACTCACACAATACACACACTACAAATATTACACAAAATTCAAATGAGGGAAATCCTTTGCGTCAGATGGATTACAACAAAACACACGAAGGAAATTTCAATATAAATTCAAATACTAATTCAAATTTTTACAAATCTTACAAGCATCCTGGCAACAGCAGCCTCACCCTTCAGGAAAATTCAGAGACATTAAAGACTTATGACACGATGAAAAAATATTCCTATCAGGATAGTTATGAATATCCAACGAATATACATGAGGATAATTTATCTAAATACACTCATACGAAATATGCAAATGATCCGTTTAGAAATAATTCTGAAATATCGTCTAATGTAAATAAATCAAATCAATCTTTTAATTACAATTCGGAATTGAAACATTATAGAGATGTTGTTGAGAAAATGCACGAAGAGATTAACTCTTTAAATACTAAGTTAAATGAATTAGATAAAAATAATAGTCTTTCCCTTAGTAATGTTGAGGCACCATATAAAAAGGTTATAAATTATCCAACGAGGGATTTCATAAAGGATATTCCAGAGACTTCATATGGATATTACGGAGTGAACGAGAGAAGCTCATATGATAATTGTAACAGAAATGCAAGTGATAATTATTTGGATAATTTAAGGCTAAACTATAATTATACAACTGAATCATTAACAAATGATACGGAGTTAAATAGCCCGACCTATTATTCAAGTGGCAGTGTTAAGCATAATATGGAAGGAGTAATTCCAATTGATTCGAAGGCATCGATTCCAATTAATAAAAAACACAAAGATAATAAGGGAGATAAACAGACGAATTTTACATCATCAACCACCCCAAGCAGAAGTAAATCTAAGACAAATCCAAACACTAATACTACAGTTTCACGAGTTAATAAATTTTCTACTAACACTAACATAAATAAACCAAGGACTAACACAAAGGAGAGTAAATCATCTGTCAGTAAAAAGGAAAACAACTCGAAAACTCTTAAACAGACACAGAAGGCAAAAAGTGTGTCAAACATAAAAAAATCTAAAGCTCTCAACTCTAAAAATACAAAAGCAGAAGTCAACATTTCTTCAGTTTTAAAAGATAATGAGAATTTAAAGAATCAAATAAAATTCCTAGAAAAAAAATTGAATGATATTAATGAACAGACGAGATTAGATCAGATCGAGAGGAAAGGAAAGGACTATTTAAGAATCGAATTGGAGATTTGGAAAAGCAAAACTGATTTACTTTCAAAAAATTATATACAAACGCTGTCCTCTATGAAAAAACAAATTTTGGATGATAAAAATATGTTTGTAGAAAAAATTAAATCTATGGAGGATGAATATGCTAATGAAATAGTGTCTCTTAAAAATAAATATCAGAATCTCTTGGAAAGACAGGAACTAAGTTTAAAACTCTATAAAAAGGAAAATGAAAATTTGAAGAAGAAGCTTTCTAAAGTTAAGGAAATTTTGATTTAAATTAATTAATTTTTTTTAAAACGAATTGTAAGATTAATTTTTTCAATTTTTTATATTTTTAAATTTTGGAATTTTTTATCATGTAATTAAAAAAAATTCATTCATCTTACAGGATAATTTTCTTAAATATTATCAAAAATAGAATTAATTTAGCAAATCTAAAATATCTTAAAAATATAATTTTTTATTTTACCATTTTAGACAGCTCTAATTATTTGTATATTTTAAGTAAAAACAAAAATTTTAAGTTAGAATGTTTAAATTATTTTTTATGCATGTTATAAAAGAGGAAATTTAAGGTATTGGGGATTTGGGGATTGGGGATTGGGGATTGGGGATTGGGGATTGGCCCAATCCCCATGAATGAATTTTTTTTAATTACATGATAAAAAATTCCAAAATTTAAAAATATAAAAAATTGAAAAAATTAATCTTACAATTCGTTTTAAAAAAAATTA
>Ga0169931_10012856_pt1 | contig 11534 bp, 13 predicted proteins | sample Kivu_15m_20L_FD_129675 | JGI IMG/M metagenome (GOLD analysis project Ga0169931, IMG submission 129675) | Freshwater microbial communities from Lake Kivu, Western Province, Rwanda to study Microbial Dark Matter (Phase II) - Kivu_15m_20L... | ecosystem: Environmental > Aquatic > Freshwater > Lake... | reverse complement strand
GTGATCCATGCGACCTTTTACATTTTTTACCCAGTGACCTCGATTTTGGGCAGATACACTTCCCGCCTCTCGCGGGCGATCGATCCATTAGAAGAGCTAATTGTTGGCAAGAAGCGCTCAACTCGAGACGAACTACGAGCCTTAGTCGCATCGTCCCAGTCCGATAGCGAAATCTCGACGAGTGAGAAGCGCCTCATTCGCAGAATCTTGGACTTTAAAGGAACTGAGGCCCAACACGCATTGATCCCACTAGTCAAAGTCGATGCCATCGAGCTCGAGTCCACGGTGTTTGATGCCCTGGAAAGCTTTCAGAGGCATCGACATTCCAGAATGCCGGTTTATTCCGAGAGAGTGGATAATATTGTTGGAATTTTGGATGTAGGAGACCTTTTCTCGGCGGCAGATACCGACTCCCCTGTGCGCAACTTTATGCGACAGCCTCACTACGCTCCAGAAACTCAAGAGCTGGAAGATCTCATTCGAGAGATGCGATCCAAACGCTCCGAAATGTGTGTTGTGGTTGATGAATACGGTGGAGCGGTAGGCGTGCTCACCGTTGAAGACATTGTAGAAGAGATCGTTGGCGAGATTCGAGACGAGTTTGATCCAGAAGCGAGCAGCTATCGCGAAATCTCCGAGGGGCGATGGTGGATCCCGGGCAAACAAGAAATCATCCAGCTCAATGAGGCGCTCCAACTGGATCTTCCTGAGGGCCCCTATGAGACTATCGGAGGATTCCTTCTGCAACAATTTGGCAGGATCCCGGAGCCCGACGACGAGATCCACTACAACACGCCTCAGGGACACTTTCGATTCGTCATTCAACGCGCAAGCCCTCGCGCCATTCAGGCCGTCATCTTAGAAAGACTGTCTTCTCCGTCAAATGAATGACAGCGAGGGACTCTCCCTTTTTGCGAGGAATTTGCTTACACTAAGATCAGGCCGCAGGAAGGGGCCTGCTCATGCGCAAAACTATTCTGATCGTTGATGACGTTGCTTTTGTAAGAAAGACTCTTGCAGCAATTCTTTTGGAGAACGGCTTTGATGTCATCGGAGAAGCTGCGAGTGGCACCGACGCCATCGAACAGTTCCAGCGCCTCAAGCCCGATGTCGTGACCATGGACATCGTGATGCCTAAGATGAGCGGTATTGAGGCCACTCGAAAGATCCTAAAAAACCACCCAGACGCCAAGATTGTTATGGTGTCTGCCATGGGCCAAGAGACCTTGGTGATGGAATCGGTCCACGCTGGGGCCAAGGACTACATTCTTAAGCCTTTCAGTGCCGATGAAGTCCTAAAGACATTGCGGCATTGCACTGGGGAGGCCGTGCCGCATCACGGTCGCAATGAAAAGGAACAAAAAATCGGATGAACTTCGAGTTCGACTTTTTTGGAATAGATCGGCTTTTCAGCATCCCGATTGAAAAGACTCTATCCGAATTAAACGACTGGATCATCGTCTCGCTCCAGACTCCCAAGAAGAGCTGGCTACTCCTTCAGCTCAATCGTGAAGATTGGCTGGATGACAGTGCAGCTCTGGAGATCGCCAACATTATCGCCGCTCGCAGGATTGCGGAGTGTGATGGACTCTCATTGGGCACACCGGCTTGGATGAGTGAACTTCAGAAGCGACAAATCCTAGAATGGGTTCACCTGGCCACTGATTCAGGTGAGGGACTTTGGGCTAATGGGCAGTTTCCAAGGTTTAGATGGTACATCGTGAGCGATAAAAGGCCGACTGGAGAGCAGTGATGCTGAGTGGACTATTTTCTCTGATCAAGTGGACTGCCTTTGCAGCAATCATTCTGGTGCTGGGGCAAGTAGTGGAATGGCGTAACCGAACCATTTCGGACCACATCAAGACAACTCTGTCTCACTTCGATACCCAGAGTCGAATTTCTCAAGTCACTGAGAAGGCCTCAAAAAGAGTCGAGCAGTTCTCAAAAGAAGAAAGGGCCCGCCTGGATAAACTCTTATCCGGACGAGCCCCGAACTAAAAAAATTATCTGCGAGTCAAAAAGGCAGCTGCTGCTTTGGCGCGTGCTGGCTTGGAGAGGCTGGGCTTTACAGAAGAGCCCTGAGCCTCCGCTGGATAACGCTTCATCGCCATCTTTCCGCAAGCCAGCATCTGAGGCGCGTAAGAACTCGAGGAGGCTTTTTCACCCAGGTTTGCCTTGCCCCAAACATTGCTCGCCTGAGCGCCTGAGGTCGAAGCCAGTCCAGTCATCGCTACTACTAAGAACATCCACTGCCGCATAAGCATTACCTCTCTGGGGTGTTAGTAGAGCAACAGTGGTGCCAGAGAGACACACCTCTAACCCGCTGATTTTTATACGAATCCGGAGTGTTCCCCAGACTGTGTCAGCGCAGATTCCTCACATCTGTAAATTTTTTCGACACTTTGAAAGCAGCTCTAGCAAGACGAAAAAAAACCGGGCCCCCTGAAGGGCCCGGTTCAAACAATCCCCATCCAATGCACAAGAACTGATCTATTTCGCGCCCTTTGCCTTGGCCTTTTCGTCGTCAGCGGACTCATTCGACCCCGTTGTCGCAAGGGTGGGTTTCTTGGCTCGATTATCTGAGCTAGCTGCACAGTTCACAGCGCTGTTCTCACCCGCCTTTTTTGCAGACTCCCCAGACGATGAGGCCGCAAGGCTCAGCGAGGAAGACCCCAAAACCAACATCACCATTAAGCCTGAGAAAATTTTCATATCCTGATTTTAACCTCTCTCTGAGGAATAGAACAAGCAAACCTAGAGCCAAGCGCCTGAAGCCCCTCAATCCTGGCTAAACCCTCGTAATCACGCACTCTAGAAAATGGACTGTCCAAGAATTTGACACCCGTCCAAGCCTTAAAAAGACAGATTCACCCCTGCCGGACGAATGATCTCGAGCAGGTTCTGAAATGCGCTCGTGACCTGGATCGCGACCTTTTGCCCAGAGGAACTATCAATCTTGTCGATCTCCCCACTGTTCTTATACGACACCCGGATCGCGCCCAGCTTTGGGTCGGTAATCTCGATCGGTTTAGAGTTCTCGTTGTACTTAAAGTCCAAACGGCGCTTGTCCTGGTCTACGAGTGATCGGATTCGGCCGTTGGCATCATAGAATAAACTCACGCCTTTTTTTGCAGAGTTCTTTGCGAGCTTAAGATTCCCACGCTCATCATATTGAAACTCTGCCCAACTCGAGAGCTTTTGATCCACCTTTGAGTTGCGGACCACTCTCCCCACTTTTCCTGAGGACTTATCGTACTGAAGCTCTGTCACTTCGCTCGGCGTTTCCTTACGAGTGACACGCCCCTTGGTGTCATACTGAAAGCTAGTCTCTTCACTCCCCCGCTTGATGATCAACGGGAGGCCACAGCACTCGTTGTAAGTCGTTTCTGTTCGATCACCCGAGCTCGTAGAGATCATCTTATAAGTCCACTCTTCTCCAAAGGCTTTGACCTTCTGAAAGTACTCGTATTTGACGTTAGATTGAACTTTGCCCGAAGCGTCCTTCGAGATCACGGTTACACTAATGTGACCTTTGTCTTTTGGATCAAACTCATAGTCATATTCCATCAAGGTGCTATCCCGTTCACGAACGCTCTTGACGCTCCCAAACTTATCTCGGCCAAAATATTCCACGTTTAGGCTGGTTTTGTCCGAGTACGCAATCTCGACTAAGTTGTGCTGATTATCTGAGCTATACTTATACTTATAGACATTTCCCTCGACGTCTCGCGATTCGGAGAGCTCCCCCTGCGAATTGTAAGAGTACGAAACCTCTTTGCTGTTCTCTCCTTGGATCTTCTCCAAAAGGCCCTTGGAACTAAACGTGAAGAACATTTTGCGATTAAAGTTGTCGACGAGCTTTTCAAGGCGGCCATCTTTGCCGTAGCTAAAGTCAATAAAATTACCGTTTCGATCTTGGATTCGCGTGAGTCTTCCCTTGTCGTCAAAGCGCTCGAGCTTTCCATTGTCATAAGAACGCTGATAACCGTCCTTAGTGCGGGTCACCACCTGGTAAGCAAATCGGTTACTGGTCAGCGTAGAACCCACCGCAAGCTCACGTGCCTTAAGCTTTCCCTCATTCACGAGAGCCTGCCACTCTTCATTTCTATAGATGGCGTCCGACTTCAGCTTGGCCTTGTATTCGTCAAAGAGCTTCTGAGTCCCAAATCGCCCAGTGTCCTTTACAGCATCCGCGATTTTTTTTACCGCCTCTTCAAGATCCACCGCCTTGAGGGCTGCAGGAGTAAAGCGGTTTTCGGCGCCACCTCCGTACTCCTGAATCACTACGCTGCCGTCGGCTGAGACCGTGAGTTTGACTTCGTATTCATTGCCCCATCCAGGACCGAATACCCCTTGGTAACTGGTCTTCGAATTGTAAACTCGCTCAATCTTGGGCTCAAAGCCGCCTTGATAGAGGATATCGGTATAGCCTCTAAAGAAATTTCCATTCTTGATGCTGACGTTTGCGAGTGCATCGCCGGACAACACGGCGAGGACGATTGGCAAAATTCGAAAAGCTGATTTGAGAATCATGATGGGCTCCCGGTCGAGTTGAGCACGCCAACTCGCGATTAGACTTCAATCTTAATGATTCTCATGATGACAAAGAAACCTAAGACCTCCAACCCTAGAATCACGAGCAGAATGGCCCAGCCGACTGGCGTGGTCAGGAGTGGTTCCATGAACTCCGGGTCAGACTGACTAATCACAACACCGAGCAGCGGTGGTACCGCCATCACGATCATTCCTTGCAAAAAGCCCTGCTGAACCATTGCCGAAATCTTCGCTTCGATCTTAATTCGTTCTCTCAGGGTCAGCACGATCGTCTCAAAAGTTTCCGCCAAATTTCCGCCAGTCTCTTTGAGGATATTGATAGAAGTCACGAACATCTCGACATCTTCGGCGGGAACACGTCTTGAGAGGTTATTAAAAGCATCTTCTAAACTGACTCCGAGCTTGTTCTCATTAAGAACCAGGGCGAACTCCTGCTTCATGGGGTTGGGCATCTCTTGCACCACGAGATTCAAGGCCTGAACCAGTGAAAGGCCTGACTTCAGGCCATTGGCCATGAGACCTAGCCCATCCACCATCTGAAGCACGAACTTTTGAACACGTCGTTTAAACAGAAAATCAACAATCGGCCGAGGCAACTTCCATCCAATAATCGTGGCGATCACGCCAAAGAGAATGGCGGGCACCAAGTTGGGCAGAAAAACAAAAAACACAATCGTCCCGAGCCCAAAGCTGAGCAAAAACATATAGAGCAAAATCCGCTCGGCAGGCGTTTCAACGAACATCAGCGTCAGCCGCTCGACGATATAATCTCGGTTACCCAGGGATTGGAATCGGAGCCAGTCCAAAAACCTCTGACTAAAGTGATACGAGAGGCCAAAGGCAGCTCCAGCAAAGATCAGCAGTCCTGCGACCTTTTGGAGTTCCATAATGGATTAACCCGCCGCCGAGGAGGGCCCCTTGGGGCTGAAAAGACTCCGAGAGATTCGCATTCCCTTGGCTTCCATCTCTTCGACAAACTTAGGCACAAATCCCGTGGGGACGAAGCGACCCATAATGTTGCGCTTCTTATCCATACCTTCCTGCTTATAAACAAAAATATCCTGCAGGCTGATGACGTCTCCCTGCATGCCCGTCACCTCGGTCACATACGTAATCTTACGACTCCCATCACTCATTCGGCTCTGCTGGATGATCAGGTTCACCGCAGAAGAGATCGTTTCTTTGATAGCCTTAGAGGGTAGATTGAGACCGGACATCATCACGAGCGTCTCGAGTCTCTGCAAGCACTCACGAGGATTATTAGAGTGCAACGTCGTCAAGGATCCTGAGTGACCCGTATTCATCGCCTGGAGCATATCCAGAGCTTCACCGGCACGACACTCACCCACCACGATCCGGTCGGGCTTCATGCGAAGGCAGTTCTTGATGAGCTCGCGAATACTGACTTCGCCTTCGCCCTCAATATTCTTTGGACGCGTCTCGAGCCTCACCACATGCTCTTGTCCCAATTGGAGCTCTGCTGAGTCCTCCACCGTGATGATTCTCTCACTGGCTGGAATATAGTTGCTGAGCACATTCAGAAGGGTCGTCTTACCGGATCCAGTTCCGCCACTCACGACGACATTGAGCTTGGCCTCTACGCAACAACGTAAAAAGTCCATGATCTCATCCGTCGCAGAACCCTTCCCCACGAGATCCTTGGCCTCAAGCCTTCGTTTTGGAAACTTACGAATCGTGATCGTAGGACCGCGAAGCGCCAGCGGAGGGATAATAATATGCACACGCGAACCGTCCTGAAGCCTGGCATCCACATAAGGGGTCTTCTCATCCACTCTTCTTCCGAGTGGCATGACAATTCGCTCCACCACGTTCATCATTTGCTGTTCGCTACTGAACGTAACCTTCGACATGAGATTTTTGCCGGCTTTTTCGATGTAGATCTGATCGCGGGCATTGACCATGATCTCATTGACTGTCTCATCGGCCAGCAAATCCTCCAGTGGCCCGAGGCCAAGCGCCTCGTCTAAAACTTCCTTAACCATCTGAGCCTTGAGATCCCGGGTACTCAAGAGCGATGCCGTATCCTCAGTCTGTAGAAGGTCTAAGATGGCCTTCTGAGTCTTCTCTCGCAGGATGGCTTTCTGTTTAGGATCGGTCGTATCCGTATTCGTTTTTTTAAGGTCGATTGACTCGATCAAACCCTTGTGGATCCTAAGCTTCATTGCGGTCCAAGGATCCAAAGGGGCTGAAAGGCTACGTCCGCCTGGCCCAGTGGATGACGAGCTAGCTCCCCCTGCGGCCTCACCTTTCTGCGCCCCCTCATTGACCTGCGCAATGGCCTTTGCTGCAGCTCCTGTCGGTTTTTTTAGTTTCGACAGATTTTCCAAAAGCTGAACCTGCTGAATTCTTCGCACCAGCTCATGAAAAGAGCGCGCCACAGGCGAGGCCGGAGCGGCCAATACAACTGGAACACTCTTAGCCAACGCTTGGTCACAATGGGTTGCGTCGTCGGGCACCGCTCCAAAGACTTGGCGACCTAGATTTTTTTGAATCATGGCAGGAGTAATCAGGGTGGATGGCGAGAAGCGATTGATCACAATCTGAACCATCTCCGGAGGAAATAGCATTTCCTGGATCTTACCCAGAATACGCTTGGTCTGGTTCACCACGATTACATCAGCTGTTGTCACAACGAAGATGGCGGTCGCGTACTCGAGGGTCTTGAGAGCGACGGGATCCATGTTGCTGCCACAATCCACGACGACCCAAGGAAAGTGTTGAGTCACCGCCTTCAAAAACTTACCGTAACCTTCAATATCTAAATCCCGAGCTGAAATCGCATCGCGAGGGGCTCCAATGAAACTGTAACCTTGGGATGCATTAATCATGAGGGGACTGAGGGACTTTAAGTCCACCGGGCCCTGAATCCGAGAGACGTCCACCAAGGACTTGGGCGGGCTCTGATTGAGAATGATGTTCTGATCGCCTAAGCTATTGAGATCGGCATCAATCAAAAGAGGCCTCTGCCGCATGTCTTGCATGTAGGCCAACATGAGATTCGCGGCAAACACGCTCTTGCCCACGCCCCCCTTGCCACCTACGATTGCCAAGATATGGCCGGCCATACTAATTCATCCTCACTCTGAAGTTTTTCTTTAGATCATCGGTTCCATCCGAGGCGTTCTCGATCACCTGAGGCGTCACAAAAATCACAAACTGGGATTTCTTCTTGCGGTAAGATTTACCGCGAAGCACCGTAAAAATCGGATCGGCTGGAGCCTGAGCCGAACCTGGATCTTTATTAAAATCCGTCCCAACCTCTTGAGAGCTCACGCCAGCTACCGCAGCACTCTCGTTCAGCTTTACGTAGAGCTTGGTGGTCACGTCGTGAGTCGCGGTAATGGGAGCAGCCCCCCCTGCTGGGGCCTGTCCCACCAAGTTGATCTGACTCAAGTTCAGATCCAGAGCCACGTCATCATTTTGAAGAATAGTAGGAGTCACACCAATCGAGAGCCCTACCGGCTGCTTCCCGCCTTGCACGGTCCCGTTCGGGCCGGCAAATACAAACGGAAACTCAGTCTGTTCTTTTAACGTCGCGGCTTGTCCGCTTCGAGTGATGAGGTTTCCTGTTTTGAGAATGCGCGCATAACCCGCATTCTGTGCGCTCTGAAGTTTAGGAAGCAGGCTGGAGATCGTTCCGCTAAAGGTCGCTCCCTGAGCGGCCACCCCGCCATCCGTCCTTGTCCCCACAGTGATCTGGGGGTCAGCAGTAAAACCCGGCTGCCATTTAAATGAGAAGACTTTGTTATAGTCCTTCGAGAGTTCAACAAAATGGACTGTCACTCGGACGAGTTTTTCAGCCTTTTTTGCAGGCGGAGCTTTGATTTGAATGAAATTATTGACGATGTCTCGAGGTCGGGTGGGCCTCACCACGGTAGGATCTTTTTCGAGCTGCGATCCGGGCTTGAGCTCAGGAAGGTAAAGTGTAGCCACTTTGACCGCTCGATTGGCTTGGTCGACATCATCCGCCGTGCCCTCTAAAAAGATCAGGTTGTTGACGACCCGGACGGTGACATTGGGAGCAAACGCTTTAATGTCCTCTTGGATCTTTCGAGAAAGAATTTGAAGCGCCATCGATGAAAGCGTCGTCAGGTTGAGAATTTGATCGGAGTAGACTTTGTCGGTAATGATAGCAAGGAGTCTTCCGTAATCATTGGGTACAAGCACCTCTCCATCGATCACAATCTTCTGGCCATTGATCTTGACTTCAATCCCGTCAACATCCTTAAGAAGGTCGCGAATCTCATCGGCGAGTCTTGATAAGTTCGAGTTGTTAACTTTCACCAAAAGAATGAGTTTAAGCTCTCCCTCTTGATCGCGAACGTAGATCGTGGTCTCGCCTGCTTTTAGGCCTCTGATGCTCAGTTGCTGCTGATCATTGATCCGAATGAGATCGGGTAGGGCAACCGTTGCATTACTGACTCGGAGAAACTTATCTTCCTTGTCCGTTGTGAAATCTAGGTCGATGACCTTTTCTTCTCCTGCGCTCAGTAAAATGGAACGACGATCCGCTTTGGATTCGGCTTCGTCACGAGTGAGCTTTGACTTGCGAGCACTAAAGCCGCCGCCATTTTTTGGTTCCGACTTGGCCTCAGGCTCCTCGGCGCTTCGAGCCGTCTGGGCTGCAGCCAACACAAGCGCTGCCACAACGAGCCATAAGGTCGTTCCCGATACTCGAGAAGGGGTCGATACGCTCGGAGGGCTGGGTTTTCGGATCATCGTCCTGCGGGCAGACGCCCCCCTCCACGTGCAGCTTCTGGAATCAAATCTCTTAGGCCAACGACACCGACATTGACCCGCTCGGTATCGTCATTATGGCGGAGCGAAAGAACAATCTGGACATCGCCTCCGGACTGCATGAGTGCCAAGCCAGGCACTTGTCCGGGATCCACTTCGAGGGTGACGGTGTTGAAGTTGACATCCTCTGACAGCGATCGAACTTTCTCTTTTCCACTGATGGGATCGAGCTCCACTGTGCGTGAGGGATTGTTGGTCAGAGATTTTCCAACCGCCAAGACGGCCACATCCTGAAGGAGCGTTTTTGCATAACGATTTTCTCGCCCGCCTCCCAGATCAAAAACGCCAATCAGGTCCACTCGGTCTCCAGGCTTTATGAGCTTGGCAACTCCAGTCATCTCAGTGACCGAGATCGAAATGGCTCTACGTCCCGGAGCCACCTGTGGCGAGAGGCCAGTGCGTACCGAGGGCTCGGTGATCTTATTGTACGAAATTTGCTCACCTTTTCGGATGGGAACAACAGCAATCGACCCCACGAATCGACGGATGTCTTTTCCACGAGCCTGCTCATCCTTCTCGCTGGGGTCTGCATAAAGCGCCCCTGGCTCGAGAAAGTTCTTGGGGATCGCTTTGTATTCCAGGCTTTTCTCGGTGATGGTTTCCATCTCCTTGATGTCCTGCTTAGCAACCATCACGAGAAACTGAGTTCCGTATTTGCGCTTCGCTTCATCCTCGACTGAGCTCACGTAGCCTTGGACAAACATCACCGCAATTCCAGCCATCACTGCAGAGATCAATAGTGCTTTACTGTTCATGATGAACCACTCCCGCACACTGTGAGATTCTGAAGACTGTTCTCACCCCATTGGATTTCTTGGCCGCCGGCCACTCGAACCGGCGTACAGAGCTCGACTGTATTACGGACTCTGACTTCACTTCGTTGTGTCGGCTCTGACTTGATTTCACTGCTTCCTACGACGACTCGGCTAGCGTTGACTTTAAAGCTAGGCGCCTCGGGCTCACCCTCGCCAGTGAGGGGTTCTTCGGACACCCCAATCACCATTCGGTTAGAGTTTTGAGCGATAAACGAATCTCTAAATCGCGCAAGACTCGGGTAGTAGGGAGCGTTGCTCGCAAACTCAAAAATCCTCAACCGAGAATACTTTTGGTTGACGATCGAGACCTGAACACCAGAGCTCACTCGCAACATCAGAAATAGCATCCCAACCATCACTGGAAGGATCAAAACAAACTCGATCAGACTTTGGCCGCGCTCTTTTGATCTAGCAACCATTGTCGAGAGTTCCTTCCTTTTGACCTAAGACCTCGTCCTGACATTCTTGTTCTGTGGGCTCACGACTGAGCCAGCTCTCAGAGGTCAGCGAAATCACCCCTGGAGGCAACTGTGGCCCCGTGGTTGAAGTACTCGACGGATCGGATTTATCGCCCAATAAGCTCACAAATAGTCGACTCCTAAAGGTATATCGGACACCTTGAAGCCAACTCTTAGCATCATCTGTTGCGTCAAAACCGGAACCCGCCCCGATCTGGGCTCCCGTGGGATTTCCGCCTCCGGCACCCTGTGCAATCGACTGAAATCGTTCAGTTCCTGCCTCGCCCTCAGATTTTTTGAGGAGCCGGATCAACGTCACTCGAGCTCGGTCTTCTTGATCCTGACGATTGGGCCCCGAAGCCTGATAGGAGCGTGCCGCCAAAAAAGTGGCGTATTGTACTAGGTTTCCATAGGCGAGGAAGTAAGACAGCTTCATAAAAAAGAACAGAAAACCCATGAACAAAATCATGGAGAGGACAAACTCCACCGTCGACTGACCCTGAGATCTGGATCGGTGGCAGTGCCGTCTCATTGCCTGATCTCCGGATTAATAAAAAGTCGGATGGCATCACCCTCGGGAGCCCGGGGGTGTTTGGTATACGTTCCAGCCTGCTCATCCACCTTGGCCTGTGGATGTCCGTGTCGATAGACATTGGCATATCGATTACGAATGGGATCCAGAAGTCGGTCGGCCACGTTGAGTGCCTTGAACTGTTTGGTGATGAGGAGGTACACGAGCGTAATAAATGCGAGCAATAGAACATACTCGACGAGAGCCTGCCCCTGCTCGGCTGTTCTGCTCTTGCGGCTCACTTTAAGCTCCCGTCAGCCACCTCAGCGCCTCCGGTAACACTTCAAAACTCCGACCCAGGGCTGCAATCCCCATGGG
>Ga0169931_10012855_pt1 | contig 11535 bp, 10 predicted proteins | sample Kivu_15m_20L_FD_129675 | JGI IMG/M metagenome (GOLD analysis project Ga0169931, IMG submission 129675) | Freshwater microbial communities from Lake Kivu, Western Province, Rwanda to study Microbial Dark Matter (Phase II) - Kivu_15m_20L... | ecosystem: Environmental > Aquatic > Freshwater > Lake... | reverse complement strand
TGCTGCTTCGCAACACAACCAGCCAAAGCAATCGCTGTAGGGCCGATTCATCAAGCGTTATCGAGGCATCCGCATACGGCGCCGCTATGTTGCATAGCAACAACGAGGGTGGTAATGTGGAACGCGTCGATTGATTCCTCCTCCTTCAGCGACATTCTTCAGGGCCCTGCGGGGCCCTTTTTTGCGCCACACGTGCGGAACCGAGCACCACAGCGCCCTGTCATCCCGGCGCAATATACTGATAACACCATCCGGAGGAAACCATGTCGCGAATCATTCATTGCATCAAGCTTGGCCGCGAGGCCGAGGGGCTCGATTTACCGCCCTACCCCGGCGATTTGGGGCGTCGCATCTATGAACAGGTATCGAAAGAAGCCTGGCAGGGTTGGTTGCGGCACCAGACCATGCTGGTTAACGAAAACCGCCTGAGCTTGGCTGATCCCAGAGCCCGCAAGTATCTGGCAGAGCAGATGGAAAATCACTTTTTCGGCAGTGGTGCGGACGCTGTCGAAGGCTTTGTCCCTCCGTCCGCAGGACCCTCAGACTAGGCCCCTGTGAAACAACTGGCGCAGCGCTCGACCCTCATCAATCGCGAACAAGGCAGTCTGGCGTTCAATCGTCGGGTCCTGGAGCAGGCCGAAAACCCCGACCTGCCCTTGCTCGAGCGCCTGCGCTACCTGTGCATCACCACCAGCAATCTCGACGAATTCTTCGAGGTCCGCGTCGGTTCGCTGAAAAATGCATTGGCGTCCGGCGCCAACCTGGCCGGGGCCGATGGCATGACGCCACGCGAGACTTTGGGACACGTGTGCGGTGAAGCCCATACCCTGATCGAGCGCCAGTATCGGTTGTTCAACACGGTACTGGTCCCGGCACTGGCGGCCGAAGACATCGTCTTTTTGCGCCGCGGTAGCTGGTCTCCGGTACAACGCGCATGGACTGCCGAGTATTTTGCCAGCGAGGTACTGCCAGTACTGACACCCATCGTGCTTGATCCGGCGCATCCCTTTCCGCGCCTGCTCAACAAGAGTCTGAACTTTGCCGTGACGCTTGAGGGCACCGACGCCTTTGGTCGACGCCCGGCGTTGGCCATCGTACAGGCGCCCCGGGTGGTACCGCGGGTCATCCGCATGCCGGCAGAGATCGGTGGTCACCAGCACAGCTTCGTGTTCCTCTCGTCGGTGATCCACGCCCATGTTGGCGAGCTGTTCCCCGGGATGACGATCACGGGCTGTTACCAGTTCCGCGTCACCCGCAACGCCGAATTGCACTTTGACGACGACGGGATGGCTGACCTGCGCACCGCGTTACAAGGCGGACTGCCGCAGCGGCGTTTCGCCGATGCCGTACGCCTGGAGGTGGTCGACACCTGCCCGGCGAACATCAGCGCTCTGTTGCTACGCGAGTTCGGGCTGGCCGAGACCGACCTGTACCGCGTCGATGGCCCAGTCAATCTGGTCCGCCTGATGCAGGTGCCCGACCTGGTCGACCGCCCCGATCTGAAATTTCCGCCGTTCACCCCAGGCCTGCCACGGGCGCTGCAAAAACAGACCGACCTGTTCGCTGCGATCCGCCAGCAGGATGTCCTGCTACACCACCCGTTCCAGAGCTTCCAGCCGGTCATCGACTTCATCAGCCAGGCAGCCACCGACCCGAACGTGGTGGCGATCAAGCAGACCGTCTACCGCACCGGCGACGATTCGGCGCTGATGGAGACGCTCTTGGCCGCGGCGCAACGCGGCAAGGAGGTGACAGTGGTGGTCGAGCTGATGGCGCGGTTCGACGAGGAAACCAACATCAACTGGGCGCAGCGCCTGGAAGAAGCGGGCGCTCACGTCGTCTATGGCGTCTATGGATTCAAGACCCATGCAAAGATGGCCCTGGTGGTGCGCCGCGAAGATGGCCGACTGCGCCGCTACGCGCACCTTGGCACCGGCAATTACCACGCGCGGACCGCTCGCCTGTACACCGATTTCGGACTGATGACCTGCCATGACGACCTCACGCGGGACGTCGCGGAGGTCTTCACCCAGCTCACCGGCACCGGCCAACCCACCAAACACCGGGTGCTGTGGCAAGCACCTTTCGACCTACACGCCAACGTCATGGCGGCGATCGAGCGCGAAGCCGAACACGCACGGGCTGGCCGGCCGGCCCACATCATCGCCAAGATGAATGCATTGCTCGAGCCGCAGGTGATTGAAGCGATGTACCGCGCCAGTCAAGCCGGTGTGCGCATCGACCTTATCGTACGCGGGGTGTGTGCCCTGCGCCCCGGCGTGCCCGGACTCTCAGACAACATCCGCGTACGCTCGGTGATCGGGCGCTTCCTCGAGCACAGCCGCATCTTCTATTTCCGCAACGACCGGCAGTCCGACCTGTACCTGTCCTCGGCCGACTGGATGGACCGCAACTTCTTCCGTCGCGTCGAGGCCTGTTTCCCGGTGCTCGACCGGCGCCTGAAAGAGCGCGTCTTGCGCGAGGGCATCCGGCCCTACCTGAATGACAACACTCAGGCATGGGTGATGGATGGCAATGGCGACTACAAGCGTCGCATACCACGACGTGGCAGCCGCATCATCTCCGCGCAGCGCGATCTGATGCACAGCCTGGGCAGCCTCTGATTTGTCATATTCCTGTAGTGGTCTGAGCGCGGCTTTCGGCTTAAGGTGTCGCGCCTGTCCCAACGCGAGCCCAAGCTAGCCCAGCCCGGTCGTGGAGATCGAACTCAAACTTAGCGTTGCCCCGGAACGTTGGCGTCACCTGCTGCGGCATCCGGTCTGGTCAACGATGCGCTACACCGACCAGCGCCAGCGCCTGCTGACCTATTACTTCGACACGCCCGATGGCGCACTGATGCGAGCTGGTTTTGCGCTGCGCATTCGGCGCGAAGGGCGGCGTTGGATCCAGACGGTCAAGGGCGGCGGTGGCTCGGTGGGTGGCTTGCACCGACGCGAGGAATACGAAACGCTGGTCGATGGGCCTACCCCCGACTTCGACGCGATCCCACGCGGGCCACTGCAGACGCTGCTACTGGACGGCCCCGTCCGCGCCTGCGTCGGACCAATATTCACTACGCGCTTTAGCCGACTCACGCGTAGTGTTGAACTCGCCGATGGCACTCTGGCCGAGGTCGCATTCGACCGCGGTGAAGTTATTGCGGGCGATGTCAGCACACCGCTGTGCGAGATCGAGCTGGAGTTGCGACAAGGGCAAGTGGCGGGCCTGCTGGGCGTAGCGAGGGCGCTGGTGCGCGACGGTGGCGTTTGGCCCGAAGACGTCAGCAAGGCCGCTCGCGGTTATCGCCTGTTGGCAGGCCAATCCACCATCCAACCATCGACAGCGGAGGCGTCAGCCGAGCGGTCTCCAAAACGCTGGAGCGACTTGGTCGGCGATGCGCTCGCCCGCGGTCTGCGTCATTTGCAGGCCAATGTCGGCGCAGTCCGTCAAAATGACCCGGACCCAGAGTACATCCACCAGATCCGAGTGGCCGTTCGGCGTCTGCGCACACTTGTCACCTTGGCGCGGCGGGTCGACGACAGCTCGCTACTCAAGCACCTGCGCCGCGAGCTCGCCTGGCTGGGGGATGCGCTATCGGCCGCCCGCGACTGGGATGTGTTGATCGACGAGACCATCCCGCAGGCCCTGTACCAGCGCCCGACGCCGAGCGGTCATCGGCGACTTCTTTCCGATGCCCACGCACGCTCTGCCGAAGCCCGCGTGCTGGCTAGTGCCGCGGTCAATTCACCGCGCTATGCCGAACTGATGATCGACTTGTTGGCCTGGGGCCTGCGGCTCGATGCCGACATCTCGAAGCGGGCCGTGCGCACCACTGCGCGCAACCTGCTGCAGCGCCCCTACCGGCAGACGCAAAAACTTGCCCAGCCGGAACGGCTCACCAACGACGAGGGACGGCATGCGTTGCGCCTCGCCTGCAAAAAGCTGCGCTACACCTGCGAGGCCCTGGCGCCGGCCTTCGACCGCGCACGGACGGCACCCTTTATCGCCGCGCTGGCACAGTTGCAAACCACCCTCGGGGCATTGAACGACAGCGCCGTTGCCGAGCAGCGCTTGGCCGAGCTGCCCGCCGGCCGTGCCGAAACGCTGCGCCGTCTGATCGTGCGACTCACGCGCCAACGCGCCGAATTCGAACTTGCCGCCCTGCCGGTGCGATGGACCGCCTTCATGGCGACACAACCGTTTTGGAAACGCTGATATGGACCTCATCCTGTGGCGCCATGCCGAGGCCAGCGATGGTCTGCGCGATGGCTTCGCCGACCCGCTGGTGGACCTCGAGCGCGAGCTTACCGAACATGGCAGACACCAGGCAGAACGCATGGCCGAGTGGCTAAAGCGCCGTCTACTGGAGGACACTCGCGTCTTGGCCAGCCCTGCCCAGCGCACCCAACAGACCGCGCGAGCATTCCGTAAGCATTTCGAAACAATCGACAGCATCGCCCCCGGTGCCAGCGGTCAGGATCTGCTGCAAGCGGTTGGCTGGGACCTTGGTGTACCGGGCAGCGTCTTGCTGGTCGGACATCAGCCATCGCTTGGCGAAGCTGCCGCCTTGGTGCTGGGCTGCGAACGCCCCTTGTCGGTGCGGAAAGGGGGCATTGTCTGGCTCACCAGCCGGGCGCGTCCGGGCAGCCCGGTGGTGATCACCGCCGCTCTGACGCCAGCACTGATCTAGTCGGCAGGCACGGCCCAGCCAAGGCTGGCGTTAGCCTCGTCAGTACCGCCCTAAGCCAAAAGCAGCTGAGTCAGGCCAATTGCAAACGCAAGCCTAGCGACTCCCATTGGCGCAGCTCTTCATGCAACGCGGCCAGTGTCAGTGGGTGGGCTTCGAGCCAGGCCGCATCGAGCGTGATTCGAATGCGGTCGCCCTGCATGTAGGCTTGGATCGGCACTTCGCCGACGAGATGTCGGGAGCGATGCAACAACGCCGATAGACGTAGTGCAGCGACCTGGGCGCAACGCAGCGGCTGACGCAACACCTCCGATACTCGCGCCAGCTTGCCCCGATGACCCAGCACCAAGGTCGCCAAAGTGTCCTGCTCAGCCCTCGAAAAACCTGGCATGTCGGCGTTGCGCAGGATGTATGCCGAATGCTTGTGGTAGCCAGCACAGGCAACCGACAGCCCGAGTTCATGCAGGTCGGCAGCCCAGCGGAGTTGCTGGCGGGCGGACTCGTCGGCGTCTGGTTGCATCTGCTCGAAAAGCTGCAGCGCAGTCGTCTCGACTGCCGATGCTTGCTGTAGATCGATACGGTAGCGCCGCTGAAACTGATGCACGGTGGCACCCCGCAGGTCCTTCTCGCTCGAACGGCCAAGCATGTCGTAAAGGATGCCCTGGCGCATCGCGCCCTCGGCCACCACCATGCGCTCGATGCCCAGCGCTTCGAACACCGCGCGCATGATGGCCAGCCCTCCTGGCAGCACCTGCACTCGGTCCGGGCGCACCTGGGGGAAGGCCGACGGATCGACTCGACCGGCGCGCTGCAAGCGCTGCGCTAAGCGCTCCAGACCATCTGGGGTGATCACGCCGCTATCGAGCCCCTGCTCCTCGCCGATGATCTGCGACAGCGCCCGTGCCGAACCCGACGAGCCGACTGCCTGCGTCCAAGCCGGTGGGCGAAAGTCATGGGCGATGTGTTCGAGCTCGGACAGCGCTGCGATCTGAGCTCGCTGCAAGGAATCGGCGGTGATTCGCCCGTCCGGGAAGAAGCGCAGCGTATAGCTGACACAACCCATGTAGAGGCTGTCTAGGCGAAGTGGCCGATAGAACTGACCGACGATGCATTCGGTGGAGCCGCCACCAATATCCACCACTAGACGCCGTTGCCGCGATGCCGGCAGGCTGTGCGCAACCCCTAGGTAGATCAGGCGCGCCTCTTCACGGCCCGCGACGATCTCGATCGGAAAACCCAGCGCCACTTCGGCCTCGGGCAGCAACTCGCCAATGTTCTTGGCCACGCGGAAGGCGTTGGTTCCAACAACCCGAACGTTATCGACCGGCATACCGCGCAGGCGTTGGCCAAAGCGGGCCAAACAGTCGAGCGTGCGCTCGCAGGTCGCCGCGTCGATGTGCTTGTCGGCACCGATTCCGGCACCCAGCCGCACCGGCTCGCGGAGGGTGTCGAGCGGAAAGATCTGCCCGCCTTCGACGCGCGCCACAAGCAAATGAAAGCTGTTCGACCCGAGGTCAACCGCAGCAAGGATCCGGTCTTCGTTCAATCCGCAAACCGATGAAAGACGCGCGACTTGGACGTCGCGCCGAGGGGCGGATTGTACCGCTGCGCGAGGCGTCTAACGGGCGCCGCCAGCGACCTGATTAAGCTCTTCCGGAGTCACATGGCGCACGTCTTTGCCGCGCACCATGTAAACGATGTACTCGGTGATGTTGGTGGCATGGTCACCGATACGCTCGATCGCTTTGGCCACGAACAGAATGTCCAGCGCAGTCGAAATGTTGCGCGGGTTCTCCATCATGTGGGTGATCAGCAGCCGGGTGATGCCGTCGAAATCGCGGTCGATCTCCTTGTCGCGTTCGGCAACCACCGGGGCAACAGTGGTATCGAGGCGAGCAAAAGCGTCGAGCGCCTGACGCACCATGTCGAGCACCTTGTCCATCATCGCCCGCAGTTCGTTGAAGCGTGAAACTTGCAAGCCATCCTGGCGCCCGATGTCGAGCGTCATGCGGGCGATCTTCTCGGCCTTGTCGCCAATGCGCTCAAGGTCGGTGATGGTCTTGATCACGGTCATGATCATCCGCAGGTCGCTAGCAACCGGCTGGCGCACGGCGATGATGTGGGTGCACAGCTCGTCGATCTCGACTTCCAGCGCGTTGATCTTGTAATCGCTGCGCATCACCGTCTCGAGCTCGCGCGTGTCGCCCGAGAACATCGCCGCGCCAAGACGCGCCAGCTGATTCTCGACCAAGCCACCCATTTGCGAGACGCGGCTGCGAACGGCCTCAAGTTCGGCGTCGAATTTTGTGCTGATATGCTCGCTCATGACAGTCTTGCTCCAGGCCAAGGTGTCTCGAAACAAACCGGCAGTTTAAGACCGTTGCATGACACTTGTGCGACAGCCGAGCCGCAGCGATGAGTGCATGCCGACAGACGTCTGTGCGCAGTCATGGACGGGCGGTGACCCGCCGCACGCCATCCGGCCCGGCGATCAAAGCGACGTCGGCCGGGCGGCGAGCGAACAGGCCGACAGTGACGACGCCGGCAATCTGGTTGATTTCGCGTTCAAGCTCGATCGGGTTCAGGATCTCCATGCCATGGACGTCGAGAATGCAGTTGCCGTTGTCGGTCTTGAAGCCGATGCGCAGATCGGGTTGACCGCCTAGACGCACCAGTTCACGGGCGACGTAGGCACGGGCCATGGGGATGACTTCGACCGGCAGCGGAAAGCGCCCAAGGACGTCGACCCATTTGCTGCGGTCGGCGATACAGACAAACTCCTCGGCCACCGCGGCGACGATCTTTTCGCGCGTCAGCGCCCCGCCGCCACCCTTGATGAGGTGGAGGTCGGGACTGATCTCGTCAGCACCATCCACATACACCGGCAGATGGTTGACGCCGTTGAGATCGAGAACCTCGATGCCGACCTTGCGCAAGCGTTCGGCCGTGGCGTCGGAGCTGGCCACGGCGCCGGCGATCTGATGACGCATGTCACCGAGCAGATCGATGAAAAAATTGGCGGTTGAACCGGTGCCGACCCCCACCGCCTGCCCTTTGCGGACGTAGGCGAGGGCGGCCTCGGCGGCGGCGCGTTTCGCGGAATCGGACGACGACATGGCAAAAGACCTTGAAGGCTGCAGAGGTGAAGATCGCCAGTCAGGGCTGGCCCAAGTCCGAGGATAGCGCATCGGCATGCCGCAAGACGCGGCTGCGCGTCTGCTCTGCTACGCTTGCGCCTTTGCCGCGCCGACCATGAATACGCCGACCCTCACCGACTACCTGCAACGTATCCGCAACGCGCGCGTCTACGAGGTGGCCGTGCGTACCGACCTGACGCCGGCACCAGCTTTATCCGAGCGGGTCGGCAACCAGGTGTTTTTCAAGCGCGAGGACCAGCAGCCGGTGTTCAGCTTCAAGTTGCGCGGTGCCTACAACCGCATCGCGCACCTCACGGCGGAGCAGCTCAAGAAGGGCGTCATCTGCGCCTCGGCCGGCAACCACGCGCAGGGTGTGGCGCTGTCGGCAGCGCGGATCGGCTGCCGTGCGGTCATCGTCATGCCGACAACCACGCCCGCCATCAAGGTGAATGCGGTGCGTCGGCGGGGCGGCGAGGTGGTGTTGCACGGTATGAGCTACGACGAGGCCTACGCCCACGCCCGCGAGCTCGAGAAGACGCAGGGCATGACCTTCGTCCACCCCTTCGACGACCCGGACGTGATCGCCGGCCAAGGCACCATCGGGCTGGAGATCCTCGAGCAGCACCCGGGTCCGATCGACGCCGTGTTCTGCTGCGTCGGTGGCGGCGGCCTGCTGGCAGGTGTCGCGGCAGCGATCAAGTCGCTGCGACCGGAGATCAAGGTCTATGGCGTGGAGGCGACCGACGCCGACGCCATGGCGCAGTCGCTGGCAGCCGGCAAGCGGGTCGAGTTGGCGCAGGTCGGCCTGTTCGCCGACGGTGCAGCGGTCAAGCTGGTTGGCGAGGAGACCTTCCGCCTGTGCCAGGACCTCTGCGACGGCATCGTCCGCGTCGACAACGACGCGATCTGCGCGGCGATCAAGGACGTGTTCGAGGACACACGCAGTATCCTTGAGCCGGCCGGGGCGCTCGGTGTGGCCGGGGTCAAAGCCTGGCTGGCCGAGAACGGGCACACCGGCAAGACGGTGGTCGCCATCGCCTCGGGCGCCAACATGAACTTCGACCGGCTGCGGTTCGTCGCCGAGCGCGCCGAAGTGGGCGAACAGCGCGAGGCGGTGCTGGCCGTGACCATCCCCGAGCAGCCCGGTGCGTTCAAGGCTTTTTGCGCGCAGATCGGCAACCGCAATATCACCGAGTTCAACTACCGCTATGCCGACCCGCAGGCGGCGCATATCTTTGTCGGCGTGAGCGTGGGGAGCCGTGATGAGGGCCGCAAGCTCGCTGCCAGCCTCGCCGCACACGGCCTGCCGACACTCGACCTCACCGACGACGAGATGGCCAAGACCCACCTGCGCCACATGGTCGGCGGGCGCGCCGACGCGGCGGATGAGCTGTTGTACCGCTTCACCTTCCCCGAACGCCCGGGCGCGTTGCTGAATTTTCTGACGCAGATGCCGCAGGGCTGGAACATCTCGCTGTTCCACTATCGCAACCACGGCGCCGACTACGGCCGCGTGCTGGTCGGCATCCAAGTGCCACGCGGCGACAAGCCGCGGTTCCAGGGCTTTCTCGATGCGCTGGGTTATCCCTACGTCGAGGAGACGCAGAACCCAGCATACCGGCTGTTCTTGCGCTAGCGCAGGATCGGCATGGCCAGCGGTATAGTGACGTCACTCCGGCGAGCTAGACCGCCACACCTAGATCACGAGACGAGACCATGCTGCTGATGATCGACAACTACGACTCGTTCACCTACAACCTGGTCCAATACTTTGGCGAGCTGGGTCAAGATGTGCGTGTCCACCGCAACGACGAGATCACCATCGACGACGTCGCGGCCATGCGCCCCGATCACATCGTTATCTCGCCGGGCCCCTGCACGCCAAACGAGGCCGGTATCTCGGTCGCGACCATCCAGCGCTTCGCCGGGCAGATTCCCATCCTGGGCGTGTGTCTGGGCCACCAGAGCATCGGCCAGGCCTTTGGTGGGCGCATCGTCCGCGCCAAGCAGCTGATGCACGGCAAGACATCCCTGGTGCACCATAATGACACCAGCGTGTTCCGCGGCCTGCCCAACCCGTTCACCGCGACGCGCTATCACTCGCTGGTGATCGAACGAGAATCGCTGCCGGAGTGCCTCGAGATCACCGCCTGGACCGAGGATGGCGAGATCATGGGGGTGCGCCACAAGACCCTCGCGGTAGAGGGCGTGCAGTTCCACCCCGAGTCCATCCTCACCGAGCACGGCCACGCCATGCTCGGCAACTTTGTCGGCGTCCAATGGACCGGCAGCGCACACGCCGCGTGAGATCGATCAAGCAGCCGGCGATGTCTCAGCCCTGTCACGCCGCCTCCGCTTGAATGAAGCACCCATGATCTTCAAGGACACCCTTAACCGTCTGCTCGCCCGCGAGGACCTCAAGCGCGACGAGATGTTGGCGCTGATGCGCGCGCTGATGGGAGGCAAGCTGAGTCCGGCGCAGATCGCCGCGGCGGTGATCGCGTTGCGCTGCAAAGGCGAAACGGTGACCGAGATCGCTGCAGCCGCCGAGGTCATGCGCGAGCTGTCGGCGAAAGTGAACGTGACCAACCGCAACCACCTGGTCGACACCTGCGGCACCGGGGGCGACTCTCTGCACACGTTCAATATCTCGACCACTGCCGCCTTCGTTGCAGCTGGATGCGGCGCGCATGTAGCCAAGCATGGCGGCCGTGCAGTGAGCTCGGGCAGCGGCAGCGCCGACGTGCTGGAGCATCTCGGCGTGAATCTAAATATCGGGCCGGAGCGCGTCGGGCAGCTGATCGACACGGTCGGGTTGGGATTCCTGTTTGCACCCAACCATCACAGCGCCATGAAATATGCCGCGCCGGTTCGCAAAGAGCTCGGCGTACGCACTTTGTTCAATGTGCTGGGGCCACTGACCAACCCAGCCAGTGCCCCCAACCAACTGCTTGGCGTGTTCAGCCGCCAGCTAACGCGCCCACTGGCCGACGTGCTACGCGAGCTGGGCAGCCGCCACGTGCTGGTCGTGCATGGCGCCGATGGGCTTGATGAGATCACGCTGAGCGGTGAGACGTATGTGGCCGAACTACGCAGCGGCGTGATCAGCGAATACACGCTAACTCCGGAGCGCTTTGGCATCGAGCGCCGCGATCTGGCGGCGGTGCGTGTCGAGAGCGTCACCGAGTCGGCCCAAGTGCTGCGGGATGTGCTCGCCGGCAAATCGGGACCAGCGGCCGACATCGTTGCGCTCAACGCCGGAGCCGCTATCTACGTGGCGGGTCTGGCCGAGACCTTGGAAGACGGAGTCGCCCAAGCACAGAGGGCGCTGGCCGAAGGGACTGCTGCCTTGAAACTGGAAGATTTGGTGAGGGAATCAGCCCCCTGAGTGGCGCAGACACGCGGGAAGCCTGCAGGCGTTGACCCTCGTGGCGCGGACGTTTAACATCGCGCCTCTTTCCGGGTCGTTAGCTCAGCCGGTAGAGCAGCGGACTTTTAATCCGTTGGTCGTGCGTTCGAATCGCACACGACCCACCAACGGTTCCCGGACCAGACGCGGGTTGTTAGCTCAGTTGGTAGAGCAGCGGACTCTTAATCCGTAGGTCGTAGGTTCGATCCCTACACAACCCACCAGACATAGAGCGGCCCGCACTGATGCGGGCCGTTTGCTTTAGAGTCGGGCCATGCCGACCTTGACCATCCCCGCTGCAC
>Ga0169931_10012854_pt1 | contig 11535 bp, 12 predicted proteins | sample Kivu_15m_20L_FD_129675 | JGI IMG/M metagenome (GOLD analysis project Ga0169931, IMG submission 129675) | Freshwater microbial communities from Lake Kivu, Western Province, Rwanda to study Microbial Dark Matter (Phase II) - Kivu_15m_20L... | ecosystem: Environmental > Aquatic > Freshwater > Lake... | reverse complement strand
CCCCTTAGGGTCAAATAATTTAAATATAAAAAGCGATTTCGATTATAATTTTATTAATTGGTTCAGGTGTAGTTTTTATTCAAATTAGTCAAATGTAGCCCTTCACTTCTGCTCAAAGAGAAGTTTTCGCTTACTATTTTTGTTCATGTTGCTCAGAATAATACACTTGCAATAACTAGGAAGCACGTAGCTAATGAGACGATGTTTTAAACCGCTCCTCCGATCTGAACAAGAGTGGGCGTAATGGTGTTATTCGGCTAAGGAGCGTTTGATTCAATCATACTCTAAACTTCAAGTAAGGCTCCTCCAAACGCAGTGCTACCTACTGCCAGTGACGTCAGCAGTTTTTCGTTGATTGCTTTTAGGTCAGTAATAGCAGCTTGCGAGGCGGCAACCACCCCATCTGAATTGGCCGTTACAGTGGCGGGATCGGAGAGAATCTGGAAATTAACGTTTAGCGATCCTTCATACACTGAAACGACTTTGATGCGGGATGCGTCGATTCCGAGCACGGAAGCCATGCGTTGGCAGAAAGTTGTCACTCCATCTCCTTCGAAAAACTCAGCTGCAGTCCACTGCAACCTAACAGAGGAAAGGATAGCATCACGGGCGGCTATAACGGCTATGCAGCCAGGCGTGAGGTAGAACTCTAAGTAGTTTTCAACACCTACGAATCTGTTTGTTCCGCAGACTGCAGTGGCTGTATCGATTATCTTTGGCTTTCTGGTTGCTGAGTCCCATCCAAGCGGTTGAATGATGACTGAGTTGATGCTAACCGAGTACGCGCCAGCGTTAGGATAGGGCACTTTGACCACCACTCCCTTGGTGCCGCTATCTGATCGCAGAGTATAGCGCATGTTCTTTGGAGGTGTGCCGGTATAAGTCACTGTGTAAGTCTTGCCGGTCTGCACTTGCGCCACAAACCGAGAAAGTCTCTTCATACTCGTGTAGAAACCGTCCCAGTCGTGGTCCATAAACGAGTTGATTACGTTTTTGTAACCGTCAGCAGTCGTAATTACTACTGGTGAAACAAGTCGTGTGTCTTTGTCACCGTCTAATGACTCGAAAACAAGGTTGCCGATCTGGTTAGGCGCTACCTAAAAGGGGTCTGCGCAGAAATAGGCATTCATCTCGGTTCGCAGCTCGCAGTCAGGGTAGGTTTTGCCTGCTAGCTCAACTTTGCCAATCAGCTGGAAGTTGTACTTGGTTGTATCAGCCTTCCAAAAAGTCGGTAACGGCGTTATTTAATCAGGCACTTCAAAGACTGTGTCATAGAAATTCCAAATCGAATTAGAAGAACCAGTGCAAGGCCACTCACCGCAGTCGTTGATGGAAGCCCACGAAAGGGGAGGGTCTCTTAGATAAATGATGGCGTCGAATACCACATTTGTGAACTTGCAACCATGGAAGTTGTGAATCGGCAGAATGTCCGGCTAATAAATATCAGGCAGTCCGATGGCTGAGGTCCTTGCCTTGCAGGCTGACCGGGTCTTGAAGTCTTTGAACTGCACATTTGTGATTACTGCCTTGGGGTTCCAAGCGCCGTAAGCCTTAGTGTTGTAGACAGGACGGGCAGCCTTCTCTTCGATATGGGCATTTTTAGCGTGATTTAGGGCGTATTAGCTCATGAAACCGAACTTGTCGGGACAGTAGCAAACGGCTCCTGTGGTGCCAGTAGTTCCATCTGGGCAGTCATTTGGAAGGTCGCCACCGGCTTCTCCGAAGATATATGAGTCAGAAATTTTGATTAGTTTTTCAGGAGCGTTATCTTCGGTGATAGATAGTGATATTCCAAGTCGGTTGTCAACAAGCACAATATTGCTGGCACGAATCTCATTAGTGTTGTACATCGTAGCAATACCCGCTTGGTTATTTTTGTACGCGAAGATGTGGCTCATCTGGTAGCACTTCAATGCGTCGCTTCTGATAGAAACATCCGGCAACATAGAGACACCACTTCCATGGATTGAATGGGCCACGATGTTTTTGAAGCTAGACGTCGTCGACGCTCCGACTGGGTCAAGACAGCTGTGACCGTGCGCGAGTAAGCCTGCAAATGGACAGCCAGCGAAGATCGAGTTAGTATAAGACGACTTGTAGCAAGGTTTGTATTCGCTCCAAGTGCAGTGAGCAACGCATGCCTCTTTATCGGAGATTTCTGCATTTGACATGATGCGTTAGTGCACGTCAAACACGTTCACAGAATCGAAGTGGACGTTTGTAACAACGTCAATAACAACTCCGACCTGTTTCGTAAAGAAGACATCACAATCTTTGAAATTGATGTTTCTAGACAAGGAGATGAAGATAGCCATTGATCCTGAGTTGTGGATCACAGTGTTGGTGACACTGCTGAACTCAGTGGCAGTATCTTAAATGTTCGAACGTTCAAATCTAAGGGCACCCTTCTCTGTGTTGGTTTAACCCATGTTCGTGATCTCAACGTTGTCTAAAATTGTCTTTCCGTAAAGTGTCAATTCATTACCAGCAGCGTCAATCTAAATGGCGTCCGATGTTACAAACTATCCAGGCCATTCGTTTTGAGTCTTATCGCCTTAAATCAAGATATTGCGATTCAGAAGAATCACCTCTCCTCGCATGTCGAGCCCTTAATACCTTGCCGCCGTTGATTCATAATTTCCGAAATGATAGAATTGCAGAGGAGTTGTGAGCACGAGGATTCCAGTTGCAGAGTTGTAGCTCTGAATGGTAGCTTGTTCTCCATGCTGCCAGTTCATCGCAGTCGCTGCAAATCCGAGGAGTTCACCCGCCACCCAGTCGAGGCCTTTGGCAACTGTGACAGTAGTATCACCTTTTTTTGCAACCTCAAGAAGCCTAGTCATGCGTGAGCGGCTCTTGCCGTACATTCTAATTTCACCATTGTTAGCTATAGCCTTGTTTCCAGCTTCGACCAGCTATCCAGTCGTTATTGTCGGCGAGTCATATGCGCCATAGAGAGTTATCTTGGCTTTCTTGGTGTAAGGAGTTGTTTTTGAGCCGATATTGAACTTTCCAGTTTGAACGTAAATATTATGAGCCTGTAAATGTTAGTCTTTCGAGTTGTCAGACAGGAAAGCGACGCAGCCCTGGATTACAATCATACCATAAATTGGTGATTCTGTGAGATCAAAAACATAGGAAGTCCCAGCAGGAATCATGATGTCTTCACCTGCCAGAGGCACTCCACCGGCAGGCTTGGCATCAGTCACCCATGAGGCGGGATTGCTCCAAAGTTTTGTCGTGCCGGTGCAAGTTGAAACAACGGGGTTAAGGTTGCACCAAGGGACGAGGTTTTCACGACATCTAAATCCGTTAATTTGAAGTTTTTTAGAGCTCTTGGTATTGCCGGTAACCACGAAGTTTAGCTCTTATTTGACGAGGTTATCATTCCAATTGTTACCGGTAACCCAGTCAGCTCGCTTTGTCTAGTCAAGTGTGTTATTTGGAATGAAGACGCTTTGCCAATTGTTCTTTGTCTGGTCGAAGTCATAGGAGGTGAAAAAGTCGATGGACTCTCTCTTGTCAACGTATGGCAGATTGAACTCAACGTACTTGTCGGTAGGCTACCAATTCGTAGAGATCTCCATCTTAATCTTCGTAATGTCAAGTTGACCTTTATCGAAGAAAATCCTGTACTTATGCCCAGTTACGTATGGTACCGCCCAAGCATAGCTCGGATTTTGCAACACCGTCATAATTATCTCACTGTAGTTAGAATAATTCGATACATAGCTTGCTTTTTGTTCCGTAGTAAGTTTTGCCATCTCCGTATCGTCGTACTTTGCAACCCTAAAAGTCTGGCCAATTATGGAGTTGGGAGTTGGGCTGTGGAAAACTATTCTACGAACTTGAACGGTGCTATCGCAGATCTAGCCGCTGTATACTTCTAGGTTGGTCTGGCATTCGGGCTGTTAGTTGTGCAGGAAGTGTGCAATCGCCCACGAGCCGGCTCCAAGACCTGTCAGTGAACCATCCTAGTCGAAGAAGATGCCTCTCCAGTACATGTTGTAGCGGACTTTCTTCACGATCGTGGAATCGAATTTGAGCCCGCTTACGGTTACTGTCCTTGCGCCGGAATCCGTAGAATCTGCAAATTCGCAATGGGAGCAGTCTTCAATTGCCGGCGCAACTTTTGCAAAGTTGAAGCTGTAGAAGCTGATGTTCTTGGCACTCCAATATTCGTTGCCACGAGGAGTGATTAAACCAATTGGTGCACCTTAATCTAAAGCATCTTCAGTGTTTCCGGACTTTCCGATAATTAAAGCCCCATCAATGTATGATATTCCAAGTTTCATAACGCTAGCGTCAGGAGCTGACCATTCAAGGCCGCATCTTAGATTGTCAGCGACTTTAAAATTCTTCCAGATGACAGCACCTGTGAATTCAGCGATTGCCCCATTCCTGACATTCTTCCAAGCGACGAAGTCTTGATAGGTAGCAGTAATTGCTGGGTTAGTTGGGTATGGAGCACCAACTGCATTCGGATCAGAGTCGTCAAACACAAGTGGATCGCATGGTCTTGTTCTTGGAATATGCTTGTGGAAAATTCTAAGGCCATAACGTTGGTTTGAATGCGCGACATTTCCTCTGAATTCTCCAAGCCTCGTGTTCTCAGGACAAATAGTCTCTGTAAACGAAGGCCCTAACGGATTCTTTTTAATGTCGTACCAAAATCCGTATCGATCGGAACCTGCAGCGTGATTATTAATAATAACATTGTCTGGATTAGTGATCCAAAAACTAGCCGGCGTCTAGTCAGAATTTAAGAGACTAAAAGACCTCTTAGTTCCGATAACTAGATTGCCGTCGATGACGTTCTTGGTTTCGATTGCATCTTCAATGAAAATGGAATGGCCCATAGTGTTGTAGATGACGTTTTGAATGACATTGAAGTAGCTTACTGCATGGATAGTCACAGCTCTGTTGTAAGTCTAATGAATCGAATTGCCTTTAACAATTGACTTGGAAACTGTGCCTATCAAGTGGAAATGGATCGGGTATCTTCCAAGCTTAAAGGCTTGGCCGACATCTGTGAGCTCGATGTACATTATTCTGCCGATACATGCCTCATCGCCTGGTGCGTGCAGCATGATGTGGGCACCATATTTGTTTTTGGCTGATGTTTAGGGGTCGCCTCTGTACTTAACATTTCTCGTCAGCAGACCAACTTCAGCGCGCATGCTGATTGTATCGGTGCCGAATGTCTCAGTTGCAGCGTAATGCTTATAAAGTAGGGGCTTATCAAGAGTGAGCAGCGGCTTCAAAGCATCCACTGGGTCGGCTCCGACCGCGACAATAGTACGGACTTCAGCTTGTTCTTTGTCGTAAGAAGTAGATGCAATAACGATTTGCTCCCCGACAGCCCAGTCAAAATGTCCTTCTGTTTAGGCCATCAAAGTTATCTTATCGCCCTAAGCTAAAACAGTTTTGTCCAGTTCGGTCCAAGATACCTTGCGTTCTTTTCCTACCATGCTTAGTGTCCCCTTTCTGACTGCAATTACTTTGTTTCCATAAGTAGGCAGGGCGGGCGTTGAGACATCACCATGCATCGTAATCGTGAGTTTTGATGTGTAAGGGAATGCATCTGTTCCAACCTCCATATAACCGCCTTCAATGAAGATATAGCCAGCATCGAAAGTCCTTTAGTGAGTCGGACTAGAATGGGGCGCGAATATAAGTGAACCCTGAACCAGCAAGAAGCTGAGCTGAGGCACTGTATCAACATCTACCAGCAAACTTCTTCCCTTCGGAATCTGAACAGCTTCTCCATATTATGGAGGCGCATCGTACCCCCAAGTAGACGGCTCAGACCAGTACTGAACATAGGTAAAAGTATTTCCCTGGGTGGCTGCAATACCATTATTGTTTATCGTCACGATAGCCGACGGATTCGGGTCGTCACCAGGCCGCTGACCAGTCGTGCATTAGATCTGAGTTGTTGTAACAGAATTAATGCTGCATGTAATACCATCGAATTTCACTGAGGTGGCTCCATCAACGAAATTAGTGCCTGTAATCGTGACCACTTCATTACCAGAAACTTTGCCGTATCTTGGTGTGATCGAAGTGATGGTTGCAGTCTTAGTGTTTGTATAAGTGACATCGTTCAGATTGGTACTTGTTGATCCGATAACCAGCTTTGGTGTGCAGACCTTTGATGATGTTGAATCGTTGATTGCAACGATGCCGTTGAAAACGATTTCGCCAATTCTACACGAGCCAATATAGGCACCGGTCCATTTATACTTGCTGTACGTTGGCTTAGATCCTGTCTCCCAATTCTTTATGTTCCAGCCATCGTGGATCGATGCGTCGGCTGTCCATAAGTCTACGTAGGCTGCTCCGTCCCAACCTTGCAACTTTAGAATGTTGATGAATGGCTTTTTGTCGTTCGGAACATCATTTAAGAGAATCTTCGCGCTATCAAGAATGCCCACTTGACCGTCAGGGAAGCCTAACTCGATGAAGCAGTTGGCTTTAGTATCCTTAAACTCGGTTCCCCAGTTTCCGTCAGAAACCAGAGTTGTCTAAGAGGCTTCAGAAGATGTCCAAGTGCCTTTGAGGACACCAGGCGTCACTATTTTGTAGTTGTTGTAGGAGTAAACGCTCGCAAGTGAAGGTAAGTTGCAGACGACTTTGTCGATGTCCGAAAACGCGAGGTCAGGTTAACAAACATTTCCGCAGACTGAGATGTAATTTGCCTTATTGGAATTCAAAGTCGCTAGCAGATGTTTTTTAGTCACCGTGTAGGGCAGACCCCCAGCGAAAGAGACTTGTACTCCGGATGAGCTATCAGCAGCAACAACAGTGACCGTGTTCGTTATGTAAACAGCATCAGAGTAGGCAACAAGCACATATTTATCCAATTTTCTCGTAAATGTGAGCTTTACAGCCGCGTTTTCAGCCTAAGTGCTTGCAGGTACTCCAGTCGTGTAAGTTGCAATGACCTGAGAAGTTGTCCACGAAGTCACCGTCACTTCAAGACCTTTGAATGAAACCATTGCTGTATAGTCAGCTTGAGCTGGGAATAGATTTCCATCAAGCGTGATCTAATCATCTTATATGCTTGCTGTAGTAATCTGTGGTGACGTATCAAGTTTCTATTAATACTTGCAGAGAGCTGCATTAGCATTAACGCATTCATACTTCGTAGTCCCGACACTAAGTTTCAAAATTTCGTTAGAATCCACAGCCAAAACGTCAGTCAGGCATGTGAAAGAGCCTGTTCCGATTACCACTGAGACGCACAAATTCTTCTGTTGCGTTTCGTTGTACAGGTTAACTGCTAAACCTTTCTAGACGACTCCTGAAGCTGTCACTGTGATAAGAGTTCCTCCCATGCTTTCACCAATATTAGGAGTTATTGCTGTGAACTGTGGCACAAAAGTCAGAGGCAAGAGCGAATCAAAGCCTGTCGGTAGCCCATCAGCGAAATTCAAGATTATCTTGACGGACGTCTCGTACAGAAGAGCGCTTAAATTAAAAACGATACTGGTGTCTGACTCAACTGCTTGGATGGTCTGCTGAACTCCATCTATCGAAAGCGAAATGCCTGTAGTTATACCGGTCGGGAAGCCAGTTCCTTTGAGGAGAACTTGCATGGGGTTTGTGGGCGATACTTCGATCGATGTGACTGTAGCAACAGGGGCTTTAAAAGCGAATTTGCAGTTACCTGGGGCTAAGCAAGTCGATTCACCTGAGGCAGCAAGCGTGACGACTACATCGTTGTCATCTTTGATGTCTGTAGCAGCTAGACCAGTGCTACGGATTCGGCACGTAATCTAAGTAGTTGTGACTGTTATAATGTCACAGTAAGTGTTGGCCACAGTGACAGCCTGATCAGTTTTCTCCACAGAGAAATTCGTACCAGTAATAGTCAAAATCGTGCCTCCAAATACAGACCCCTAAGTTGGTGAGATACTAGTAACCGATGACGAGGTTTTGAAGCTGATTGCCGACGTGTCAAGTATCCCGTACTAGCTGGCTGAGTTAGAATAGACAGAAAAAGTGTAAGAAGCAACCGGCGCTCCGTTAAACTTAACTGTGAACTTCTTAGGCACGGTATCGACTACGCTCATGACGTAAAGGTCTCTCTCGTAATTTGATTGAACGTTGAGTACTTTTACCTTCAGGTCTGCAACATTTAAAGTGTCGCTGTAGTTTGAGTCAAATGTGAATGTTAGAGTCTGCTTAAGAACAGGTGATACATCGGACTTGTCAATAGAGACTACCTTTGGAATGTTAGGAGTCGTACTAAGGGTTAGAGTCTGGTCTGTAGTCGGAACAACAGTGTAAAGCTCCCTGCGTCTTTATAAATATCGGATGTTTTAAACAGTAACCACAATGTTCCTCGCATTTCCATCGTTGTTCGAGAATCCAGCTACTTTGCAAGCTACTTCAGTTGCTGTGACACTTTGGATTTCACATTTTGTATCATCTGAGAATTTGACCGTGATGTGTGCCAGATCAATAGGGAAGCCACTTCCTGTTATTGTGATAGTCGCACCACCCAGTGGGTTGATTTAAGTTGGGCTGACAGAAGTCACTGTAAGCGGAATCGTCACATCAGCGACACCTGCTTGATACGGTAATAATCCCAATGCGACACGAATTTCAGCCTTGTGTGAGCCAGCTCTTGGTGGGCTTTCAAGCGTGCATTAGATCTGAGTTTCCGTGTACGTTGGGGCTGGCGAACCGCTGCATTTGACTCCTCCAAACGACACGATGAGGTCAGCCGTGGGCAGCGAGGTGCCGGTAACTGTCAGTAACCGGGTGCTGGTATCATACGCCTGATTCGTGATCAGTGCAGTGGCAGTCACATACGCGTAATCGCAGTTAAGGTTCGGGCAAACTGCAGGAAGGCCATCGATATTCACTAGCACCTGCGGGGAGGTTGCATCGGTATATAGAAATTCTAAGCCGACCGGCTCAAACATGATACCTGTACCGTAGGCTCGGTGCGTCTCACTAATGAAAATCGGAGTATCGCCAACTATAGGATCAGCTGTATCAGTCTCGATGACGCACTGTGGTGGGTTCGAATGTAGGCCTTCAAATATCAAGAATAGATTTAAGCCGTTTTCACGGTAGTTGAATTTGAAGTTGTCTGCTATTGTTCCGTCGATGGAGTTGTACAGAGTTACTCTGCCCCTCAGCCAGCTGATATCTTCATCAAAGTCAGCTTAAATTTCTTGTGGGTCCTTGTTATATAATAGAGACCTTGTTTTGAAGACTTTCCCGGTCGGGTCCGGACACTTAATCACGAAGGAGCCAGATAATGGCTTAGACGATGGAGTTCCACTAGCACCGTAAGGAGGCATGACCGTCACAGTCGAACTGATGCTGCCGACCGGGATAACTTGGTACGAAGTAAATGAGGTGCTGTTAATACGCTTCATAAACGTTACCGTGTAGATATATTTCTTCGCTAAAGCAGTGTTTGTAGTCACCACATTATCGGCATCATACATGACTAAGTTAACCGCCATGTTGCCATGTGCTCTAGTGTGGCCTTAGAAAAATGCAGCTATTTTTCCACTGAAAGTATTGCTTGGCTCGTTGCATAAAATGGCTGCAGACTTCCAAAGAGTTGTCTCCTTCGGGCTCTATAGGGCAAGCACGTATGATCCGCTGCCTGGGTTTACAACAGTCAAAGTCCACTTTTCTGCCACGGTGACAGTCTACTCAATACGCAAGTTTTGCACAGCTTTTGATGCATTTGGATGGCTTGAAGCGTTGGTTGTTTTGAATTCGACCGCAGCTGAGGCCCAGTTGTTACCACCCCAGTCAATATGCTGCATTTAGTATCGGTAGTATTTTCCTCCCGTAAGATTGAGCCACTCGCTTTGCCATTTACCCCAAGGGCCAGTAGAGCTTGGGGTCGGTTTAATCAGGTACCTCCTCCAGCCCATAGAGTACCAAGAATAAGCAACTTAGTTGGCGTTGCTTGTAAGAGAGGCAGAATATTGAGTTGTCGGATCAAAGGGTTTTGTGACATCGAGGAAAAGCTTGGTTTGGTCGTCAGAGGACAAATAAAATTTATATTCGCCCGTTTCTGGAGCAAAGAACCAGCCGTCAAACGAGTTTCCCGCTTTCTCGTCCCAGAAATGCTACTACAACTCAAGGGTTGTCTTTAACCCGGTCACTGGAGGGTGTATACCATCTGTGAACACAGGCCAGCCAATAGCAGTAGTTTTGTCACTAGGGTTGTAAAACCTATGCGTCGTTCCATAATTGCCTGGCTATTTAAAATTCACCAATGACGGGGCGCCTTTAGGTTGTGTCTCGCACCTAATCGTCGTTGCTGTGCTAGCTTTAAGATCAACCACGCAAGCGACGCCGTCGACCGATACAGTAATCTCCTTGCCGTTCAAGCCTAAACCTGATATTTAGAGCGTTTAGCCACCGTCAACGTAGCCAGAAGCCGAGCTTATCTTGTCGACACGCGGATGAATACGGACAGTCCAACAGTCATTTCCAGCAAAGTTGCAGTGTTTGGCGCTCTCTCGGATGAAGGCACGGCCGAACATGGATAGGTTAACGTCAGGGTTCTCGCTCTTGGAGGGGCTAGATTCCCCTACAGTTGTCGGAACAGACTGGATCCTGTTTGCGGTGAGTTTGGTCTTTACGTCAATCAAGCCTTCCCAATCAGTTAAATCTTTACCGATCTTGAGATAATAAAATGGCTCGTAGCTTGACGGTAACTTGGTCGGGCATGAGGCTGGGTTGATCATGAAGTTGATTTTTTCACCAGCGAAGACCTGGTTGGGGACAGTGTCGTAGAATTAAGGCGTAAACCTCTAATTGTACGTGAAATGGCAATTTTTAAATCTACCGGAGCATGGTGGCGAGAACTCTATGCTGGTGATAGTGATGTCAAACGTCAAGTAGTCGAAGCCGCCATTCGGACTCACGTACGCCCCAGGAAGACCCTCGGGAAGATTGTTGAAGTCATAGTAGGTGTACTTCTTGGATGCATTGCTGAAGATATCAGCGGCCGGTGGGATAGTCCAAGCGAGTTTGCCGCCGGGCGGATTTGAATTAAAAGCGTCATCGTCTATTAAAGATAAGATTACCGTAAAAACCTACCGGATATCCTAGGCATGATGAACTGTGCCTGAGGGATATTTTGAGATACGACGCCGATCGTGTTTGCAGCGGCGTTCATGTCGATGCCTCCGGAAGTCTTCATGACCAGGGGGACGCCTCCCATCAACGAGATGTTGTCGATTCCGCCTGTTCTCGTTTCGTTACGATAGCCAATGCCATAGAACCAAACTGAAGCCAAATTTTAAGATGGTTGTTTGTACTTACATTCCACATCAGCTCTTGCTAGTTGTGCTATTAGAGCTAAAGCTCCGAGCTTTGTTAACGACCAAGATATTTTTTGGCTCTCTCGGGCGTTAAACCGATGATTCTTCGTCATCTATGATAAAATTAAATTCTTATCTGGATCTAAGATTTAAATAATCGCGTTCAAACTACTATTCACTTTTTTTTTCCAAATACTTCCAAAGGGGTTTTGGGGTTTTGGGG
>Ga0169931_10012853_pt1 | contig 11536 bp, 9 predicted proteins | sample Kivu_15m_20L_FD_129675 | JGI IMG/M metagenome (GOLD analysis project Ga0169931, IMG submission 129675) | Freshwater microbial communities from Lake Kivu, Western Province, Rwanda to study Microbial Dark Matter (Phase II) - Kivu_15m_20L... | ecosystem: Environmental > Aquatic > Freshwater > Lake ... | reverse complement strand
TGGCCACGCTGGTGTTCCTGCGCGACAGCGGGCTGGAGGTCGGGCTCGCCACGTACGACGCGCGCCTGGCCGGCGCGGCGTCCGACCTCGGGTTCGCCCAGGTGCCGTGCTGAGAGCCTGCGAGCATCCCAGGCCTGTATCGGCGCCCGGCGTTCGCGAAGAAACCGTTCGGGCTCAGCGCGAACCGAGGTGTGGGTGCGCGGGATGGTTTTGTTTCTGTGAGTCTTTCCCCCCATGCCCAGGCGCCTCACCCCCGCCCGGGTTGCCGCCTGCGAGCGCAAGCATCACGCACAGCCCCACCTTGTGCCTGCACGGGCCGCAGGCCCGCCGACGACCGCAGCCGCGCCGGGTACGACGGCGCCGAGGTGCTGATCCTCCGCTCCACCACCATGCACCAGGCCCTCGCGTTGATCGGCGCGGGCCTTTCGCACCGCCGGGTGGGGTCATCGAAGCCGATGCATCCGCGACTCGACAGGGTCGAGGCGATGCAGGTGGCGACAAGGCATGCCTGGTGCAGGGAGTCGGTCGGTACGACCTTCGACGGAAGCGATGGGCCCGACGTCGCCGCTCGGCGCACACCGCGACAAGGCGCAGCCGCACCACGAAGATCCACAATCACGTCGGGGCAGTAGTGGCGAGGTTTCTCCAGCGACATCACGTGGATAGCTGGGCCAGGTTCACTCCATCTTGATGCCGGCCTCGCGGATGACCCTGGCCCAGGTGTCCACCTCGCTCGCGAAGAAGGTCGTGAAGCTCTGCGGGCTGCTGTCGACTGGCTCGATGCCCAGCGCGTCCAGCCGCGCTCGCAAGGCTGGTCGGGCAAGTGCTGCCTGTGCCGCCGCAGCCAGGCGGGTGACCACGGTGTCGGAAGTGCCGCGTCGCAGGAAGAGCCCGTGCCACGAACGGATGGTGAGGTCCTGACCCAGCCCCGCCTCGGTAATGGAAGGGACGTCGGGCAGGATCGCCAGCCGCTGGGGCTGGAACACCGCGAGCGACCTGATGGGCGAGCCCGGTGCAATGAAGGTGGGTTGCGGGTTCTCGCACATGAAGTCCACCTGCCCCGCCATGACCGCCTGCATCGCAGGCGCGCCACCCCTGAAGGGCACATGCACGGTCTTCAGCCCGAGGCGACGAGCGAACAGCTCCGGCGCCAGATGGGAGGCCGTACCGCTGCCCCCGGACGCGTACGTCAACCCGCCCGGCCTGCCACGCCCCGCGGCGACCAGCTCCGCGGCCGTCCGGTGCGGGCTGTCCTTGTGCACGAGCAGGACCGTGGGCACGCGTGTGAGCTGCAGAACAGGCTGCATCTCCGAGAGGTCGAAGCCGATCTTCATCAAGCTTGGATTGACGCTATGGGCAAACGCGCCCATGAGCACGGTATGGCCATCCGCAGGCGCCTGCACCATGCCAGCCGCAGCAATGTTGGCGGAGGCGCCAGCCCGGTTCTCGACCACCACGTTCTGGCCCAGGATCTCGCTCATCGGCACGGCGATGAGGCGCGCCACGGTGTCCACCGCGCCTCCGGGTGCAAAACCCACCAGCAGCTTGATCGGCCGGTCCGGCCAGGACTGCGCCCTGGCAGTGCGCATGACGGGCGCAGCCAGCGCCGCGGCGGCGCTGGCGAGGAAGGGGCGGCGATTGATCATCGAGAGTCTCCTGTCGTCATGGTGACCGACGGGGTGAGTGCAAGCGCCTTGCGCCGCGACGAACACCCGCCGGCAGGGTTCAGGCTTCGTCCTTGAAGCGCAGGTTCACACCTGCCAGTCGTTCGATCACTTGGCCCAGGACTTCGCTCGGGCCTTCGCCCAGGCCTTGCGCGAGGGCCACGCTGTAGAGGTGCCGCGCTTGGCCGAGCGCGAACAAGGGCACACCCAGGCGCGCGGCCAGCGCATGAGCCAAGCCCTGGTCCTTGTGGGCAAGTCGGGCCGCAAAGCCCGGCGCGTAGCGACCGGTCAGGACGTTGTCGGGGATGCGCGTGCGCAGGGGCGCGTTGTCGGCTGCAGTCGATGTGAGGACCTCGAGCATGACGCGCGGGTCGAGACCAGCCTTCACCCCCAGCGCGAGCCCCTCCAGGTCCATCAGCTGGATCGACTGGCTCATCAGGTTGTTCACGACCTTCATCGTGATGCCCATACCCGGACCGCCGCAGTGCACGATGTCGCTGCCCAGGTGCTGCAGCACCGGTCGTGCGCGCTCCAGGTCTTCGGGGTGAGCGCCGACCATGAACACAAGCCGGCCTTGCTCGGCCTGCGGCGGCCGCCCTCCGATGGCGGCGTCGATCATGCGACAACCGGCCGCCCGCGCAGCCGCACCGACTCGCTCGGTGACGACCGGATCGATAGTGCTGCACTCGACGAACAGGGTACCCGTACGTGCACTGGCCAGCAGGCCACCTGGGCCCGTGACCACCGCCTCGACGTCCGGGCCGTCAGGCAGGACAGTGAAAATCAGGTTGCAGCGCTCGCCCAGCGCCGACAGGCTGGGGGCGGCCAGGGCGCCCAGAGCCGCGAGCTCGGCCATGGCCGCGGGACTGCGGTTGAAGACCCACGGCGGCTCGCCCTGCCGAACGAGCCGGCGCGCCATTGCCGACCCCATCTGGCCCAGGCCGACGACCCCTACACGGGCACTCATCATGGATCACCCCGCTGAATTCAGCCGAATTATGCACGGGTCTTCGAGGAACTCCTGCAATCATGGCCTATCGGTCAGCTCATGCCAGTCCACCTGTGACGTCAATCGGCTTCGTCACGGCTCGCAAGGGCCCTGGGCCGGAGCGCGGAACGACACGGACCGGCCTGCGCACCGATTTGCCGACGAATATCGGGCATGAGCGCATGCGCCATCACCCGCCCGCCGGGGCTCAGGCTCTCAGCGCGGTCGCCCGCACCAGAAAGATGCGGCGGTCGAGGCACCCGTGACACCACTGCAATGTGACTGCGTAGGGTCAGGGACGGATGGATTCGTCACCGAGGAAGCGATCCCGAGCATGGCAATTGGTGATTTCCACGACGGCGAAACACGCGGGCGGGAGCCTTTCTGCGCTGGTGCGCCGCCTCGCGTGCGGGCAGAATGAATTCGCCCTTCGGGCGCTAACCACCGCGAGTTCCCGCATGTCAAGACAACAAGCCATCGACCAGATCACCCACCACTTCGACACCGGCGACTTCATGCGCGACCTCGCGCGGCGGGTGGCCATCAAGACCGAGAGCCAGATCCCCGAGTCGCACCCCTACCTGCGCAGCTACCTGACCGACGAGATCGGCCCCGCTTTTCAGGCCATGGGCTATTCGATCGAGATCCTGGACAACCCGGCGGGCGTTGCAGCCCCTTTCCTGGTCGCGCGTCGCATCGAAGGGGATGACCTTCCTACCGTGCTGAGCTACGGCCACGGTGATGTCATCCGCGGGCTCGAACCGCAGTGGCAGCCGGGTTTGAGCCCTTGGACGCTGACTCAGGTCGGCAACCGCTTCTACGGCCGCGGGACGGCAGACAACAAGGGCCAGCACTCGATCAACATGGCTGCCCTGCGCACGGTGCTGCAGACCCGTGGCAAGCTGGGCTTCAACTCCATCTTCATGATCGACACCTGCGAGGAGATCGGTTCGCCCGGCCTGCACGATTTCGCGCACCTGCACCGCGATCTGCTCGAGGCCGACATCCTCATCGGCTCCGACGGACCCCGCCTGGCACCCGATGCACCCACCCTGTTCATGGGGACCCGCGGTGCGCTCAACTTCGACCTCGTGCTCGAGATGCGGGCGGGCGGGCATCACTCCGGCAATTGGGGCGGCCTGCTCGCCAACCCGGGGGTCATCCTCTGCCACGCCATTGCCAGCATCATCGGCGCCGACGGCCATGTCCACGCACGTGAGATCCTGCCTGAGGCGATCCCTGACTCCGTGCGGCGCGCCCTGACCGATGTGGTGGTCGATCCCGGCTCCGATGGCCCGGAGATCAATCAGTGGTGGGGTGAGCACGGCCTGACCACCGCGGAGAAGGTCTTTGGCTGGAACACCTTCGAAGTGCTGGCGATGTCGACGGGCAATCCCGAAAGGCCGGTCAATGCCGTGCCCCCGCGCGCCAAGGCGCATTGCCAGATCCGTTTCACCGTCGACAAGGACCCGCAGACCTTCCTGCCGGCCCTGCAACGATTCCTGGACGCCAAGGGCTTCGGGATGGTCAAGGTGGTCGGCCCCAGCCACGAGATCATGAACGCCACACGGCTGGACCCGGACCACCCGGCGGTGCAGTGGGCCAAGCAGTCGATCACGCAGACTCTGGGGCGCAAGCCTTCGGTGGTGCCCAACCTGGGCGGATCGCTGCCCAACGACGTGTTCACCGACATCATCGGCGTGCCGACGATCTGGGTTCCGCACTCCTATGCCAGCTGCTCGCAACACGCGCCCAACGAGCACGTGCTCGACTACATCATCCGTGAAGGTCTGCAGATGATGACGGGGCTGTTCTGGGACATGGGAGAGCGTCCGCCCGCCCTGCAGTGAAGCCGCCCCCACCCCGCCGCCCGGCCCCGGCTGCTGCGCTCAGGCGCCGGCGGCATCAGGTCAGCGAGATGAGCACCTTGCCGATCAAGCGCTTGCCTTCCAAGGCCTCGTGGGCTTCTGCAATTCGCTCCAGCGGGAACACCCCGCCGATGGCGTGCTTCAAACGGCCCTGAGAACACCAGCGGTCGAGGTCGGCGATCGCGGCGGCACGGGCCGCAGGGGGTAGGTTGAACCCCTGCACCAGGCGCAGGTTCACCCCCTTGAACGCAAGCGGGTAGTAGGGAAAGACCGGCTCCGGCACCGTGGTGCTGGAGTAGCTTGCGATGTGCCCGTTGGCCTTGATCAGCGGCACGTCCTGCGCGAGGTTGGCGCCGAGGTCCACTTCGATGATGCGATCCACCCCCTGGCCGCCCGACCAGGCCAGCACCTGCCGGACGGCATCCTCGGTGCGGTAGTTGACGACCTCGTCGGCGCCGGCCTGCCGGGCATGCGCCGCCTTGGCCTCGGAGCTGACGGTGGCGATCACCCGGGCGCCGCCGAGTTTGGCGAACTGGATGGCGTAGTGGGCAACGCTGCCGGCACCGCCCTGCACCAGCACCGTGAGACCTTCCACCGAGCCGTCGGCAAAGACCGTTCGGTGGGCCGTGCACGCGGGCACACCGAAACAGGCGCCCTCGAGGGCTGTGGCTCCGGCCGGCAGGTCGATCGCCTGGTGCTGGGGGAGGGCGCAGAGTTCGGCTGCGGTGCCCATGGCGCGGGAGCCGTCGTACAGCGCCGTGGCGTTGTAGAGCCAGACGCGGCGCTGCAGACGGGCACGGTCTACGCCATCTCCTACCGCGACGATGACGCCGGCACCGTCGGAGTGCGGGACGATGCGGCGAAAGGGCATCGAGCCTCCCCGCCAGCCGGCGCGCATCTTGGTGTCCGACGGATTGACCCCGGAGGCCTCGACGCGCACCAGCACCTCGCCGGGCTGGGGTACGGGATCGTCCTGCGTCTCGATACGCAGCACCTCCCGCGCGGGGCCCACATGCTCGTAAAAGGCGGCTTTCATATCCGGGAAATCGCCATGAACATCGTCAATACCTCGTCCATAGAATCAGACGGTCGTTTGCGTAAATCACCCAACCCATTGGATCGGAGAAAATCTCGATGCTCCGCGATTCTCGTCGCAATGCCTTGTTCGCCGCTTCGCTGGTGGCTGCCTCTGCCCTGCTGTCGCCGCTTGCCGCCCAGGCACAGGCCGCAGGTGACAAGATCCGCAAGATCGTCCTCATCACCTGGCCACAAGGAGCCAACCCTCAAGCCCACCAGGCGTCGCAGTTCGTGGCCCAGGCCTGGCGCCAACTGGGGTTGGACGTCGAGGTCCGTGCGATGCCCTGGCCCCAGCACATCCAGGTGGTCTGGAACGAGCGCGAGAAGTGGGACACCACGATGTGGCGCATGGTCGGCCGCCCGGAGCGCAGCGACCCCGACGAGGTGGTCTTCAACAACTACCATTCCTCCACGGCGGCCACCGGCTTCAACTTCGTGGGCTACCTCAACCCGGAATACGACAAGGTCGCCGTCGAGCAGCGGCAGACCCCTGAGGCCCAGAAGCGCAGATCGCTGGTCGCCCAGGCGCAGCGCCTGCTGGACCGCGATCAGCCGCAGATGTTCCTGGTCCATCCGTCATCGATCAAGGCCTTCAACAAGGATGTCTGGGCCGAGGACTCGATCGTCGGCCAGAGCGGCATCGGCATTCGAAACTTCTGGACCTTCGTGCGAGCCACCCCCAAGGGTGCGCAGAAGCAGATGGTGCTGAACTCGGCCGAGCCCGTGGTGGCAGTCAGCCCGATGTACATCGCCGGCGCGGCCAGCTCCTGGGTCACCGAGCTGATCTGGGACCGGATCGCCCGGGTCGGCCCTGACGGCCTTCCGCAGTCGTGGGCAGCCGAGCGCATCGACTGGGTCAACGCCACGACCGTGGACGTCACGATCCGTGCCGGCATGAACTGGCACGATGGCAAGCCCGTGACGATCGAGGACGTCATCTACTCCTTTGAAGCGCCGGCCATCGGCAACAAGGTGCCCATGTACCGCTCGGCCGTGGGCGACATCGTCAAGGTGGAGAAGACCGGCGACCGCAAGGCGCGCTTCACGCTGAAGGCGCCCAACGCCGCTTTCGTGACGGCGTCGTTGGCCAAGATCAACCTGATTCCCAAGCATGTCTGGGAACCGATCATGAAGGACCTGCAGAACCGGCCGGAGAACGCAGAGTCCCTGCCGAACCCGCCGGCGATCGGCTCGGGCCCCTTCAAGATGGTGCGCAACCGGGGGCAGGAAGAGATCGTCCTCGATCGATTCGATGGTCACTTCTCGGCACCGAAGATGGACCGTTGGATTCTGCGCATCGTCCCAAACCCGGAGGCCACGCTCGGGATGTTCCGGCGCAACGAGATCAACTTCCTGGCAGATTACGGCGGCGCGCCCGACGTGCTGGAGAAGCTGGCCAAGGAAGCGCCGCAGATCGCCCTGAGGTCTGAGGTCGACATCGGCTTCGAGTACGTCGCCTTCAACCTGCGGCGACCGCCTTTCAGCGATGTGAATTTCCGCCGTGCGCTGTCGATGGCGGTGGACCGCAACATGCTGGTCCAGGCGGCTTGGAACGGCTACGCAGTACCGTCCAATTCGCATGTCTCGCCGGCTCTCGGGTATTGGCATGAACCGGAGGTGATGAAGATCAAGATGGGCCTGCCGGTAGCGAAGGAGATGCTGGAAAAGGCCGGATACCGCCTGGTGGGCGGCAAGCTCTCCTACCCGGCTGGCGTGAAGGAAACCCTGCCACCCAACTGAGCTCGGCCTACAAAGGGTCCTGGCCCGCTCTTCGGAAACCGGTCCAGGGTTCGAGAGCGGGTCCGGTACAGGCCGGCCTGGCGCGGTCCCCGGGTCGCCGCGACTTCTCGCGCCGCGGTCTTCCTGTTTCCTGACCCGCATCGACCGGTCGCGCCTACCACCACCCGCCCATGCGATTCATCGCGACGAGACTTCTACACAGTCTGTTCGTGCTGTGGGCAGTCGTCACGCTGATGTTCCTGATGTTCCGCCTGATGCCGGGCGACCCGATGGCGGCCTACATCAGCGAAGCGCTGTCCGAGGAATCCAAGCAGTCCATCCGCGCCCAGTTCGGACTGGACCGCTCCTTGCCGGAACAGTACCTGTTCTATCTGCTGAATCTGGTGCGTGGCGAGTTGGGGATGTCCTTCTTCATGAAGGAACCCGTCTGGGACATCGTCATGGGGGCGCTGCCCAACACCCTCATCCTGACGCTCAGCGGCCTGGTGATCGCGTATGCGTTCGGAGTCATCGCCGGCGCCTATCTGGCATGGAAACGGGGCAGCGTGACCGAGGGGGTGGTGATCCCCGTCGTGCTGGCCACCCGGGCCGCCCCGGAGTTCTGGGTCGGCATGATCATGCTTGCCCTGTTCGCCTTCCACCTTGGCTGGTTCCCGTCCGGTGGTGCCGCCAGCCCGGGAGCGATGTACGACAGTGAATGGGGGCGGATCTTCTCCGTTGATTTCCTGAAGCATCTGGCCCTGCCGGTGCTGACCCTGGCCCTGTACCTGCAGGGTCTGCCGCTGCTGCTGATGCGCTCGACCATGCTGGACGTGCTGCACGAGGAGTACGTCAACATGGCCCGGATGAAGGGTCTGACGACACGGCGCATCGTGCTCAACCACGCCGCACGCAATGCCTTGCTGCCGGTGTCCACGGCCTTCGCGCTCAGCATGGGGCAGCTGGTCGGCGGTAACGTGGTGGTGGAGATCGTCTTTTCCTGGCCGGGGCTGGGTCGTATCCTGGTTCAAGCCGTTTCCGCCAGTGACTATCCCTTGGCGCAGGGCGCGTTTCTCCTGGTGGCGGTGGCGCTGATCACGATGAACCTGCTGGCCGATCTGCTCTACGCGCTGCTGGACCCGCGGGTCTCCCATGAACGCCAGAACTGACCCGCCAGGCAGCGCACTGCAGAAGATCCTGCGCGTCACAGGGCGCGACCCCTATGCGCTGGCGGGCATTGCGATTTACCTGATCTTCGGCTTGACGGCGCTGTTCGCCAACGTCATCGCCTCCCACGACCCGCTGGAGATCCTGTTCCTTCCTGATGGCAGGGTGGCGGCCAACCAATCGCCGGGAGGTGCGTTCTGGCTCGGCACCACCAACATGGGCCGGGACGTGTTCTCCCAGCTGGTCCACGGGGCTCGCAGCGCCCTGATGGTCGGCCTGAGCGCCGCCCTGATGGTGGTCATCGTCGGCACCCTGGTCGGCCTGTTCTCGGGCTATTTCGGCGGGTGGGTCGACTCGACCTTGATGCGCCTGGGGGACATCGCCCTGTCCATCCCCTTCCTCCCCTTCATCATCGTGCTGGCGGCTTTCCTCAAGCCCAATGTCTGGAACGTCGTCATCGGGGTCGCAGTCCTGCTGTGGCCCAATACGGGCCGTATCGTCCGCAGCCAGGTCTTGACGCTGCGCGAACGCAGTTATGTGGAAGCAGCCAAGGTCAGCGGAGCCAGCCATCTGAGCATCCTGTTCACGCACATCGCGCCGAACGTCCTGCCGATTTCCTTCCTCTACGGCTCCATCGTCGTGGGCTGGGCCATCTTCACCGAGGCCAGTGTGAGCTTCCTCGGCTTCGGCCCGACCGACAGCGTCTCCTGGGGCTTCATGCTGCAGGATGCCTTCGTTTCACAGGCCCTGTCGCGCGGCGCCTACTACTGGTTCCTGCCTTCGGGAGCCTGCATCATGCTGATGGTGTCCGCAGGCTTCTTCATCAGCCGTGGCTACGAGGAACTGCTGTTCCCGAAGCTGAGAGATTGATCCGACCATGGAACTCCTCCAGGTTCAGGACCTTGCGCTGGATTACCGCAGCCACCGTGGCACGGTGCACGCGCTGGATGGCGTGAGCCTGTCCATGGCTCCTGGCGAGATGCTCGGCCTGGTCGGTGAATCGGGATGCGGCAAGACGAGCCTGGCGCGAGCCCTGACAGGGGTGCTGCCCGCCAATGCCCGGATCACGCGGGGTCAGATCCTCTGGCGGGGCTGCGACCTGTTGACGCTGTCCGACGCCGAGCACCGGCAACTGCGCTGGCGCGAGTTCGCCTTCGTGCCGCAAAGCGCGATGAATGCGCTCAACCCCGTGCAGCGGGTGTCGATGCAACTGATGGAAGTGCTCAGGGAGCGCAGCACGCTCGAGCCCGCGCAGGCCAGCGAGCGCCTGGGCGAACTGTTCGACCAGGTGGGCATCGACCGCAAGCGCCTGCCCGACTATCCGCACCAGTTCTCCGGCGGCATGCGACAGCGCATCTCGATCGCGATGGCCCTGGCCCTGCAGCCGCAACTGCTGATCGCCGACGAGCCGGTGACAGCGCTGGACGTCATCGTCCAGCGGCAGATCCTGGACCTGATCGTCGAGCTGCGGCAGCGGCTGGGCCTGTCGATGATCATGGTGACGCATGACGTCAGCGTGGTCGCCTATGTCTGCGACTCGGTGGTGGTGATGTACGCCGGGCAGGTGGTGGAGCAGGGGCCGGTGGCCGAGGTCCTCGAAAAGCCGCTGCACCCGTACACCATGGGCTTGACGCGGGCCTTCCCGGACTTGCACCAGGAGATCCACACGCTGCAGCCGATCGAGGGCAGCCCACCCGATCTGCGCTCGCCACCGGTGGGCTGCCGGTTCGCGCCCCGCTGCCCTTTCGCCACCGACGACTGCCGTCGACAGTCGCCCGGTCTGGTTCCCACCGCTGACGCCCGCCGCCAGGTGGCCTGCCTGCGTGCGGCCGAGGCGGATGTGCTTCGCGCGCAATGGAGCACCGCATCACCTTGACCTCGAGCAGCCCCCTGGTCGAAGCCGTCGACCTCTGCAAGCGATTTGACGCTCCGCGCAGCCTGCGCGACTGGCTGCAGGGCCGGCGTCCGCGCGTGTCGGCCGCGGAAAGCCTGAACCTGCGGATCGCACGCGGGGAGTCGTTGGGCCTGCTGGGCGAGTCCGGCTGCGGCAAGACCACCGTCGGCCGGTTGCTGCTGGACCTGATCAAGCCGACGTCGGGCCAGCTGCGTTTCGATGGCGTGGACTACTCCCGCTTCACGGCGGCTGGCCGGCTGCAGTTTCGTCGTCGCGCCCAGTTCGTCTTCCAGAACCCGTTTGATGCCCTGAACCCGCGCTTCACGCTGAAGCGTTCGCTGATGGAGCCCTTGCGGCACGCGCGGATCGCGCCCGAGGAACATGCCGAGCGCCTGCGCCTGGCCTTGCAGCGCGCCCAGCTCAGCCGCCTCACCCACCTCGAGAACACCTATGCGCACGAGCTCTCCGGCGGGCAGTTGCAGCGCGTGGCGCTGGCGCGCGCGCTGATCCTCTCGCCCGAGTTCATCGTCGCCGACGAGCCGGTGTCGATGCTCGATGTGAGCGTGCGTGCGGGCATCTTGAACGTCCTGCGAGAGGTCCAGGCCGAACTAGGCCTTTCTGCGCTGTACATATCCCACGACCTCACGCTGGTGCGCTACCTCTGCCAGCGCACCATCGTCATGTACCTGGGTGTGTTCGTCGAGGAGGGGCCCACCGCCGAGCTGATCCGTCAGCCACTGCATCCCTATACCCGGGCGCTGCTCCAGGCCGTTCCTTCCACGCGCGTGAACCAGTCGCGAGCTCCCATCCCCATCCTGGGCGGCGTCCCGGACGCCCTGAACCCTCCCAGCGGATGCCGTTTCCGAGAGCGCTGCCCTCAGGCAAATGCACGCTGCGCCAGCGAAGTCCCTCCTCTGCGCGACGTGGGCACCGGTCGGCGCGTGGCCTGTCACCAAGTCTGAATGATCCTGTCCATGAATGCTGTTGCGCCCGACATTGACAAGATGCTGGCGGACGTCCGCATCGATGCGCCCTGGGAACTCACCGAGCGTTTTGCCGCCCTTCCACGTTGCCTGCCCGAGGACGTGAACCGCGCCTGCGACCTGCTGGTCGAGCGTCTGGGGCGACACGGCGTTCCCGTGGAGGTGGTGATGACCCG
>Ga0169931_10012851_pt1 | contig 11537 bp, 9 predicted proteins | sample Kivu_15m_20L_FD_129675 | JGI IMG/M metagenome (GOLD analysis project Ga0169931, IMG submission 129675) | Freshwater microbial communities from Lake Kivu, Western Province, Rwanda to study Microbial Dark Matter (Phase II) - Kivu_15m_20L... | ecosystem: Environmental > Aquatic > Freshwater > Lake ... | reverse complement strand
GGCGCAAGAAGTGGGAGCGGGACTGGGAACTGGTCAAGTACTGCTCCGAGAGGTGTCGGCGATCAAAGAAGCGAGTGGGTTGTGAGGGATTCGAACCCCCGACCCGGTGATTAAGAGTCGTAGTAGAAAGCTCGAGCTCTTGTCTCGCTTTCGACTACAGCCTTCCCAACTCGTTTACACGAGATTGGTAAGTCACCGTGCTCTACCAACTGGTCCTTCGTTCTTGATTCTATCGCTTGACCTGCTGCAAGTCTACGCTGAGAGAGTGAACCTGCTGAAGTTTTTGGGACTTGTCCTGGTAGTTATTGCATTTACGGGCTGTGCGCCTTCACCCTGTGAATCGCCAAAAAAGGCTGATTCTCAATACCAGCTTGAAATTGACTCACTTATTGAGAGTGAGCAGAGGTATCTCAAACGGGCCACGGATTTAGCAATCTCGTTTTGGTCGTTGGAATTCGATAGAAGACCGTACCGCGGTGGTCGAATCCTGCCCGACGAGTGCGTGGGCTGGCGAGGCACGGCGCCGAATTCCTACGTCAACTGCTTGGAGGATGCAAAGAACAACTATGAATCTTTGCGATTACTCGGAAGTGTCCAAGCACAAATCAGAGTCATGTTGGACAAGCAATCAGTTTTGCTCACGACATTTCCTGAGTGCTTTGATGCATCTCGGGTCGTTGACGCTCATCAGAGAGTTCAATCAGTCGAGTAGGTGAGGCCACTCAGTCATCTTCAAAGTAGTCTTCATCTATCTCAGACACGATGTAAGTCCTCTTTTCTTGCACGCCAATTCTGTGGCGAACCATCAGGCGTCCCAACTCATAGCCATCAATGAGCACTATCCGAGGAGTGAGTTGTGTCTTGCGAGCATACTCACTTGCATCTGCTGAAAATGAAGAAGTAGTTATGAATACTCCTCCATTAGCCCCAAGTCCTGTCAATGCACCCACAAACTTTTGAATCTCTGGACGACCGACTGTCTTGTCGCTCCCGTATCTCTTGGCCTGAACGTAGATTCTTTGCAAGCCAAGTGCATCTTGATTGATGACGCCATCTACTCCTTCATCACCGGGGCCTCCCAAATGTTCTATTGAAGCGGAAGAATCCCCATATCCCATTGTCTGAAGAAGTTCTAGTACTACCAATTCCAAGAATTCTGGTGAAAGGCTTCTGATTCGTTGAACGATATCTTCTGCCACCGCGAGGTCGAGTTGCTCCAAGGCAAGCTCAATCTGCTCCAGCGGCGTCTCTGGAGTCAAGTCAAGAACTGAACTATTTTCCTTTCTTTCCTTACTATGTCTACCGCTCCATGCATCCCTGTAATCGGGATACTTCTGAAAAACGGTCCTCCCAAAACCACTTGGATAGTCACTCAAGAGTTCGCGACCCCGCTCAGTGATGTCAAGGTAGCCTCGCTCGGGTCTACTGACTGCACTTGCTTGTGCAAGAAAGGTCTGCGCCCAATGGACACGAGAACGAAATACATTTGTTCCCTTTGGCGTGGTCTGGCTCAACTCGAATTGACTCAAGCCTTCATCAATGGCGATAGCGTCCATAATTGCTCTTCTGTGCATTTTGCCATTCGTCTCTAACTGTTTGAGAACTGGAATGAAGTAGTGTTCAAAATTGTTCATAGTCATGAGGTGCAGAATAGGGGGGAGCGCAGTTCGCATCAAGAGAGTCTTCATGAGATGTGAGCAGCTTGATGATTGACTCGTGGCGTGTAGCCGTCGCTTCCTGAACACTCCCGCACATCGAGTGGTCCCTATTCAATGAGACTCTAGGACGTAAAGAAGTTTGACCCCGACATTGCTAATCAAATGGCGATGTGTTCCTGATTGACTGTACGAGATTCTCCCGTACACACCTCCCAAGTCAACAAGATAGTTATTGATTCTTGAACTACCAGACACTACTCACGAACTTCGTCCGTGAATCGAGGTCAGAGAGGTAGGGTTCAAGCATGGCAGGTGAAGCAACAGCAGTTGTGTTCTTCTCTCATCGCTCTGTGTACGAGGAACTTAAGGGGCCTGCCTACTCTCGACTATGGCGTCCAGGATACGCATGCGTGCTCATAGAGAAGCATGTCCCCGTTTGGGTGGTATCGCCGGTTGGCTATGCCGCTGACGACGAACCACGAAAGATAATCGTTGATTGCAACGAGGATTTGAATGCACCTGTAGAGATGAACTTGTTCCCTACTATGGCCTCTTTGTTCAACCAAGATAACCATGACTTGAGAAAGCAAGGAGAGCGTGAGGGACTTATCAATACAGCAGATACCTGTTGGTGGATTGCACCTAGATATTTCTCTGGTGCAGTCCATGAAGAGATTGAACAGGGAGAAGTCGTGGACCGGATATTGGAATCAAGTGTTCAATTTCCCTCAGGACGGCTTCTTGAAATGAGTGTAGAGATAGTGACCAAAGAGTGCAGAGTCTCGTCCATGAGGTTTCCTCGCTCATACGTTGGTAGTCACAACCCCATTATTTGGATGAGGTCTCAGGGAATAGACGTTGATGAATTTAACTTGACGGTTTCGGGCTATTCCGAAAAAAACTAATAGGGAATCTTCAGCCGGATTGGTTCATTAAGTTGATTGACTTGGTACTCAACTGAACTGGATAGTTCAGGAATACTTCTCTGCAGCACGAGATTGAAAACATTTGCCATGCTAGTGAGAGATTTTTGCAACAATGCAAAATCACGCCAAGCACTCTTTCCACGGTGTTGTAGATTCGACCTTACTCTGTACCAGGCACTCAATGTGTCAGATACCTTTTTCGACGACTTGCGGCTACCAGCCCAGCGAGAATCCCAAACTTCAATGTCATAAAGACAATTGCTATTACGCGTTTCACGCCATGCATCCTTGAAGACTTCGGATTTTTCGAATGAAGAGATGCGTTTCATAATCTTATCCTCAAGCTTTATTCCATCACGCTCTGCAAATGAGCTTCCATAGTATTGGTATAGAAAGCGTTCTACAAAGCTGACCAAGAGCAGGTATGAGCCTGCGAGGTCGTTGAAATAGGACCATGAGTAGTCAAATTCTGACTTCACTTCACTTTCGTTCACCAAACCTCTTAAACGTCCGTAAAGTTGCGGAAATGCAGATGCATATATGGGGTCTTTGCTTCCGTTCCATGGTTCATGAAGTGGCTCTTCATTCTTGGAGATAGGTGTGACCGCTTCATATGCTGTGCAAACAAAATCTTCAGCGGGAGTATCCCTGATTGAGTCTGTTGTTAGGCCTTGGATTTGAATCGAGACTTTCGTACTTTGATACAGAAGCGGACTTTCGTAGGATTCAATAGCCTTTAAGAGGCCGTGAGATTGATTCATTTTTGGGGAGAGAACATATCCGCGTACGGACCATCCCGGAGATTTGGTGATGAAAGGCATCCCGTCTCGTACGAAAAGCGCGTAGTCGCGTAACTGACACTCCCGAAAGTGTTCGACGTATTCTGAAACTTGGTGGAAAGCAATTTCATTAGGCTTCAAAGTTCCGTATACGAAGACACGAGAGTCTTTGAGATTCACGTTGTTGCTGTCACCAGTTGATTACCTGCCCTATGGGCGAGGGATTTTGGGATTATCACGTTAGCCAGACCCTTATCACCGGACACTATTCTGATTCTTCGTTTGCTTGTTGTTTTCAATGCGATGTGGCAATGAAATCTCGGCATACATTTGGAATTTTGGTTCAATTGATGACAACCAGGCAAGCATATCTTCATGAATGGTCTGAATTTCTTGAACCGTCAAGTTATATTGTTTGGATAGCTCTTCATAATAACGTCGTCGAATCTCTGCAATCTCTTTATCAATGGGTTGGTCATCATGGCTCACGGATGAATTGTCCTATGCCCGTGGATGAACGGCAATGGATTTTTCTCCGGTGGCAACTATCCTTGGCGTATGACCGCTCAACTTGCGCCTGAGGAGAGGGCGCGAATCCAGATTGATGAGCAGCTGGAACGGGCAGGGTGGGTCGTTCAGAATCGAAAAGACATCAACCTTGTTGGGTTTGAGGGTGTTGCTGTTCGAGAAGCAATCATGCGAACGGGGGCTGGCCGGGTCGATTACTTGCTTTACCTCAACAAGAGAATCGTCGGTGTCATTGAAGCAAAACCCTCAGGCGTGACTCTTACAGAGGTTTTGTGGCAATCCCGAGGATATTCTCAAGGACTCACTTCAGAGCAGAAGCTGAATGCAATAACCGTCAATGATGAATTGCCGTTCATCTACGAAGCATCTGGGACAGAGACGTATTTCACCAATCTCTATGACCCCGAACCCAGGGCACGACAACTCTTCAATTTCCAAAAGCCGGAAACTCTTGCACGAATCATCCGCGAATCGGAGAATCACAAGCACGCAACCTGGCGTGGTCGTGTAGCAACACTTCCGAGCACTGATGGCTATGACCTCAGACCCGCTTCGAGGAGAGCCATAGAAGCCATTGAGAATTCTTTGAGATTGAATCGAAACTCTCGCTCTCTCGTTCAAATGGCAACGGGAGCAGGTAAGACTCGCATGGCAGTAACAGAGTCTTATCGGTTACTCAAATTCGGCGGGTTTAGCAGGGTTCTGTTTCTTGTGGACCGCAATAATCTGGGAGACCAAACGCGCCGTGAGTTTAGAGACTTCACAACTCCTGACGATGGCAGGAAGTTCACCGACCTTTACAACGTCGACAAATTGACCAGTAGTGGGATGGTGGGCTCTTCAACCGTTGTCATCTCTACCATCCAGAGGGTCTTTTCAGTGCTCAAAGGTCAAACAGTTACTGACCAAGATGACCCAGGCATTGATGGCTATGTCCCTGATGAGCCAGTGACGGTTCAATACAGCGCCTCTTTGCCCCCAGAATCATTTGACTTAGTGATAGTGGATGAATGTCATCGTTCTATATATGGACTTTGGAGAGGTGTCATTGAATATTTTGATGCCCACATCATTGGACTAACGGCAACTCCCACAAAGCAGACGCTTGGATTCTTCCAACAAAACCTTGTTTCTGAGTACACATACCCCCAATCAGTTGCCGATAAAGTGAATGTTGATTTTGAGGTGTATCGAATTAGGACCAAGATTACGGAAGAAGGTGGACTGCTTGACGCCGGAACCGTAGTACCTGTTATGGATAAGAGAACGCGCGAACAGCGTCTTCTTGAGTTGGACAATGACGTTCCCTATTCAGCAAGTGAGTTAGACCGAAGTGTTGTGAGCAAGAATCAGATTAGAACTGTCCTTGATACATTCCGAGGGCGACTCTTCACTGAGATTTTTCCAGGTAGGAAAGTTGTTCCAAAGACTCTCATTTTTGCCAAAGACGATAATCACGCGGAAGAGATTGTGACTCAGGTCAAGGAAGTCTTTGGCAAGGGAGATGACTTCGCAGCGAAGATTACCTACAACTCTCGTGACCCCAAGAAACTTCTTCAAGATTTTAGGAACTCGCCAACACTTCGAGTAGCAGTGACTGTCGACATGATTGCGACGGGGACGGATGTAAAACCTATCGAATGTGTCTTCTTTATGAGAGATGTTCGCTCAGGAACCTACTTCGAGCAGATGAAGGGCAGAGGAGCACGGAGCATGGATGATGCTTCCTTCACGGCGCTGACACCAGACGCGACTCATAAGGAACGTTTTGTCATTGTTGATGCTGTTGGTGTCACTGAGCATGACTTTGTTGACGCCGCTCCGCTAGAAAGGACTAAGTCAGTTCCGCTTAAAGTTCTTCTTGAAAAGGCAGCAACGTTCACTATCACTGCAGATGAAACCGCATCATTAGCTTCAAGGCTTGCAAGGTTGAGTCGAGAGCTAACTCCTGATGAGAATGCGGAGCTCACGGGGTTGGCTGGGAAACCTCTTCAAGAAATCACCCAACAGCTCGTAAAGGTTGCCGACCCTGACACACTTGCAGCTGTCCTTGAAAATGCGCCTCTCGACAATGAAGGGAAGAAAGACTCTAAGAGAGCCATCGCTACCTTTATTGAGGAGCTCATTACACCTCTCGCTTCCAATCCACAACTGAGACAGAGGATTCTGGAGATTAGGAATTCTCATGACCTCATTTTTGATGAAGGAAGTAAGGATGTTCTGCTGGATGCCCGGGGAGTCGTGGATACTTCCAAAGCGCGAAGCATCATTGAGTCTTGGATTCAGTACATCGAAGACAATAAGGATGAGATAACCGCAATTCAGATGCTCTACTCCAAACCAAAGAATGTCAGCATCACTTTCAAGGAAATCAAGGAACTCGCGGAACGCATTAGACGGCCCCATCCCACCTGGACGGTGGATGTCCTGTGGAACGCCTATCTAGCCTTGGAACCCTCAAAGGTTCGCAAGTCGGCCGTTCACACGACTACAGACTTGGTGTCACTGGTGAGATTTACTCTCGGTCACATGACGGAGCTCGTACCCTATGCCCAGCTTGTCGAGGAGAGGTATGCAGCCTGGCTTCTTCAACAGAAGAATCTTGGAAATGAGTTCTCGGAGTCACAAAGATGGTGGTTGGACCGAATCAAGGATGCAATCTCGCAGAGTGCACATTTTGAAACACAAGACTTGGAAATGTCTCCATTTACTGAACGTGGTGGAACCGATGGAGTTCTGGCCGAGTTCGGAAATGCGGTGACGGAACTGATTGAAATCATGAACATGGAACTTGCCTCATGACCGGATGGAGAATGGTGAAACTTGGCGATATTGCGGAAGTTGTAAGAGGTAGCACAATCACCCGAAAAGAAGTAACTCCAGGAGAAGTTCCGGTTATCGCTGGAGGACGAACTCCATCTTGCTATCACAATGTTTCAAATAGGGAAGGGACCACTATTACGGTTAGCGCTTCAGGTGCTTATGCCGGTTATGTCCAATACTTTGAAATTCCTATATTTGCATCCGACTGTTCAACAATTAAGGTCAAAGATGAACATAAATTTTCTCCAAAGTTTCTTTTTTACATGCTACAGGCATCTCAAAGAGATATTTACGGTTTTCAACGAGGGAGCGGACAACCACACGTCTATCCAAGTCAATTAGTAGGTCTAAGTGTTCCTGCGCCATCCATCGACGAACAGTGCAAAATGGTAGAACTACTTGAGGACCACTTATCGCGCTTAGATGCAGCGCTGGCTGATGTAAAGCAAGCAAAAGTCAAAGCTGCACAGTTCCGTAAGTCGCTACTTCAATCAGTTTTTGAAGGGCAATATTCTGCAAGTTCAGATACTTGGGAACATAGGGCTATTGGGGATTTTGCTGAAGCAAAAGGTGGAAAGAGACTTCCCAAGGGAACTAAATGGTCTGATGCACCAACTGCCCACCCATACATCAGGGCTACCGACTTCAAATTCGGAGAGATAAATACTGAAGACTTGGTGCATGTTCCAGATTCGGTTTGGAAATCGATTTCTAGATATATTGTTGCAGAAAATGATGTTTTAATAACAATTGCAGGAACCATTGGTGAGATAGCAGTTGTGCCTTCAGGTCTTGCAGGTGCTAACCTAACTGAAAATGCAGCCAAATTGGTATTTGACCACGAGTATGTTATGCCAGCATATTTATCGTTGTATTTGCAGTCTCCAAGTGTTCAACAGGAGTTCAGGGAGCTCTCAAGGGCAACCACTCAGGCAAAATTAGCGCTTTATAGAATTGCAACAGTGAAAATACCAGTGCCGAACCTTCATGAACAACAAGAAATAGTTCAGTTTGTAGACGAAAAGCTAAGATATTTATCGAGTTCATTAAGTCAAATTTCTGCTATTCAATTACAAGCATCATCGCTGAGGAGTGCTCTTCTGCAAGCTGCATTTACCGGTCAACTAACAAAAGAGGTAGCGAGTGTCTGATTCATCGGTACTAGTCAATAAACTCTGGGCGTTTTGTAATGTCCTTAGAGATGACGGTGTCGGCGTACTGGATTATACCGAACAGCTCACATATTTGCTCTTCCTTAAGATGGCACATGAACGTGAAATACGTGCATTAAATCCAGAAAAGATTGTTCCTAAGGAGTGTTCATGGCAACTACTGCTTGATGCAGAAGGTGAGCAACTTGAAAGAACTTACAAGGGAATTCTTGAGACATTAGCCAAGCAAACTGGAACTCTGGGAGTTATCTTCCGCAAGGCACAGAACAAGATTCAGGACCCCGCAAAGTTGAAGCGTCTGATTGTTGACCTAATTGATAAGGAAAATTGGTCAGCGACAGGCGTTGATATCAAGGGCGATGCTTACGAAGGTCTGCTTGCAAAGGGTGCCGAAGACATTAAGTCTGGTGCGGGTCAGTACTTCACACCCAGAGCCCTGATTGCGGCCATGGTTGATGTCATTCAGCCAACGGTTAAGGACACCGTTCATGACCCTGCATGTGGAACAGGAGGTTTCCTACTCGAGGCGTATAACCATGCGTCCTCGCAAAAGAACCTGTCTCCGACCGATAGAGAACATCTTCGTGATGGATTTGTTAGTGGAGTTGAGCTCGTGGATAGCACTGCTCGATTGGCCGCGATGAACATGCTTTTGCATGGAATGGGAACTCCTAATGGACCCAGTCCGATTGAGGTGCGAGATGCGCTTACCGCAGACCCGGGAAAACGTTACTCGGTAGTTCTGGCTAATCCCCCATTTGGAACGACGTCATCTGTGACCATGGTGGGAGCGGATGGGAAAGTTAGCAAGAGTGACCTGGAAATTGTCCGTGATGATTTTTGGGTTACTACATCCAATAAGCAGCTCAATTTTGTTCAACACATCAAGACAATCATGGATATCAATGGGCGTGCAGCCGTGATTCTTCCAGACAATGTCTTGTTTGAAAAGGGTGCCGGTGAGACGGTTCGGAGAAGATTATTGAGCGAGTTCGATGTCCACACGTTGTTACGACTTCCTAAAGGAATTTTCTATGCAGGTGGTGTCCAGGCAAACGTTCTCTTCTTTGACAAGCGCCCTGCGGCTGAGAAACCGTGGACGACCAAGCTGTGGGTTTATGACTTCCGCACGAATCAACACTTTACGCAGAAAACAATGGCCATGAAACGAGAGCACCTAGACGAGTTTGTTGAGTGCTACAAGCCAAGCAATCGAGGGGAGCGCCAAGAGTCTGAGCGATTTAGGTCCTTTAGTTATGACGAGCTAATTGGGAGAGACAAAGTCAATCTTGACCTCATCTGGCTCAAGGATGATTCCTTAGAAGATGCCGCCAATCTTCCTGCTCCAGAAGTCATCGCCAGAGAAATCATGGAAAACCTCGAGTCTGCACTTTCTGAGATGTCTTCTATTGTTGAAGCCTTAGAGGAAAAGTAGGAGCCACATTCTGTGTTCTCAAAATGTGTCGCTCATGCGGAGAACTAGCCCGTCATGGCTTGTATCCACGGGTTTACGCAAGCGGATTGGTGTGTTGATTGTCGGCCCGGGCGAGATGTGAAAACTACTCAGAGACACAAGAAAGGTCGAAAGAAGGGCTCGGTAAAGTCCGTGGCCGCCACCCAGAAGAATTCCTGCCGGAAGTGTGGAAAGAAACCGGTGCAGAGAGGTGCTCGTGGGAAGTGCGCTTCCTGTGCCTGGGCCCATGGATATAGGTCGTGCAGGCGGTGCAAGCGGCCTTTTATTCCAAAGGTTGAAGGCAGGTTGACATGCGGTTGCAGTCGCAAGGGCAAGGGTTCTGTTTGGGCAGTCAGCTCTGCCGGATTACCGACATTGGGGAAGAGAAAGTAGGGCGGCTTGGCTCCTCTACCCAGACTGTTCTTACTTTCCTGTCCGATAATCGTACGGTCAGAAACTCGAGGTGCAACCTGACAGACAGTCGCCTAAGGCGACTGTCGTACAACGGTACAACAGTTACAGCTCCGTCTAGTGGGCGACCTCAAAGTCGCCCATTCTGCAGAGCAGACTGCTTGAACCCTGGTACTGCACCGGGGGCTTTCAAGGCCCCCGGTGACTGTCTGACTATCTAACTCTGTCCACTATCTGTACTAGAAGTAGGTACCAATACATCATCCGCAGAGGCCTTCTTTATGGCTTTAGTTCGAGCCGAAGCCTTGAGCTTGCTGTCCATGGTGATAGCTGTGCCTCCGCACCCAAAGTGCGTCCGCATGCCGCTGGCCAAGTTACCGACATCACCATGGAGCAACGGTTTATGACAATCTAGGCAGTACAAAGGCTTTGCAAGGTGGGAGCGAGCCAAGTCATTGAAGTACTGTTCTTGATACATCTGAGGATTCAACTTGTATGAGTTGTGTTGGCCAAGTAAAGACTTTCGCCTAGATACTTTTATGAATTCAAAGGCTATGAGGGTGTCTAGGGCACCACGAATGTAGTTCTTGTGAACACCGGACAGTGCTCTGATGGTTGGATAGCTCGGAAAGACTTCCCACGAGTCTCTCCCCAAGTGACTGACTAGGCACAGGAGCACGCGCTGAGCGTGATAGAAACCTCCATTCCCTAAGGCTTGGTAGGCACGGATAGGAAAGTGGGCCCAAAGGCCCTTAATTTTATGTGTAGTTATTTCGCCGGTATATGGATTCACTGATTCCATAATGGTAGGGGTAGCCCTTTCTATAATATTGACGGAAGGATTACCTGAAGAAAATCATCTATTGAATAAAGCTCACGGGCTTCAGGACTCAAGGTAACTACCGAGTGACCGGACTTATTCCCAGATGAGCACTCAATAGTTCTCCAACGTCATCTATTTCAGAGTCTTTCACCAGGGTATAGACCTTCATAGTCAGCACGGGGTCAGCATGGCCAAGAAGTCGCTGGGCAGTGGTCACGTGTACACCTTGAGTTTTTAGCAGGTAGGCATAGGTTTTTCTCAGGCTGTGCAGATTGACTCCATGCCGGTTTGCAGCCTGTTGCATAGGTTTGTAGCTCTTAGGGAAGGGTTTGAAGTGACCCAGATAAGGGACTCGTCTAACGCTCGTTTTGGACTTACAGAGTCCGTGAATGGAGCGATTGACCCAAACAAACCCATCGTGGATATCGTCAGCCGTCAGAGCAGCGGCTTCACTCCACCTCAGACCGTGAAGAGCGAGGAATCTGATTTGGTCGTTGTAACGTCCCCAATCTAAGGCATTCACTTCCTCCCACGTGAGGAACTTACGAGGAGTTATCTGGATGGGAGCGGTCCTAACCCGTGTCAACGGATTCTTCTCGGTGATGCCATAGGTCATCGCTTCTCGCCAGATGGTTTTAGCCAGCATCAAAGTGTGACGGGCGGTCTGTGGTGGTAGGGAAAGCAACTTGATTTGTATCTGCTCGCTTGAAACTTCATCGAGCTCGAGAGAGCCAATCAAGGGCTGTAGATGGCGTTTATAAAGCCGCTTGTAATCGTGGACAGTCTTGGGTCTGACCTGAAGAATCGTCCAGACTTTCTCGGCCCATTGGTCAACCAACATAGTGTCTCCTTCAAATGAAGGACCCACTGACTAGCAATCACCGAGGAATTTCCTCGGATGGTTGGTGTTTCAGAACAATTCCACGTTCAAAGTGGGTTGTGAGGGATTCGAACCCCCGACCCG
>Ga0169931_10012850_pt1 | contig 11537 bp, 8 predicted proteins | sample Kivu_15m_20L_FD_129675 | JGI IMG/M metagenome (GOLD analysis project Ga0169931, IMG submission 129675) | Freshwater microbial communities from Lake Kivu, Western Province, Rwanda to study Microbial Dark Matter (Phase II) - Kivu_15m_20L... | ecosystem: Environmental > Aquatic > Freshwater > Lake ... | reverse complement strand
TGCGCAACAGGAACGACGCGAACGTGGGCGCCACCACGAGCACGAGAATCGCCGCCATGAGGATGAACGAGAGAGCGCTGGCGATCGGGTAATCCCGGAACTGAATGAAGTTCACCTGGATCGCATTCCCGATCATGCGATCACCCGTCGAACCCAGGAGTTGGGCATTGATGTAGTCGCCCATGGCCGGAATGAAGGTGAGCAACGTGCCTGCCACCACGCCCGGGAGCGACAGGGGCCAGGTCACCTTTCGGAACGTGGTGACGGGAGATGCGTAGAGGTCGCTTCCTGCCTCAATCAATCGAGGATCGATCTTCTCCAGCGCGGCATACAGCGGAAGGATCATGAACGGCAGAAAGTTGTACGTCAGACCGGCTACCACGGCGATTCCCGTATTCAGGATCCGCTCGTCGGGCAGCAGGTGGAGGAAGTTCAGGAACTGGGTGATCGGGCTGTTGTCCGACAGAATCGTCTGCCAGGCGTAGGTGCGCAACAGGAACGACGCGAACGTGGGCGCCACCACGAGCACGAGCAGCAGACCCCGCCACTTCCCACCGCGAAAAGCGATGAAGTAGGCAAGCGGATAGCCGATGAGGAGCGCGAAGATCGTGGCGAGACCGGCGTAGACCAGTGACCGCACGAACTGCGGCCAGTAGTTGAGGAAGGCCTCGGCGTAGTTGGAGACCTGGAAGGCGGGCACGAACTGGCCGGCGGCGTCTGGTGACGGCGCCTGAAGGCTCGTCACGAACAGGGTGATGAAGGGGATCGCGAAGAAGATCCCGAGCCATGCCATCCCCGGGAGAAGGAGGAAGTACCCGGTCCTGGAACGCCGCTGGGCGACCGGCGTAGCGCTCACTCCCCCACTCGGTAGGACGGCCGCCATGCCTAGGGCTCCAGGCCGAAGGTGTGCTCCACGGCCCAGTGCATCACCACGGGATCCCCTACGGCGGCGCGGTCACCGACGATGTCATTCTGTTCGAAGACCGTCAGTTCCTGCCCCCACGGCGTACGAACCAGGTACTGGGTGGACACACCCGTGTAGCTGACATCCGTCACCGTTCCGTCCACCCTGTTGTGCGGTGCGGGCACTCGTGCGCTGTCCACGGCGTCAAGCAGGGTGACCTTCTCGGGGCGGACGCCGACGAGAATCGCAGCTCCCGAAGCCGCGTTCCGGTCACCGGGGAGACGGAACGTTGCCCCATGGGCAGACACCGTGACCATGGACCCGTCCGATCCGGCAACCGCACCGCTGATGATGTTCGACTGTCCAAGGAAGTTCGCCACGAAGAGTGTTCGGGGTAGCTCGTACACCTCGGCCGGATGGCCCATCTGCTCGATGCGACCTGCATTCATCACCGCGACGGTGTCTGCCATTGTCATGGCCTCCTCCTGGTCGTGGGTGACGTGCACGAAGGTTGTGCCCACTTCCGTCTGGATCCGCTTCAACTCAATCTGCATCTGGCGTCGAAGCTTGAGGTCCAGTGCGCCCAACGGCTCATCGAGGAGGAGAACATCAGGCTCGTTGATCAACGCACGGGCAACGGCGACGCGCTGCTGCTGCCCCCCGGAGAGCTGGCTCGGCTTACGGCGAGCCATCGGGCCCAGCTCGACGAGGTCGAGCATCGACTCCACCGGTCCCTTGACGTCCTTGATGCCTCGGCGTCGCAGCCCGAATGCAACGTTCTCGTAGATGTCCAGGTGCGGGAAGAGTGCATAACTCTGGAAGACGGTGTTCACCGGGCGTTGGTAGGCGCGCATCCCCGTGATGTCCCGATCACCGATGAGGATCCGGCCGGACGTGGGGTCTTCGAGACCCGCGACCATGCGCAGCGTGGTGGTCTTTCCGCAGCCGGACGCGCCCAGCAGCGCGAAGAAGGATCCAGCCGGGATGGTCAGACTGAGATCGTCGACGGCCGTCATCTCGCCGAAGGACTTGGTCAGGTGGTCGAGCCTGAGGTCATCGACCTGCCGCATATCCCGCCCCTCCCCACCGTGCCTGCCAGACCCTAACGCCGAAAGAGCTCGCGAGGAGCGATTTCTACTCCCGCGATCAGTTGCCGATCGCCGTCTGGAACAGCCGCTGGTATTCGGCGTCCTGCTCGATGGTCAGCTCCATGAAGACGTAGCTCTGATCGAGGATCTCCGCATTCGGGAAGATCCACGGACTCTCGGCGAGAGCAGGATCGATGTCGAGCATCGCCTCCTGGGCACCCTGCACAGGGCAGATGTAGTTGACATAGGCGGCGACCTGGGCCGCCACAACCGGGTCGTAGTAGTGGTTCATCAACTTCTCGGCGTTCTTCTTGTGGCTTGCCAGCGGCGGGATCAGCATGTTGTCCGTCCAGAGCATTCCGCCGGATTCCGGAAGACCGAACCCGAAGTTGTCCCCGAGGGCGAAGAGGTCACCCGACCAGCCGATAACCGCGACGACATCACCCTTCTCCAGCGCACCGATGTAATCGTTGCCGGTGACCTGGCGGATCTGGCCGGAGTCCACCTGCTGCGCCAGCGCTTCGATCGCCTGCTCAAACTGCTCGGTGGTGAAGTTGGAGGGATCGTTCCCCTGCCACGCCATGATGCAGCCCATGGTGTCGCGCATCTCGGAGAGGACGGTGATCTTGCCCTTCAGTGCCGGATCGAAGAGCTGGTCGAGGGTCGTGATCGCATCCACACCGAGGGCACTCTTCAGGGCGGCCTTGTTGTAGCCGAGTCCACCGAATCCCGACTGCCAGGGCAGCGAGTACTCCCGGCCCGGGTCGAAGGAAACGTCAACGTACTTCGGCACAAGGTTCACCTCATTGGGAATCTCGGCCTTGTTCAACTTCTGCGCGTAGCCGTTCGAGATCCACAACGCCGCCATCCAGTCGGTGAGAACGACGATGTCCCGGTCGATCGGCTGCCCCTGCTCGAGCTGGGTGCGGACCTTCGCATAGAACTCGTTGTTGTCATTGACATCTTCCGTGTACGTGACGGAGATGCCGGTCTGCTCCTGGAATGCGAGGAGGGTTGGGCGCTCCCCCGTCTCATCATTGATGTCGAGGTACGAGGGCCAGTTGGACCAGTTCACCACCTTCGCGGAGTCCGAGAGGTCCTCGGCCGAGGCAGCCTCGCCGGACGATGCGGAGTCCCCGCCCGTTCCGCACGCGGCGACGGCCATGGCCGCTCCGCCGATGCCCGCGGCCTGGAGAAGCCGGCGACGGGACACCGCGGAACGCATCGTTCCCGCCAGTGCCGCCACGATCTCCGGTGAATGCGCCTTCATGAGTCTCCCCTTCGTGCAGTGGTCCTTCGACCCTAGACCATTCCGGCCGTTTCGCCAGGCTGCTTCTCAGCCCTTTTCTCCGAAGATCGTGCGGTGCCAGGGCTTGGCCGCCACACCGGTGACGTCCAGGGACACGTGCTTGACCTGGGTGTACTCCTCGAAGGAATACGTGGACATGTCCTTGCCGAACCCCGACTGCTTGTACCCGCCATGGGGCATCTCACTCACGATCGGAATGTGATCGTTGATCCAGACGCAGCCCGCCCGGATCTCCCGCTGGGCCCGGAGCGCACGGAAGACGTCGGTGGTCCATGCGGACGCCGCGAGGCCGTAGACCGTGTCATTGGCGAGTTCCAGGCCCTGGTCGTCGGAGTCGAAGGGCAGGACCACGAGCACCGGGCCGAAGACCTCCGATCGGACGATCTCGCTGTCCTGACCGGCATCGGTGACCACGGTCGGGGGGAAGAACGCGCCCCGCGCGAGATCACCTCCGGGGATCGACCCACCGACCCGAATCTTCGCGCCGGCCGCACGGGCCCGATCGACGAAACCCGCCACCCTCTCCTGCTGGCGTCGCGAGATCAACGGACCGAGATCCGTCGAGTCGTCGAGCGGGTCTCCGACGACGATGCGGCCGAAGAGATCGGTCACCTGCTCGACGAAAGCCTCGTAGAGCGGGCGCTGAATGTACGCACGCGTGGCCGCGGTGCAGTCCTGACCCGTATTGATCAAGGCCCCCGCCGCAGCCCCCTGGACTGCGGCGTCGAGGTTCGCGTCGTCGAAGACGACGAAAGGAGCTTTACCGCCCAATTCGAGATGGACCCGCTTGACGTCGCGGGTCGCGAGCTCCATCACGCGCTTCCCCACCGGAGTCGAGCCCGTGAACGACACCATGTCCACACCAGGATGGGAGACGAGTGCCTCGCCCACCTCGGGCCCGGTGCCGACGATGACAGAGACGACTCCCTCGGGGATGCCGGCGGTCCGCGCATCCTCGGCAACCATCAGCGCCGTGAGCGGCGTGATCTCTGCGGGCTTGAGAACGATGGTGTTGCCGGCACTGATCGCGGGGAGGATCTTCCACATCGCCATCTGCAGGGGGTAGTTCCACGGTGCGATCGACCCCACGACGCCGATCGGTTCACGTCGGATCAGGGAGGTGTGGGTCCCGTCCCACTCCGCAGACGCCTTGCCCTCGAGGTTGCGCGCTGCACCCGAGAAGAACAATGCGTTGTCGATGGATCCGGGAACATCGAACTCGCGGCTGAGTCGGAGGGGCTTGCCCGTCTGGGCCGTCTCCGTACGCACGTACTCGTCGGCGCGGGACTCCATCACAGCGGCGAGGGCCGCGATCCGAGCGGAGCGTTCACCCGGGGTTGCCCGCGACCACTCGGAGAAGGCGTCCCTGGCCCTGCGCACGACGGAGTCGACATCAGTCGCAGTCGCGTAGTCGATCTCCGCCACCACGTCGCCGTTCGCGGGATTGAGAATTTCGGCCATGGGCGAAGGCTAGACGCTCACGGTCATCGCCACGGGGGCTTCCACTCCGGCTATGGCAGCCGCGACCGCATCGATCACATCCGGGTCATCGGGAAGCGCGCCACAGGTCACCCGGATCGCCGGCAGTTGGCCGGGTGCGATTTGGAAGGGCGATCCGGGGGCGACGCGGATGCCGCGAGCGGCCAAGGCCACCAGGCTCGCGCGCTCATCGGGCACCTGAACCCAGACGTTGATGCCATCACCCGGACTCACCGACAGGCCGTGGTCGCGGAGCCCCTCCCGAAGTCGCGCACTGCGCGTGGCGTAGCGCGTGCGTGCCTCGGCGACCGCACCGACGGCGTCGGCATCGGTGAGTAGTTCGAGGACGACCCCCTGGAGGATCCGGCTGGTCCACCCTGCGCCGAGCATCCGGCGGGCGGCCAGTGCTTCCAAGACATCGGCGGTCCCTCCCACCGCAGCCATGCGGAGATCGGGTCCGTGCGATTTCGAGTAGCTGCGGATGTGGACGGTCCGATCGGGCAGGAACGCACCCACGCTCACGTCGTCGGCGACCGCAATATCCCCGCTGTGATCGTCTTCGATGACGATGGCCCGAGTTCCATCCACCGCCGCCGCCACCTCCGAGGCACGAAGGCGGGTCATGGATGTTCCCGTGGGGTTCTGGGCTCGGGGTTGGATGAACACGGCAACCGGGTTCACCTCCATGGCCATGCGCAACCGATCGACGTCGATCCCCTGTCCGTTAAGCGGCACCGGGACGATGTCCGCGCCCGCACGTTCGAGCAGGTCGATCAAGGCGGGGAAGCCCGGGTCCTCCATGACAACCCGGTCGCCGAGCCGCACAACCACCTCGACGACCCGGGCGAGGGCGTCGAGGGCGCCATCGACGATCGTCAGACGCTGGGGGGCGAAGGGCCAGGTTCCCGCGAGGTGATCCCGCAGTTCGGGCAGAACCGGATCATCGAGGTAGCTCGACGTCCGCGAACGATCGCCGACCCGCGCCATCGCATCGGTCAGCGAGGGAAGGAGGCTGGGGTCCGGTGTTCCGGTCGACAGATCGAGGCCGCGAGCGGTGGGTGCCCCGCCAACCCCGAGGTAGCGCACGGGCCGGCTCGGAATCACCGCGGCGCGCACGTAGGAGCCCGCCCTGCCGCGGGACACGATGGAGCCCACGGCGGACAGCGCCTGCCAGGCCTCACTCACCGTCGCAGGACTGACCCCGAGGTCGGCGGCGAGTTCCCGCACGGTCGGAAGGCGGTCTCCAGGTCGCAGGCGCTCATCCCGGATCAATCGGTTCACGGCCGCCGCGATGCCCTTCGGGGTCCGCTCCAGGACCGCGCCCGCCACCAGGCTGCGGTGCTCGGTGTGTGCAGCCACCCGTTCCTCGATTCCATGCGACTTTGTAGAAAACATTTTGTAACACAAACGGAACGTCTACTGTGCAGAATCACAAAAGCCATCGACAGGCGTGGAGGAATGCATGAGCATCGTTCGAGCGGCCCTGGTTCAGACGGATTGGACGGGCGACAAGGAGTCGATGATCGCCAAGCACGAGGAGTACGCCCGCGAGGCGGCGTCCCAGGGGACCCAGGTGATCTGCTTCCAGGAACTCTTCTACGGCCCCTACTTCTGCCAGGTCCAGGACACCCAGTTCTACGAGTACGCGGAGACGGTTCCAGGTCCGGTTGTTGAGCGATTCCAAGCACTGGCCAAGGAACTCGGCATGGTGATGGTTCTGCCCGTCTACGAAGACGCGGGACCGGGCTTCCTCTACAACACCGCCGCGGTCATCGACGCCGACGGCAGCTACCTCGGGAAGTACCGCAAGCAGCACATCCCCCACGTCAACGGCTTCTGGGAGAAGTTCTACTTCCGCCCTGGCAACGGTGGGTACCCGGTCTTCGACACCGCGGTGGGCAAGGTCGGGGTCTACATTTGCTACGACCGTCACTTCCCCGAGGGGTGGCGTGCCCTGGGCCTCAACGGTGCCCAGATCGTGTTCAACCCGTCCGCCACCTCACGTGGGCTCTCTCAATACCTGTGGAGCATTGAGCAGCCGGCCGCCGCCGTCGCCAACGAGTACTACGTCGGAGCGATCAACCGGGTGGGGATCGAGCCTCTCGGCGACGACGACTTCTACGGGCAGTCGTACTTCGTGGACCCGGAGGGCAACTACGTCGGCGACAAGGGCGACCCGTACAACTCCGAGTTGATTGTCCGGGACCTCGACCTGGACCTGATCACGACCGTGCGCAACCGGTGGGCCTTCTACCGTGACCGCAGGCCGGACGCCTACCAGGATTTGGTACGTCCGTAAGACACGTGTGACCTGTCGGGGTCATGCTGGAGCAGGGAGGGGAGGGAAATGACCACATTCATCAAGAACGGGACAGTCGTCACACCCGAGGGCCTGCTCGAGGCGGACGTGCTCATCGACGGGGAACGCATCGCTGCGGTGATCGCACCCGGGGATACCAGCCTGGGTGCGAGCCTGGAGGGATCAGCTGAGCGGGTGTTCGATGCCCGGGGAAGGTACGTGATCCCAGGCGGCGTCGATTGCCATACGCACATGGAACTGCCGTTCGGGGGCACCTTCGCCTCCGACACCTTCGATACCGGTACGCGCGCCGCCGCCTGGGGCGGCACGACCACGATCATCGATTTCGCGGTCCAGCGGTACGGCGAACGCGTGCAGGACGGACTCGCCACCTGGCACGAGAAAGCCGGCGGCAACTGCCACATCGACTACTCGTTCCACCAGATCATCGGCGGTGTCGACAGCGACTCCTTGAAGGCCATGGACGAACTCGTCGATGAAGGAATCACGAGCTTCAAGCTCTTCATGGCGTACCCCGGCGTCTTTTACAGCGACGACGGCCAGATCCTCAAGGCCATGCAGACCGCGACCAACAACGGTTCCATGATCATGATGCACGCGGAGAACGGCATCGCGATCGACGTCCTCGTGGCGCAGGCACTCGCCGAGGGCGAGACCGATCCCAAGTACCACTCGCTGACTCGTCCCTGGGAGACGGAAGCGGAAGCCACCAACCGAGCGATCATGTTGGCGCGCATCACGGGAGCACCGCTGTACATCGTGCACATGTCCGCCAAGCAGGCCGTCGCTGTTCTTCAGGCCGCCCGCGACGAAGGGCTTAACGTCTTTGGGGAGACATGCCCGCAGTACCTCTACCTCTCCCTCGAGGAGCACCTCGCGCAACCGGGCTTCGAGGGGGCCAAGTGGGTGTGCTCAACCCCCCTACGATCGAAGGCGGAGAAGCATCAGGACGAACTGTGGCGCTACCTCCGCACCAACGATCTCTCCATCGTGAGCACGGATCACTGTCCCTTCTGCTTCAAGGAACAGAAGGAACTGGGGTTGGGTGACTTCTCCAAGATCCCGAACGGGATCGGCTCCGTCGAGCACCGCATGGACCTCATTTACCAAGGCGTGGTCGACGGCAACATCACCCTGGAGCGCTGGGTCGAGATCTGTTCCACGACGCCGGCGCGCATGTTCGGCCTCTACCCCCGCAAGGGCGTCATCGCACCGGGATCGGATGCGGACGTCGTCATCTACGATCCCGCCGGTCGGACCGAGATCGGCCTGCACAAGACCCACCACATGAACATGGATCACTCCGCCTGGGAGGGATTCACGATCGACGGGCATGTGGACACGGTGATCTCCCGTGGCCGGATCATCGTCGATGACAACGAGTACCACGGTTCCAAGGGCCACGGACAGTTCCTCAAGCGTGGCCTCTCGCAGTACCTCACCTGATCGACCCCATCGAAGGAGAACTCGTGCGCAGGATCGACCATTGGATAGACGGGGCATCGGTTGCCTCCACCTCCGGCAACGTCGGGCCGGTCTTCAACCCGGCGACCGGCGAGCAGCAGGCCACCGTCGGTCTCGCGAGCGCCGCCGAGGTCGATGCGGCCGTCGCCGTTGCTGCAAAGGCGTTCCAGCACTGGCGCAGTGCATCGCTGTCCCGCCGCGCCGAGGTGATGTTTAAGTTCCATCAACTCGTGGTCGCACATCGCGAGGAGATCGCCAACCTGGTCTCCATCGAGCACGGGAAGGTGCCCAGCGACGCGGCGGGAGAACTCGCCCGGGGTATCGAGAACATCGAGTTCGCCTGCGGGATCCCGCAGTTGATGAAGGGCAATTTCAGCGAGCAGGTCTCCACGGGAATCGACGTCTACTCGATCCGCCAGCCGCTGGGCGTGGTCGCTGGCATCACCCCGTTCAACTTTCCCGCGATGGTGCCCATGTGGATGTTCGCCAATGCGATCGCCACGGGCAACACGTTCATCCTCAAGCCCAGCGAGAAGGATCCTTCCATCACGATTCTGCTGGCACAGTTGCTCAAGGAGGCCGGACTTCCGGACGGTGTCTTCAACGTCGTACATGGAGACAAGGTCGCCGTCGATCGAATCCTCGAGCACCCGGGAATCTCCGCCGTGAGCTTCGTCGGATCCACCCCGATCGCGAAGTACATCTATTCGACGGGGACGGCCAACGGCAAGCGCGTGCAGGCACTCGGCGGCGCCAAGAACCACATGGTGGTCCTCCCCGACGCCGACATCGACATGGCCGCCGACGCGGCCGTCAGCGCCGGCTACGGCTCCGCGGGTGAGCGGTGCATGGCGATCTCCGTGGTCGTCGCCGTCGGCGATGCAGGAGACAAGCTCGTCGATGCGATCAGTGCCCGCCTGCCGAAGATCAAGGTCGGCCCCGGAACCGACCCTGACGCCGAGATGGGGCCGCTCATCACCCGGGAGCACCGCGACAAAGTGGCCTCGTACGTGGCGGGCGCACCCGCGGAAGGTGCCACGGTGGTCGTGGACGGACGGGAGAACGACCTTCCCTCCGATGGGTTCTTCTTGGCACCGTCCCTGCTCGACAACGTCTCACCAGGCATGAAGGCCTACGACGACGAAATCTTCGGCCCCGTGCTCTCCATCACACGCGTGAAGACCTATGACGAGGCCGTGGCTCTAATCAACGAGCATCAGTACGGAAACGGCACGGCGATCTTTACCCGCGACGGTGGGGCCGCCCGGCAGTTCCAGTTCGACATCCAGGTCGGCATGGTGGGGATCAACGTCCCAATCCCGGTTCCCGTGGCCTACTACAGCTTCGGGGGATGGAAAGCCTCGCTCTTCGGCGACGCCAACATGTACGGGCCGGCGGGCATCGACTTCTACACGCGCACGAAGACGATCACCTCGCGGTGGCCGGATCCGGCGACGTCGTCGGTCGACCTCGGCTTCCCTCGGACCCGGTGATGGGAGCACACATGGACATCGGCGTCGTTCTGCAGTGCACTCCCCCCGCCTCACGGGTCATCGACCTCGCTCGGCGTGCGGAGACATACGGATTCACCTACGTCTGGACCTTCGACTCCCACATCCTGTGGGAGGAGCCCTACGTGATCTACAGCAAGATCCTCGATGAGACGCGCAAGGTGATCGTCGGGCCTATGGTCACCAATCCGGCAACGCGCGACATCACGGTGACCGCCTCCGTCTTCGCCACGCTCAACGAGATGTACGGGAATCGCACCGTGATCGGAATCGGACGCGGTGACTCTGCGGTCCGACTCACCAACGGGAAGCCCGTCTCCGTGGGCGAGTTGCGTCAGGCGGTTGTCGACATCCAGGGCCTGGTCAACGGGGACGCCATCGACTACAAGGGGAACAGCATTCGGCTCCCCTGGGCAGTCAGCAGCCGCTGTCCTGTGTGGGTCGCCGCCTACGGACCCAAGGTCCTCGCTCTCACCGGTGAAGTGGGCGACGGATTCATCCTGCAACTCGCGGATCCCGCCATCGCGGAGTGGACCATCGCAAGCGTGCGCAGCGCGGCGCAGGCTGCCGGGCGCTCACCGGAGGACGTCTACATCTGCGTCGCAGCCCCTGCGTACGTCACAGATGGGTCACCCGAACAGAACGCGCATGCACGGGATCAACTCCGATGGTTCGGCGGCATGGTGGGAAACCACGTTGCAGACATCGTGGAGCGGTACGGCGACTCTGGAGCCGTTCCCAAGGCTCTCACCGACTACATCAAGGGTCGTCAGGGATACGACTACAACGAGCACGGGCGCGCGGGGAACACGCACACGGACTTCGTGCCGGACGAGATCGTGGACCGCTTCTGCATCATCGGGACCCCCGAGGACCACATTCGTCGCCTGGAGGAACTCAAGGCCCTCGGGGTCGACCAATTCGCGGTGTATCTCCAGCACGACGACAAGGACCACACGATGTCCGTCTACGGCGAGAAGATCATCCCCGCCGTGCAGGACACCATCCTGGCGAAAAGCTAGGCGCCGTGAGTTCAACCGTCGCGCCCCCTCGCCGATCGCGTGGGGTCACCGCGCGCCTGCGGAGTGGCGCGATATCCGTGCTCTGGGGCCTGGCTGGGATTGCCTTGGCCATCCTGCTGTGGGAGTTGGCGAAGCTGCTCGGGTCAATCATCCCAATGCCGTTCAACACCTCCGACACCACGATGCCGCACGTGTGGACCATGGTGTCGGTGATGGGGGAACCGGCGGTGCGGGGATCCGACACAACCGTGTTCCAGTCGGTTGTCTCTGCCGCACTTTTCTCCCTCGTGGTCGCATTCGGAGGATTCCTCATCGGCGTCTTCGTGGGTCTCCTTCTGGCGATCGTGATGCAGCGCTTCGCGTTCTTGGAGCGCGGACTCCTTCCCTTCGTCATCGCATCGCAGACCGTCCCACTCATCGCGCTCGCCCCCCTGATCGTG
>Ga0169931_10012849_pt1 | contig 11538 bp, 7 predicted proteins | sample Kivu_15m_20L_FD_129675 | JGI IMG/M metagenome (GOLD analysis project Ga0169931, IMG submission 129675) | Freshwater microbial communities from Lake Kivu, Western Province, Rwanda to study Microbial Dark Matter (Phase II) - Kivu_15m_20L... | ecosystem: Environmental > Aquatic > Freshwater > Lake ... | reverse complement strand
CCCCAACCCCAACCCCTTTTAATATGAAATTTTATATGATGCATTATATCAATGACTGATATCAATTTATGCTGCGTTAAAATTTTAATTTAGTAATATTCAAAATTAAATCATATTCAAATCAACTTTCATTCTTTTATATCTAGTACTTCAATATATTATCAGATAAATTGTTGTTAATATCTTCCAATTAGCAATTATGACATAACAATTTGCATTATTTTATATGTGATAATCCTGAAACATTTATTGCTATGTATTGATTCATACATTTACGACAATAAAGAGTGCCTCTATTGAGATCTTATTTTTTGCATATAGGGCAAATTTTATGATTTTAAAACCACATCCCAATACATTAAAGATGAAAATTATGCTTGCATTATAGCTATATATTTGTTTTATGGTCAAGACAGATCGAACATTCATCATGATTAATTTTTTTGTTTCCTTATTAAATTGCTTTCCAATTGAAATCAATAATGGCTGACTAAGAAGCTTTATTTATTTATAAGACTTCAACTGGATTGATTCTTATTTCATTATTCATTATTCTTTTGTTCTTTTCATTACAGTAATTATGATGAATCAAACAAAAGATGATTAAGCCAATAATGAAACAAAGAATTAAGGAAACAGATAAAATTATCAGTTTACTATTATCACTTGATTAACTTGCTTAACAATTTTTCTTAATAAGCATAAAATTATTTTAGCATGATTAACAAACATTTCCTGGACACGTTTGACAATTTTGAACAGAGCATTTAAGGCAAGTATTGTTAGATAAATATGAACCACTTTTGCAAGTAAGGCAAGATATATTATTGATGCATGATTGACAATTCTAGAAGCAACTATAGCAGTTTCCTTGATTTTAAAACTCAAAGCTTTGACAAGGTAATGATTGTATCATGATCAATACGAATGAAAGGAGAATTAGGACTTTTTTTAATCTGAATGACATCATTGCTTTTTATCTAGCATATATCAACTATTATAATAAAGGTAGCATAGTTTTAGATTTTATAATAAAAATTAAAAATATACAATCATTGAATTTATTAATTTTATTGAATCTATTGGATCTAATGAATTTCTATTTATTAATTGTTTATTAATTATTGTTTAATTTATATATTTTCCAAAGGTTTTAATTTTTATGAACATTATGATTGACAATTACCACAAATTAATCGATTACTATATCCATATTTTATTCTTTATATTCTTATTTATTTATAATACTTCCAACACTGTCTACAATATACTTTTCCAACTCCACAAGCTATTCTTTTACAAAGAGGGCATTCATTATTTCTTTGTGACCATAAATATACACATTATATATGATATGCATGGTTACAATTGAGTGATAAATTAGATTTATCATCAAGGCATATTGAGCATATTTATTATGATCGATTATTAATGTCTGTTGCAAGTCTCCAGTTTTAATCTATTTGAATTATCTGATCAGTGTTTAGTTATTGTAATGAATAGCTTTAGTGAATATGATTAAAGTTTCTTATGTTATTAACGTTTATTTAAGCACTTCTCATACGACAATATCTCATTATCCAGCATGAACAGCATAATACTAATAGAAAACCAAATAGAGCTAAGCCAATACTAGTTAAAATAAGTCTATAACTAGTTCTTTAAGTACAACTATTTTTATAAAGTTCATAACCATCTATACATTATTCACATTTATCGTTTGGACAACTTCTGCAGTTTCTAGTAAAACATGTTAAACATAAATGTAATAATTTATATGAGCCTTATTAACATGTTAAACAAGATGAACCATTTTTGCATGATAGACATCTTGATGAACAATTAGTACAATTTCCTTGATTTTAATAAAAACGATTAGGGCATTGACTTTATGAGGATTGAACAAGCATTAGTATAATGATAAGAAAAAAGATGCTATATAATCTTTTTGAATTGATCAGAATTTTTTGAGTATAATAATTCATATAATAATGTTATATAATTTATTTTTTGCTTTTGACATATTTTATTATAACAAAAATAGATGATTTAAAATAATGTTTTTGATTGATTTATACTAGATACTTTATGATGAATGTTATTTATAATTTCAAATTATAATTTATAAAACAATGAATAATAAAAATGCAAAGGCATTTCATAAGTAAATCATATAAAAATTAGAATAGTTGAAAAGATTCCATTGAAAAACAAGGTTTTAATGAAAGCTGTTATTCCATAACAAACTTAACTTATGGTCGGTAAATTTAATCATTAAGATACTATGGCTGCTTGTGGATATAGTGACGGTTTTGTTAGAGTTTTTAATCTTGGAACAGATAATAAAATCGCATAAATTAGTACAGGAGGTAAATAACCTGGTCCAGTTAATGCATTGAGCTGGAGACCTCTCAACTAAACAAATATTAGCACGGCAGCAGTTTTACTTGTCGCTAATACTAATGGACATCTTTATCAATATGCTGCAAAAACTGGTAAATAAATTTTTCATACTCAATAATAAGGAAATCACATATATGCTCTTGATTATACTGTTAGTGGAAATGCATTTTGCACTGCTGGAAAAGATAATACAATTAGAGTATATGATTAATAGTCAAAAAAGATAAGTTCACAACTAAAATCTATAAAATGGCATTCTCAAGGACATAATAATAGACTTTTTTCAGTAAAATTCAAAAAAGATTAACCAAATATTATAATTAGTGGTGGCTGGGACATGAATGTATATATAAAGTTATTTAGGTTCTTATATGGGATTTGAGAACATAGTCTGTTGTATCTTCTATATATGGACCTAAGATTGCAGGAGATTCCTTAGATATTAGGAACAATATGGTTTTAACAGGAGCTAATAGAGGAAAGTAACAACTTCAAATGTGGGATTGGCGTTAGAATAAACTGATTCATACATTTAAATGGAATTAATTCTAAGAAGTAAATATTTTTTAAGGTAGAACACAAATGGCTTTATATATTGTGCTCAATTTTGTAATTATAATAAAAATGTTGTGATGGCAGTAGGAGGAAACGAGACAAAGTTTTATAATGTAGATGATTTTCAACCCATCATATAAATGTAATATGATAAATAAAATTTATTGTATACATGTGATTCTGGTAATACTGGAACTCGTTTTCTTAATGGAGGAAAAAATGGTTGCTTATTTTATTTTGGAAATAATAAGACTCTTTAATGATTTAATAAACATACATTATGAAGTGTATCTAATATATTTTACTAAAGAGATTGTTTTTATTATTTGTATTATAAACCGGTTTAATAATATGTTTAAGTTTTTAATTGAGTAATAATAATTTAGAAGTGAGTATGGACCCTGAAGTTAAAACTGAACCTAATTAATCAGATATCCTTTTAGAGAATCAAGTTATCACATATACTGCTCCATGGAATATTTTTTCCTTAGGATTCTCTAACAGACCTCAATATCCCTTTAGACTTGCTATAGGATCCTTTCTTCCTGATGTAAACAATTAAGTAACAAAAACTTTTATTTAGGTTGAAATTATTCAATTAAATGAATCTAAAAATCTTTAGAAGAAATTGAGCTTTGCGCATTAATATCCCCCTTCAAAGCTAATGTTCATTCCTGATGAAGTAAACAATTATAGAATATAGTTTGGAGATAAAGTTGATTTGATGGCCACTTCAGCGGAATGTCTCAAAATATGGAAAATTAATGATAATAAATAGGTATCTCTTGAAGCTAATTTGAAAAATGTAAAAATTATTTTATATAAGGATAATGATTTCTCTGCGCCATTAACTTCTTTTGACTGGAACCCTTAGTTAAATAACTTGATTGGAACATCATCAATCGATACGACATGTACTATATGGGATATTGAAAAATGCACTGTTTTTACACAACTTATAGCGCATGATAAATAAGTTTATGATATTCATTTTTCAAGAGATAGAAATATTTTTGCTTCAGTTGGAGCTGACGGAAGTGTTAGACAATTCGACATAAGAGATCTACAACATTCTTCTGTGCAATATTAGACTGATCGAGGAAGACCTATATTGAAATTAGCTTGGAATAGAAAATAACCTAATACTACTTTATTAGCATGCATTTAAATGTAGGCTAATTATGTTACAATGATAGATTCTAGGTAATAATATAATTATATAGAAAACCTGTTATTCCAGTCATGAGATTAAGTAATCATAAGGATTGTGTGAACGCAGTTGCATGGGCTCCCCAATCGGCTGTTCATATGTGTACTGTTGGTGATGATTGCAAAGCTTATATATGGGATCTAACTGCAAGTGGAAATAGATCATAATATCAAACTCCTTTATTATAATATAAGGCAGATGATCAAATTTCTAACTTATCTTGGTCAAATCTTCAAAAATAATGGTTATCAATATGCTATGTCAATCAACTTCAAGTTTTACGTTTATGATATATTCAAAACAAATTATTTTTTTTTAATGTAAAATATTAATAAGAAAAAGAACTAATACTATAGAATCAACCGAGAAGTCCTTGTGTTATTAAATGATTAATTCTTTCTTTGTTTTTCATCTCAGGAATAAATATTACTTTAGTATTACTTTTTCCTACTTGCTTTAAAGTTTCAAGATATCTTATTTGCATAGCTGATTTTGAATTAAGTTATTAAGCTGCTTGTCTCATCAATTTTGCTGATTATACATCAGCTTTTGCTGAAATAATTTTACTTTAAGCTAATCTTCTTTCTTTTGCAGCACTTGACAAGGAATCTTGTAAATCTTTACTCAATTGAATGTCCTTAATGAATATTTATTAAATCTTGATAAGATAATTATTACATCGACACCCCATTATTAAACATATTGATCGACTTGTTTTTCAATATCATCAGCTATTTATTGTCTTTTTTATAATAAATCTTGAAGTATAAATTGCCCACAAGTATTTTTGAGAATTGCATAAGTCACTTAAGCAATTGCAATATTAAAGTTTTGAACTCGATAATATGCATATCTGGCATTTACAACTCTGTAATATACAGAGGCATCAATATTAATAGAAACATTATCCTTTGTAATTATATTCTGAATAAATATATGAATACTTGTCTTGCAAGATCGAGTACATTGATCTTCATACTTATCATTCCTAAAGTTTAAGTACAGGGATTTATATAATGTAATCCTGGTTTTACAGTTCTGACATATCTACCAAATTTTTGATAAATCCCTTAATAGCTTTGAGGAACTATTTTATAAGGATACTAAACAAAGCAACAACAAAGACATGGCAACCAAGTTCTTAAAAATCCACAACATTATCCCCAACAATTCATACATTTGCCATAGCCTGGTATTTCACTATAATTTTAATCTGACTAAGGAAGTATAATATGTTTAGGTTTTCCATTTAATCTTTAATTTTATTATTGTCCTCGTAGATGACTATTTTATTTACTACTATTTTTCATTTGATCAATACTAAATATTTAATTTTTTATAATTTGATATGAATAAAAAAGGATTTTATAATCTTTAAATAATTATTCTAATAAAATGTTTTTTATTTATTGTTTGATTTTCTTTTTTGATATAAAAACTAAATAATAATATATATAATAATAAAACTTATGTTTGTAAAATAAGCATATGAACGTCGTCTTAAAAAATAAGTAAAAATATATTAATAAAGGATTAATAGTTAAATAAATTTATAGCTAATAAAAAAATACGTCAGCCGCAGATAGGTTCTATAAAAAATGATAAGGTAAATTATGATAAAGAATAACAATTTTTTTCTAAAGATGATATACCATTAAATGCTAGAACTATTAAATAATAAATAAATAAACTTATAGATCCTGATCATTTAGGATTGAGGAAGAAAGATTGGAATGCTAGTGTATCTGTACCTAAGAGTTTCGAAAAAGAATAAACACATTAACAAAAATTATTGAAAGTAAATATAGTAATATTAAGATTAAACTAGGATTTACAGATAATCCTATACCGAAGTACACTGCGCCGGTTATTTATTAAGGGACATAGACTAGAAATGATTATACTAATTGGAATGTTAGCAATTAAATTATACGTAAAGAAGTTAGAGCAAATCTATTTAAAACGTAGATATATATTTATTTAGTACTCAAATGGCTGCGCAAAATACTAAATTAAAAGAAGATAAATTACTTAAAACATATGCGAATCCATTATCTAAGACTACAATATTTATTTAAGCAGGCAAAATGAAGGTCTAAAGTGAAGCATAGTTAAGACAAAGACTTCGATAATAGTAATATATTCATAATTAAGTTATATATTTGAAAATCCTACAGCTTCTTAATAAAGGATAAACGCTGCAGTTCATAGATTAGCTTATGAAACTCAAGTAAAAGAGAAGAAAGATGATATAGCCGCTGAAGCTATGAAGACAGATTTCAAAGCAAATTTATCATTGACTCAAAAAAATAAAATTCATGCAGAATATTATCATACAGGTATATGGCAAAAATTTACAATAAATGGTTAATAAAATTGGTCTTGGAGTTGCTGTCAGAACTAAGACCATGATAGTAAAGGATGTGTCTTGAAAATGGTTGATAAAAACAAATGGAACTTAAGTTCATTTAATAATCAATGATAAAATATATTTATTATAAATATTAGTAACAATTTATTAAAATAATAAACTTTATTGAAATATAAAATAGGGCAATTTTTATTATAATTTATTATACTTGATGAATATAACATTAGTTTATATTTTAATAATATTGATTTTCAATCAATTACTATATTCAGTATTAATCAATAATTTTATTAGTTTAAGCGATATTTTTCATTTTAAAATGGAGTTAATCGATTCGAATCTCATGAACAAATAAATCTAGAGTATTATCCAAACTAAAGTATAAATGTAATGTTTTTTATGCCTTGGAGCCTTCGATCATGATTAGTATTCTCCTATGATAATGTGCCTCAATCAGCATAGTTGTTGTGCACCATGTATGAAATAACTTTTAAAAAATTAATCAAACAAAGGTATCAGTTGTCCTCATTGCAGTTTGCCTATTAATAAAAAAACAGTGACTAAAAATCGTATGTTATTAACTGTTTATGACATCATAACGGCCTATAAAAAATATGTATCTGAATTAAAATAATAAATTGTATGTTTAAAAAGAAATCCTCCAAATAATAATAATAATAGTAAAATATCTTTGCTATCTAAAAATGCAAAAATGGCTAACAGTTTTATTGAAACACAGTATACTACTAAATAAATTTAAAGTAAATAATCAATTGTATTTGATGATTATCCTACTTATAAATCGATGACTTCCATTGGATTTAATGAATAAAAGCGTAAATAAAATCTATTAAATTATGCAGTTCGTTAAAAAATTGGATAATTATAATAAATAGCTCGATCAAATACACCTTTTTAACAAGTAACTAAAATCCGATCAGGATATGGTACGATAAAAAAGATAGAATGTATGTAGTATTTTACTAATCTTCGATAGCTTCTTTTATGTATTTTTTATGAAACTTAGATAATAATCATATAAAAGTTATTGAAGGTCTGAACAATAATATAAAATTGAATATTTTATCCTTGTCGTATAATAAGATTGAAAAAGTTTAGAATATAGGTCAGCTTAAAGAGTTGAAAAGATTGTCTTTATGTATATATGAATATATTTAGAATGCAATAAAATAGGTAAGAGTAGTGCATAGTTTATGAGTTTATATGAATGGAAAAATTTATAATCTTTGACTATCAGTTGTAAATAATCTATTATATAGTTCATTAGTCTACAAAGTAACAGAATGAGGAATGTTTGTCGATTTTATTTTCTAAAAGTACAGTTCAATGGAATTCCTTAAAAACTTTATATATATGTAAATTTTAATTCATATAGATAATAGTAAGGCATTCGATGATACTACAAAAACAAAAATAAAATAATTAGTTTGCAAAAGGAAGTCTTCTGCTCAAATTTACTGGAGTTGATTTATTGATATTATACAAAGATTATATTTTGATATATCTAAGTTATAAAATCATTTCTTTGCTGCTTTTTTAACACATTATACTGTTATACGATATTGATCTGGTTAAGGTTCTTATTATTAAGGCTCTTATTAAGGTTATTACTCTTATTATTATTCTTATTATCCTTCTTATGGCTCAGGTTAGGGCTATACCTTTGGAGGCTATTACCAAAGTTGCTCAACGCTAACTAATCTTTTCATAGTCAATCCAAGTTATTTACACATTTATTTACTTTTTTAGAAGCCTTATTTTAAAAATGTTTAATCTTCTTGTTCCTAGATAATTAAACGAATACTTATTTAGGTTTCCATGATATTTAAGTAATTACAAAGCCTTATACTGTGAGGATTTTATCAACAAGTTTTCCAAAATTTTTAGGATTCAAAACAGTTACTGTTAATTAATAATGCACTTTTACTCCTGAATAATAAAAAAAATACCTTGATAAATCATCTATTTCTTTTTTTATTCATACTTCGGTGTAATTATTGGTGTTCCAATAATTGCTGAATGTTTACATTATGATCTATCTTTTACCATAGCTTCACATATTTATTATTAAAATTTTTGTAAATTTTAGGCTTTTTATCTAGCAAGAGCTAAAGCTGTTTGAAGACTTTTATCAAAAGCTTATATCTCGATGTTCAATTATAAAATTTATTACTTTTATTATACCTCATGTTATATGATATAAGACAATATTGTTGGCTATTGACTTTATATAGTTGTTATTAGAAGAGATATTAAGAGAATAAAGGCTATTTTCTTAAAGCTTGCCATTATTATTATAAATCTTATATATTTTAATAAAAATTAAAATATCTATGAAATGATTATGAATAAAATTCATATCTTTTTTATTAAGAAGTATTAATAATAAGTAAAATAATTTTTATAATTGATCATTTCTTCTTTTTAGATGACTTTAAAATTTGAAAGGAACACATGAGAGATTAATCTACACTCATTACTGCACCTGAATTTTAAAATTATCCACAGTAATTTGGTGCACTAAAAATTGTAACTAATTGTCTTTTTGCAAAGAACTAATATCCTTATTCTACAACTTGATGAGCTCTACATACTAAATCTATATCGTGTTATTTCAAAAAATTAGAAACTACGTCCCCTCCGAAGATGAAACTGACTCCTCTTTAATTTTAAGCCCAGCCAGACATTCCTTTTTAGGGATCTGACCATAAAAGATCACAAAGAAGTCCTTGATCTGGAACTTAAAGTGGTCTAACTAACTTCAAAATTTGTTCAAAACTTTAAAGTTGGGGGCTTAGACCTCCATGCATACATAATATTTTTTAATCGATGAGAGCGCAAACAGGCATTACATTAAATACGTCAGCGAATGTTTTCCATAGTTTGATGTTATATTTTCTTTTACCTAAATTTTTTCTATAAAATACATTCGTCATAAAATCCATATATACGATTAATACTTGAGCATTCGTGATTTCCTCTAAGCATGAAAAAGTTTTAAGGATGTTTTAATTTATAGGCGAGCATGAGACAAATAGTTTCAATTGATTGTTTTCCTCTATCGACATAATCACCCAGGAAAAGATAGTTAGTATCACCAGGAAATCCTGCATACTCAAAAAGTTTAATGAGATCTTGATATTGACCATGAATATCACCTAAATCATACAAAAAATACCACAAATTTTGATTGGTGCTTAAAGTTCTAAAAGCATGGGTTGTTCTAAAAATATCTAACGGGCCTTCAAACAAAGTCCTCTGATTTAAGATTAGAGAAGCTTTACGTCCTTGCCGTTATTTTACAAAAGTTTATTGATTATTTTATCAACATCGACATCTTAGAGGCTCATATGAAATGGAAAATTATAATAATTTAAATTCCTGTTTTATTCATTTACATCTAAATATACATATTCTATACAATATAAACTCATTTTATTTCATTAGCATACTAAAAAATTAACTACTCAATAAAAACTAATCTTGCGTATTTAAATAAATATTTTCCATTTCATTTTATCTTTCGAAATATTAAAGAATTTAACTATATTTAATTGATAACTTGTCAATAAAGCCTATTATATAAATGATATGAAATTATCAATATAAGCTTTATTATATTATATAACAGTTCTATTATGGCAACGATCTTTGGTGGAAGTAGGCTTGCAAATCTCAGATAAAAAAGAAGTTTACATTAAGATAACAATTACAATAACAGTAGCATTTTCATTATCCAGAAGAATAACCTTTAAAATTAGAACTTTGTTAAGATAAAAATTAGAAAAGTTCATATGAACCATCACTATCACTCAATACTAATAATAGAACGAATACAAGACTTCTCAGAGGTAGAATATAAAGATCTTCAGGATAAAGCACATGTAAATTTATAAAAATATAGAAAATTTTTATCCAAAACTGGAGAGTAAAATTAGTTAACCTGGAAATTAAGGTGCTAGACCTTCATTATATTTACCACCAACATAAGGGCTCAAACTTGTCATTAACGATTAACCAAAAGTATAATAAAAAAAATCTAATACTGATATAAATCCTTTGAGGTCAACTCAAAAAAGAATTTTGATAGCAAAAGAACCTGAAAGATAATCATCAGTTAATAAAATTGTAGAAAAACCTAAGTAACAGCCAGTTGTAGTACCAAATTCAGTCGTCGCTGATGTTGAACCTGAAAAACCAGTCATAACGAATAATTAATAAAAACCAATAAGATAATAATAAGTTTAGTAATCACTTCAAAATGAAAATGATTTATTAATGTGTCCATAAGGTTGTGGCAGAAAATTCCATAGAAAAGCTTTGTAAAAGCATGTAAAAGCCTGTAAATTAGTTTTTATGTCAAAAAGAAAATAATTTAATTCAGAAGCAAAAAGAGTAGTGAATAAATAACAAGCAAATATAGCAAAGCAAGTAAAAGCTAATTAAAAGAAATTAGGAAAAACAAAAGGATTTTAGAAGACAGGTGAGAACTGGAAAGCTGCTTCTTAAGATTTTCGAGCTGTCATTAAAGGTTTAAAGAAAGAAAATGGATAATAAGATAGACAAGAGTAAGAAAACAATGAATAAGGATAATAAAGATAATAAAAATAGTTAAATATTATGCTTTGTCAATTTTGTAGTAAGCCTTTTGCTTAAGTATTCCTATAAAAACATATGTAAAATTGTAATAAGAAGAAATAGACATAGAAGAAGAAACCAACTGTTCCTAAGAAGAAATGATCATATGATCAATATATTCATTTAAATAATAAAATTATGATATTATTACTTATAAACACTATTAATAATAAAATTTAAATATTTGATTCTCCTTAATAATCTTATTACAAATCGATACTATGAGTCAATAAAATCTTTAAGATTTTTTATCATCGAAAATTTAAAATCATTCATTAAATCAAAATTCTTTGAAAAAAGCTTCATTAAATAGTCCTAAAGGATTTGATGAATTATAAAT
>Ga0169931_10012848_pt1 | contig 11539 bp, 5 predicted proteins | sample Kivu_15m_20L_FD_129675 | JGI IMG/M metagenome (GOLD analysis project Ga0169931, IMG submission 129675) | Freshwater microbial communities from Lake Kivu, Western Province, Rwanda to study Microbial Dark Matter (Phase II) - Kivu_15m_20L... | ecosystem: Environmental > Aquatic > Freshwater > Lake ... | reverse complement strand
TGTTGTATTTATGTTTCATTTGTTAGGTGCATGCGGGGAGGATGCCGTGGTCTAAGTTAATAAGAATGTTTGTTAGGATCATTAGGGTAAAGATGAGGGAGGGAGGTTTGTTTTAGCCAAAACTTTTGCGAATTTATTCATTCATCAATATTTTATTTAGTTTTTTAGTATTTATATACAGGATTATAATCTACCAACAGTTAATAATATTATTCAATAAAATTAAGAAACACATATCAAGGAATCATATAGTAAGTAATGAAAGATAAAAATAGAGTTATATATAGAGTATATCAAAATAATAAAATAAATGAATAAAAAGTATATGAAATATGTTCCATAATATTTATATTCCATCGATAATTAATCTTATAATTTTATATTAAAAATAAGTATTATTCCTATAAATATAAATAATACTATCATTTCTTCAACATTTTTGATTTTCTTTATTATTTTCCATTTACGACGAACTTCTTCTTATCAATTTATGATCAGTCCATTTATTTTTATACATCCATCTAAAAAGTACATATAATAGATCGATTAATGTTTATTTTTATAGTGGAAATAGTTATTGATTATTTTATAGATCTCTTACTATCTAATTTGATATATCTATAATATCTGTAGGTTTGTTTGTTTACCAATATGTCTCATCATATTTCTTTCTTACAAAAAATTTAATATAGTTTAAGAAACATGTTAATATATTTCTTTATTATATGTCTTATGGCATCATCTTGTAAAATTGTGTTGCCATGTCTTGGCATGTCTCATCACCTTAGCTCTATTAGAAATCATCTTTATAGTCGATCTTCTTGTTTTATAATGCTCGCATCAATTATTCATAGCAATTGTATTATACTATTGATATGTCTTATTATATGTTCTAAAGATAAGGGTGATGTTTACGGTTGTGGGTAGACGAGGTCGTCCTCTTGCTTTGTCTGTCTTTGGTTTTATTAGATTGCCTGGAGGCTTAATCATTTGAAAAATACCTTGCCCTAATGTTTTTGTTTGACATGAGTGAATAGTGCTGGATAACTAAGGTACCATTTTCCACAGGGGCATCCGAATTTTCTTTATCCTTATTATTTATTTTTTATTATTTGATCGTGGTTTTGACTATCTTAGTCACTCATTATAATATAAATATAAATGCGGAATGAAATCAGTCATATAAATCATAATAATACCTTAAAGATTAATCATTTATTCTATTGACTTTTAATTGAATTTATATCTTTTATATGATTTTTTTAATCATTATTTAATTTCTAAGTGGCATATCTCCATGTAGTCCTAGCCATCTGATGACCATATTCCTATAAAAAATATTTTAATCTATCTTTATTCTTTTTCCCTACCTATCTAAGCATCCAACCAACAGCTTTATGTATTAAATCTTCCTTATCCCCCAACAACAATCTACTAATCTCTATCGTATGCCCAAATATATCATTTTTAATGAATTAATAAGTAGTAATAATGGCTATTCTTCTTTTCCATATGCTCTTATCAACAGCAAGTTTATATAAAACATCTATGTGTTAATGATTATTAAGCATATATTTACCTTATATTTTATAACAACTGCAATCTATTAGATCCCAATTGTTTATATATTTTATATTGTCTTAGTTTAGATAATAACTATAGATTTATTATCTTTGGGGTATGTTTTTTTAGTATTTATGGGTCAAAGTTAAAAGGGATAATAATCTTTATTAGTGGATTTATGAATGAAGAAGTGATGTAATGTCATCTATCGATACATAATTATAGTATTATTTTACAAGGGATCGTAGTTAGGGTATTGTTACACCGATAAAGATATCATTTTAGCCATATTGACCTTTATTCGTCTTGAAATATAGACTTACTTTTAATATTTTTTATTATTTTGCATATTTATATAATTATTCTTTCATTTTTTATATGTTTTTTTATTGATTTTATTGTATTGATGATATATTTATTGTATCCTTTTGTTTATTCTTGTAATATTCTATTTTTGTTGATAAATATGTATTATCTTTATAATTTTATTGACTTATATGATTCTTTATGAAATTATTATAAATTTTATTAATATTATATCTGCCTATGTTGTATATCCTCATCATTTTAATCATTTTCTCAAATATTATTAATAAAACTTATAGTAAATTGTTATTATAATGATGTATATTATAAGATGATATAAAGATAATATAATATATCAAAAATCATTGATATGTTTAAGATTGATGGCGATAGGTACTGATTTTTGTTCTTGGGTGATATAGGCCATAGGTTATTGGATTTAGTCATCTAGATCATAATTTTATCTTTTTTGTGGGTATTATTTAGTTTGATATGAATTTGAGGTCATTGTTTATCTTTTTGTTTAGTTGTTAGATGATTTCTTAACATATGGATGGATTTTGCTTATTTATAAATTTGACATAAATTATGATTGATCTATAGATTGGTTTATCTTATTGTCTGTCTATCTCTATCGCTATCGTTATCTTTATCTTTATCTCTATCTTTATCGTTATCTTTATCGTTATCTCTATCTTTATTTGTTTTATTTTATTCTCGAGTTTGATGCATCATAAAAAGGTCTTTCTGAGTTTTTACGTTTATGTTTTTTATGACTTTTACTTAGTGACCGATCTGATATAGTTGATGAGTTTATGTTGAAGGCTGAATGAGATGGCGAAAATTATATTTGGCGTTGAATAGGTGAGTATGATGATAGAATTTAAAAGGGATGAGGTTGAATTCTTTATGATATTTTAGAATTTATATTGTATCCGTTATTAAATTTATTATTTATGGCAAAAGGGTTCTATTATTGTCGGTATATAGTGCTCTGATATGTATTTTGATTAAAATTATTGAAGTTATTATTAAAATTATTGAAATTACTATTGAAGTTATTATTATAATTATTTTGATTTCTTTGGTTTTGATTGCCTCTAATTTAATAATGATTACTCTTATTAATATAAAATTAATCTCTATTTCTGCTTTGAACTCCTATATTTTTATGGTCATCATTAAAGTTTTATATTCGACCAAATGTACTATATTGATTTAAATTATTATTATTTCTATCTGAATTTATATTATATAGCCCATATGTATTTTTATATTAATCTTTATTTTGATATTAGGATGGATTATTATGTCCTGAAATGTGGTTTATAAAAAAATTAAGGTCGAAGCGATTGTCTTGGGATTGATGAATAGGATCTATAGGATCTTTGTTTTTTATGTTTTTTGAGGGTACTTCTACTTTTGTTCTTGTGTTTTTTTATGTCTTTGATTGGATAGGTATTTATATCTTTTTTTTCTTAGTTTTTAGATCAGCATCAGTTTTATTATTATTTAAGTTATTATCGACAAGGGGTGGTCTTATAGGTAAATTTGTTATGGCTTTATTGATATGATAATATGAACAAAATTCTAGTAATTATTCTAAATTCATTTATATTTTTATTATTAAATACTTATTAATTTATCAATATATCAAATTATATATTAGCGATCATAATAATTGATGATTAGATGATATCTTTGTCTTTTTTATATTATTGATTTTTATGGATAAATGAATATTAGTATTATCATGATATATAATAAATTATATAGTAATATAAAAATTATTAATAAAAATGTCTAATAGAAAGGAGAGAAAGCCTTTGCCTTATAATAGTAATCATTATTTGAACATGAGGGAGCAGGGGTCGCCAACTAAGGCGTCCGTCTTATTGCAAGAGGATCATGCAGAATATATATAGTATTTACAAAGCAGAAAATAAAATTTTTGTACGTGCTTGGATCTTTATAAGGTATCTTTTTAGAACTAGATGCCACAGAAATGTTTGATCCACAATAATTATATAACTCTTTACTGCTAAGATAAGTATAAGCTCTTATGCGTAAACTGTATATATGGCACAGCTATTTACAACTAGCATCGCGTGGTTCCTAGTAAAAATTCAATAAACTTGATAAGTCGAGACAACTAAGACAATCTGCGTATTTTAGATGAATAGTTATAAAAGATAAAGCATATAACATTTGAGATGAATAAGAATAAGAAAGTATACGAGGATGAATATAAGATAATATTGAAGCAGATTGATGATCAATTTAATATGATGCATGATATGATAGAGAAGAAACATAAATAGACGAGATAGAAGGTTGTAGAATCGTTTAATAGGGCAGCTAATGTTAATTAGGTTGGGATGAAAGAGATAACTTGGTGGAGAGAGTTGTTGATTAAGACTAGGGCGCATTTTCCTAAGTCGTCAGTCAATTAGGATAGCGAAATATATAAACATTTAGTACTGGATTTGTTTAAAAATTAAAAGATTGATGAAGAAAAATTAACTTATTTGCCATCTGGGCAATAGATCCGGACTTAGTTTTTGAGACAGGTGTAGGAGTTGAGAGAGGCTATTTAGCAGCAAGTAGGGCCGATATATAATCAACAAAATTAGAAATCGAAGATGAGAATGTTTTGATTATCATTTAAATATCATTTATGATGTAAAAATCATTAATTATTTTAGTATCATTTAAAAAGACTACTATTTTTATTGAAAGTCTATTGATTTTTGAATGATTATAGATTTATGATAAAATTGATTTATTTGATTGATAAAGATATAATACATGATGAATATTATCATTTTTTTACTATTAATATAGGTTGTAAAATGGGGTTCATCTGATGCATATATGTACATGCCCACATTATCCACATGCTAATAGCCCCAATTATACATGAAACAATAGCAACTCTAATATATTATCATATCTACTTTTGATTAGCTGATTTAGATTGAGGTGGACTTTTCATTCCCACATATATGTAGAAGACTATTGTAGCTATAATGCCTAGTATTAAAAATATAAGAGATCCGATTATTAGTCCTGATTATTTGCTCATTTTTATTAGTTCAATAAATTAATATATAAATAATAGGAATTTAAATAATCGACTATCATGCCTATGGTTTTTTTTATTAAGTTCTGACTTTTCCACGAGCGTTGATGACTTTTACTCGAATTTGTTGAGCTCTCTTGACAATTTATGCTCTTTTCTATATGATAAATATGGTACTCTTGAGCTTACGTTGTGAGCTATTTCAGCACAGAAAGTTCTGTTATTCATTAATAAGACGTTGAGGTCTGATATATTATGAACAACGAATTTTTTAAGTCCATTGGCAAGATAAAATTTAGTAGTATTATCTGATCCATAACCAATTTTAGGCATCTTTTTGTTACCTCTGAATCTTCTTCTCATTCTATTATCGATACCTTAATTATAAGATAAGTACCTCTTGGTCTTCTCCAGCTTTAGGCGAGTCTGCCTCCATATAAATCTGATTGGAATCGTGTGAATTTAAGGGTTCTCTTTTTTACTATTCTCTTTCTAAGGAGAGGGGTTGATTTTACCATAATAATTGATATATTATATAAAATAATAAAATGTTATTAATTAACAATAAAATAATAATACAAAAAACAATCTTCTATAATCAAATATAATAAATATTACCTTATATTACTTTATATTCTATGCATATTAATATATTTAATCATCTTATGACTATTCCATCTCTTCTTATTATTTTTTAACCATTCTTTAATTGCATTCTTTTAATATTATCTGTCTTTATTCTCCCAAAGATACTATATATGTCTTAATCTTTAACACTAATATCAGTCCAAATATCATAAAATTAATCATTATTGATAGATCCTATTATATTATCTATATTCTTTGATAGTTTTTGTACGTTATAATCAAAATCATCAAAAAATAATTATAATTTAGGGTCTATATCTTTTGGTCTGAATAATCCTTTCATTGCCAACAGTCTCATCTTTTAAGTCATGCTGAAAGATAAGTTTATATTTGGTATCAATCTACAAAATTTAAAGAAATATTATGTTAATTATGAAGGAAAACCAAGTTGATTAGCAATATCATCAGTGAGTTTATAGTTTTACAATGATTTTATTAAATATTTATGATTAGTTTCTGTTCTTTATCGATTGTACATGTCGATTAGTGCTTTATGATTAGCTTATGGATTTCTTTATATGAAATGTATGGTATGTATTAGTTGGTTGATATCTTGAAATCCACAGTTCATGCCGAATCCTCCTGCAGGGGTGTATGTATGTGCTGTATCACCAGCTAAAAATATATTATCAATGTTCATCTTATCAACAATAGTTCCTTGTAATTTCCATCTACCTACATTTTTAATATCGATCTATCTTTTTATCTAATTGAAATGCTCATCCTTTAGAATGGTCTATATGAGTTATAAAGGTGAGTAGATGTTTAATAGATCTACAAAAGGTTAATAATTAGGTATTTGTAATACAAATTATCCTTATTCTAAGCTGTGATTGACTAATACGCAAGGTATTTTATTATTATATATAAAATGTAGCATAGCTTATATATGATGCTTCTTTATTATCTATGCTAATTTCATACTTTTGAAATGTATGTTGATCAATTTATAGAACTCTTTGCCGTCTTATCTCATCTTGATGTTTAGTTTGTTTCTGAGCTAGGATTGAAATCCATTGCATAGTATAACATACTTAGAAGTAGCTACTATTTATTTCTTGTTGTTTATAAGTAGATATTCATCATCTTTCTTGTGAATATCTATGATGTCTTGGTTGAATAGCACTTTTTCTTTGGATTATTTGGATAAATGCTAATAAAAGATGTTTAATAATTTAGTTTGAGGAATGTGATTTGGATAATTATTGAACTTTGATTTGCTGGATTAGAGTTTTTATTAGATGGAAGGTAGAAAATGGTTGGTTTTGCCATATTAGATGCCAGATATATGATTGCAATATCGATAGTATTTGAAATTATTATAATTTTATTGGGATTGATCTATTTTTGTTGTGAGGTTTGTTATTTGTTGTAGAATTTGTTTGGAACGAGCGGAGAGCCAATGGGCTGATGGATGCGATCGTAATTTTGAATATTTCTATAAGCATATATATGGTATTTTGAATTTGGAGAGAAGGTGTGTTGATAATAGGCCAACGGGACCAGCACCTACTATAGCTACTGTTGTTTTTTGCATTAAGTATTATTGTGTTTTTTATAATGACTTAATAACATCGTATTATTATCAGAAATAATTATATATATATATGAAGTAAAAGTTTATATATTAGTTATGTTAAGCAGTCATGAGGCATTATAATGAGAACTTTTATTATAATAAAATATAAGGTAATGAGTATGATTGAATATAAACTGAGTATAAAAGTATTTGTTTGGTATAATAATAGAGTATAATAGTCTTATAGTATTATTGTTATGTATATAAGTATATAATTTTACAAGAATATAAAGTATATAATCATATAAAGTATATAATCATATAAAGTATATAAGTATATAAGTATATAAAGATATATGATTGCTGAAAATAATTTTAAATATTAATAGAAGGGTTATTTTTTGCTAAATTTATAATTCCAATGCAAAAGAATCAAACAGTTAACTTAAACATCAACTAATTTTGTTTGACTTTGACTAAAGCTAACAGTTCTTAAAGTATTACAGTAGTGAACTTCTAACCAATCAGACTGTATTATTCATTCATATCCTAGACTAGACAATAAATTTGAATCTATCATACCATCCTTCAATCATGACCAACACTATTATACCCCTTCCTTCTTAATACCACAAGAAGCAGTATCTTTTATCATATCCTTTAGAAATTTTATAAATAAAATATCAACTTTTAGAAAATCAAGTTTCATTAGCGCATACATAATGCAAACCAAAAGTCTATATCATAAGTATCATCATCAATAATCAAGAATAACTATAAATTTTATCCACCTAATAACTATTGTCAAATCTGTAGGACTAATTATCATGATTATTTAGTCCATGTTAATGAGATCGATCATCAGCAACATCTTTTATCAAGCCCAGCCAATCTTTTTATCAATGATCTTGTTACTAAATATCATGTTTCTGTGGGTAGACCTATGAGAAAGTGCAAGTTGATAAAGAAAAGTGTGGATAGAAGATAAATGGAGAGGAGTAGGGCTATTTTAAAGATGGGTTAATAAAAAAGTGTAAAAAATATAAAAATAATGGCTACTTGTTGTAAAAGTAGTAGTCAGAGTACTATTTTATAGAGTTAAATATGTTGAATATGTTAAATTTATGATATTTTTTTCCTGATTTATATTATTTGATAGTAATATAATATCATGTTTATTATGTTTATTAGATTATTAATCATTAATACTAATATATGAATTAAAGATAAAGATAGATGAAAACTCACCATCTCTCCTCATAAAAATAACCACTTCTAAACTAAATAAACCCCTCCCAACCAATATAAATATCTCTATCACAAAAGATCAAATAATATCTATTCAAATAGGTACAAACATGTTAGCGTACTATCTATCTTAATGGTATCATCTAACCTATCAACTATCAAAACAACCTAGTCAAAAATACTAAGTATAATATAATCAGCTTCATACCTAAAGTATTGTATAATCAGTTTAAATTCTTTTTTAATATGTTCTTTTTAATTACTGCCTTAACGCAATTAGTATAAATCTTACGGGTAGGCTTGTTTATAACGTATATAGGACCTTTGATCATGGTCTTGTCGTTAACGATGGCAAAATAGGCATATGATGATTTTAATACGTATAAAAGAGATATAGAAGTAGATATACAATTAAATAGGCCAATTCTAAAGAGTATTAAGTAGTAAGACATGAATGTTTTCATAAGATAAAAAGTAAAGATTTGAAGGTAGGGGATATAGTAAAGGTTTAAGGTGGTGATAGAATACCTGCTGATATGATAGCTTTATATTCTGATGGAGATCAAGGTACTTTCTTTATAAAGACTGATCAATTGGATGGATAAACTGATTGGAAATTAAGAAAAGCTGTTAAAATAACACAATCGATCATTAAAAATCAATAAGATATATATTCTCTCTATAATGATAGTTATTATTGTCAGGCAAAGTATAATAAATATATATTTTAGAGCACCTGAAGGATAAATATATAATTTTTCTGGATTGTTTCATAATATTGATGCAACTTAGAAATTGACATTATAAAATACTATGTGGGCAACTACTGTATTGACTAATGGTACTGTTTTTGGACTTGTTATGTATATAGGTAAATAGACTAGAATATCTATGGGTGGATCAAGTCCTAGAACTAAATTTGGTATATTAGATCAATAAATAAATTGGCTTTCTAAAGTACTATTTCTAATAATGGTTGGTATGACTGCATCATATCTTATTCTTCAACAAACTACACCTAACTATATACCTATTCAATTTATGAGAATGCTAATATTATTAAGTTCGATTATACCAATATCAATGCGTGTAAATTTAGACTTTGCTAAGTTATTTTATTCATATTTGATAAATAATGATAAGAGTATTGAGGGTGCAGTGACTCGTAATAGTAATTGTCCTTAAGAGCTAGGTAGAGTAAAATATGTATTATCTGATAAGACAGGTACATTGACACAGAATGATATGTTATTTCGTCAAATATCGATAGATGATGAGACTAAATTTACAAATGAACAGAATAAATAGATCATCTAGATTTTAAAGGATTATTAATAGATCCCATAGGGTATAAATTCTAAGTAGAAGGGTTTAAAGAATATAATAACTGCATTGGCTTTATGTCATAATGTGACACCTGTATTTAATGATGATCGTAGTAAAAAAGATTATCAGGCTTCTAGTCCAGATTAAATAACTTTTGTTAAATTGGCATAATAATTTGGTATATCTATATAATAAAGAACTCAGAGTACTATAACTATAAGGCTGCCTACTAATAAACTAGTATAATATTAGATATTATATTCATTTCCGTTTAAGAGTTAGACTAAAAGGATGGGGATTATACTTAGAAATAGTAATACTAATGAGATTATATTTTATTTGAAGGGTGCAGATGCTATTATGAAACAGTTTATATCGAATAGACAGAAAAAAGCATTTATATAATAGTAATGTAAGGATTTATCGATGTCTGGATTGAGGACTTTGGTTATTACTTCTAAGAAATTGAGTAAAGAGTTTTATTAAAAATGGTCGATACAATATTAAAAAGCATATAATCAGTTAGAAATTGATTAGAAATATATAGGTAGAATTATGCATTAGTTATAATATGGAGTCTAGTTTATAGGCGTTACAGGGATATAAGATAAACTACAAAAAAATTTAAAATCGACTATAGAAAGTTTAAGGGCAGGGGGGATTAAAGTATGGATGATCACAGGGGATAAAATGGAGACAGCAGAGTGTATAGGATTATCATGTGGACTACAAAAATCAACATAAGCTAATTTCAAAATAGAATAATGTGATTATAAATAAAAGTTTTAGGAAAAATGGAATCTCTTAAAAGAAAATATTAATCAAATATTGATTATTGATGGAAAGACATTGACTTTTGTATTACAGGATTAAGAAATATCAAAAGATTTCTTTAAAACATCAATGCTCATGCCCACTGTCATATGTTGTAGATGCTCACCAAGTCAAAAGAAATTATTGACTGCAGGGGTAAAGAAATATAAAAATTAAAAAGAGGCAGTGTTAGGTATTGGTGATGGGGGTAATGACGTTGGAATGATTCAAGCTGCTGATGTGGGCGTAGGTATTGTAGGTAAATAAGGTATGCAGGCTGCTTTAGCTGCTGATTTTTCTATAATAGAATTTCGTGATTTGAAGACTCTTCTTTTTTGGCATGGCAGATTATCATATAATAGAACGTCTCTTTTAGCTAATTTTATAATTCATAGAGGATTCATTATATCTGTAATTCAATTAATCTTTTCATGCATATTTTATTATGTATCTATACCAGTCTTTAATTCAATTTTATTATTAGGTTATTCTACTATATTTACCTTTTGGCCAGTCTTCGCCTTAGTCTTAGATAAAGATATCAATGTATAGTATATATTTATATAGTTCTAAATAGCTAGAGATTATCCAAAACTTTATAATTCACTTCAGTAAAGATAGTATTTATCAACTTATAACTTTTTTATATGGATTTGGAAGGCATGTTTCCAAGCCTCTATAATAATCCTTTTAACATTAGTTATATTTCAATAAGATAGCTATTTACAGTTCTAAACGATAGCATTTACAGTCTTGATCATGACAGAATATTTTATGACATTGAGTTAAGTCACAAAATTGCATCTTTATTTATTATTTTGTCTGTTTGCATCGATAGTATGTTACATAATCTGTCTGATCTTTCTTAATGATTATATACATGTTGCATAGTTATCTCTTAAAGATTTTTTATTGATATGTATCATATTTAGTGCATCATATGGTCCGCTTTTCTTGTGGAAGTATAATATGAGATATTATTAGGTTGGTGAGGAAGAAGATATGGCCGATGCAGGAAGAGATCATTATGAGAC
>Ga0169931_10012846_pt1 | contig 11540 bp, 8 predicted proteins | sample Kivu_15m_20L_FD_129675 | JGI IMG/M metagenome (GOLD analysis project Ga0169931, IMG submission 129675) | Freshwater microbial communities from Lake Kivu, Western Province, Rwanda to study Microbial Dark Matter (Phase II) - Kivu_15m_20L... | ecosystem: Environmental > Aquatic > Freshwater > Lake ... | reverse complement strand
TTTCTGCATTTCGCTAATAGAAACAATGATCGTAGATTTCACCAAGATTCTTATTATACAAAGTCGGATTAGATACAATCTTCCAAGAGTGTTTTGTCTAAGTATAAGCATTTCTTTAGAAACAGGTAATGAGTATGCCAAGCTCATCAAGTCGTCATTGTCTACAGACAAATCTTCTGGGTAAAGTTTTCGCGGAACCAAAATGCCAAAATCATGGACGGTGAATACGGCAGGAATTTTAAGAATCCGAAAAATCAAAAGTGCAGATAGAGGGAATACATTTCCAATTTGATGAACCCAGACTATATTTGGGCGAAAGACTAGCGTTTTGTGAACAATCCACAATAGCGGCAGAAATGAAAAAATCTCTCTAAAGGTTTTCTTTTTTAAGCTCTTCTTTGGGAAAGCGTGGAAGCGCCGGCCATAGTTATAAGTCTCAAATCCAAGTTTCGCATCTTGAGTCTTCAAAGTTGATTTAGAGATTTTGTTTCTTCCCGACCAAAACTCAACACGGAATTCCTTCGCCGCGCACTTTGCATACTCTAGAGCGACTAGATTTGCACCAGGGCTAGAGGAGGGGTCTAGATCCGTTAGCACTGCTATTTTCCGTCGGCTCATCCATAAAGCCTAATGCCACGCTTTAGATTTTGTGGGTAATCTTCAGCCGTGAAAATCCTACATGTGATAACAACGATCGATGTGGGTGGTGCCGAAGTGCAATTACTTGCCCTAGCTACCCGACAAGTAGAGACAGGTAATACAGTCACCGTGATTCCAGTTAAGGGTAAGTCTGAATTGGCGCCAAATTTCGCTAGCGTGGGTGTTGAGGTTAATTTATCCATGGTTGACCAGAATCTAGTAGAGCAGTATTTGTGGCTCCGAAAATTCTTAATGGAAAATGAATTCGATGTCATACATGGGCATTTACCACGTGCGCAGATATTGACAGTCTATGCAAGTAGAGATTACAAGAAAGTGGTGCTTTCTAGACATGACGCTATGCCTTTTATCTCGAAATTTCCAATGTGGTTGTCAAATGTCGTATGGAAAAATGTACAAAAAAGGTCCAGAAGTACGATAGTTATTTCTAGTGCCATTTGTAGAGAAATGATAGGTAGGAGTGAAATAGAGAAGGAATCTGAAGTTACCGTAATTCACTATGGAATTCCAACGTCGTTTAGTTCTTCCAGTCTAACTCAAACAGACTTTTGGCCAACAGTGATATCTAAAGTTGATGAGGATGTGTTTATCTTTGGAACGGTTTCCAGATTTGTGCAGGAGAAGAACTTACAAATTTTGTTAAAAGCTTTTGCACTAGTAAGGAAACAGAATGTTTCAAGTATTCTAATAATTGTTGGTTACGGCCCCTTGGAAAGTCAATTGAAATCATTAGCCAAGGACCTAATGGTAGATGAGCATGTTTACTTCGTAGGGAAGCAGAAAAATGTATATGACTTCTTGACAAAGATGGATTCATTTATCTTGCCCAGCACAACCGAGGGTTTCGGGCTCGTCCTACTTGAGGCTATGAGCGCAAACCTCCCAATTATTGCTTCAGAAGTTGATGCAATACCTGAAGTTCTTGGCGAAAGTACTGGACTACTTTTTCAACCAGATAACCTAGACGAGCTTGTTCGACTTATGCTTCTAGTAACTAATCCCAGCGTTAATCAGTCTCTCAGGGCGGCAAGTTCAGATAGAGTAAAGGAGTTTTCAATAGAAAAATCTGAACAGAAGATAATGATGGTCTATAAAGGTACAGAGAGGAAAAGTATCTCCCACACTGATATCGTTGGGTAATGTGTGGAATTGTAGGTTGTTATGGGAGAAATGCGAGAAGCATAAGTTTAGAAAAAAGCCTTGAAAAGCTATTAGATCGAGGCCCGGACTCAAATGAGATATGTACTCCCTATGATTTTTTGACTTTGGGCGCGGCTAGATTGGCGATGACAGATCCGCACGAGAGGAGTAACCAGCCCTTCACCAAGAATGGAGACTGGTTAGTTTTTAATGGAGAGATCTATAACTATAAGCAAATTCGGGCAATGATTATTGAGGAATTTGGTGTAAATTTCTTAACAAGTTCCGACACAGAGGTTTTGATTGAAGTATTGAGATTGTATGGGGTGGCTGGGATTGCTCATCTTAAAGGAATGTTTGCATTCGCATACTTCAATGGAAGAGAAGAACAATTGCTCTTGGCTCGCGACTCCCTTGGGAAAAAGCCTCTTTTTTATCTAGAAAAGGACGATAAGATTTTTTGGGCCTCAACCATACCTTCATTAAGAGAGTTACGCCGCAATAAGGAACTAAACTTAAATTCTGTTGTTACGTTTTTGTCGCTGGGCTACACACTTGATCCAGATACCATTTACTCGAATATACATGCGGTCAAGCCAGGATATTGTTACAAATTTGACAACACAGGAAGTAGACAAGAATTTCGAACAGATGACCCTAAAGAAGATTCACTAATTGAGGATTTGAACTTAGATTTGACCTTGCGACGTTCAGTACTGGATAGAATCGATGGGCACAATCAAGTGGCAGTTTCCTTGTCAGGCGGACTAGATTCATCTGTAGTAGCGATGCTTAGCGCTGAAACTCGGAAGAGAATTGTTGCATTCTCCCTTTGCTGGAGCGATTCCGATAAGGATAGATATAACACTGATTATCACGCTGCGAAATTGATAGCGAAGAACATCGGAATTGAATTTATCGGTGTCGACTTCAGTGCGCAAAATGTCCCTATCGCTGAGCGCATTAGGAAATTCTTGAAATTTATGGGCGAACCCAATTCTAATCCAACTGGAATTTCTTTAATTCCCTTATATCAGGAGATTGCGGACAAAGGTTTTAGGCTGGTTCTTACAGGTGATGGTGCAGACGAAATATTTGGAGGTTATCCACGCTACTTCAGCAAAACTCTCGGACCTCGAATGAGGGTGCTTAGCGAAAATACGGTATTGTCTATGACAAAACGAGTGCCACATAAACTAGAAAAAGGAGTTTTGAGATTTTCAAATGCTGATTATCCTGGATTATGGGCCAATTTTCACTGGAACTTTCGGCCCAAAGAACTAGTCAATCTTATCTCCGTTAAACTTCAAACGGACATTTCAGGGATCACAGAAACTGTATTTCGCAGTATTCGAGATTTGTCAAAATCAAGCGGAACTTCTGAGAGCAAAGTTGTAGCGAACATAATGGAAAAAGATCGCAGAATCTGGCTCACAAATGAGTCCAATCGAAAACTTGATCGAATTTCAATGGCATATTCTATAGAAGCTCGGAGTCCTTTCCAGGATGAAAGAGTAATAGAACTTGGGAAGAAATTGATGTCTAGTTCAGGCTACTTGGGGTTAGGTAAGAAGATTCTTTGGGAGACTTATCCTAATTTGTCTGCTATCGGAGTCAGAAAAGACAAGGCGGGATTCATCAGCCCGGTTGGGCATTGGCTCAGATCAAATCCAACTATGGTTTATGAAGCTATTGAAGCGTTAGATTCCTCGGGATTGTTTTACACGCAAGAACTTCGCAAACGACAAAGTGATCAGTTTAGTGGTGATTTTGAGAGAATAAGACAACTGTGGTCCTTGGTAATCCTTGGGCAGTGGCTTCGGATGCAGGAATAAACATGCAGAAGTTGCTAATTTTCAATTTGGAAACAAATTCAGAGAGTCCGGTCCTGGCCGTTGGAATTGATTGGATTGTTGAACTCAGCAAACACTTTGACTCTACAGAAGTGGGCAGCACTCACGTTGGAAAACGGAATGAGCTTGGAAAAATTAGAGTGGAGGAGATAGGAGGTGGAAATCTTCTGAAGAGGTTCAGGGCGATTTTAAGACTTGGCCGCCTCTCTGTTCCTCTTATTTTTCATCGAGGCGAATACTTTGTTTTCCACCACATGTCGCCACGAACCGCCGTATTTCCTGGAATTATTTTTCGAATGATTGGAATTCCACAGGGCCTTTGGTACTCCCATGCTTCCAAACCAATCTCTCTTAGAATCGCCAAAAAAACCGTAAATTATATATTTACATCGACACAGAAGTCTTTTCCAATACATAGCAACAAAATTTCTATTGTCGGTCATGGAATCCCCATAAAAAAATTCAAGGGGATTAGAGGTACAGTAAGAAGAACTGGAGCGATACTTTATCTAGGGAGAATAAGTCCCGTAAAACAGCTTAATTTTCTCATTGAAGAGTTATCGAGAGTTAGGTCCCAACTACCGGTCGTTTTTGTTGGTTCAGAAGATCAAAGTGCGTATGCGCGAGAATTGAACATGATGGCTAAAAAAGCACAGATCAACTTAACAATCAACAAAAGCATAAATTACAGCGAAGTTCCTCAAATGATGTCATCTTTCAAATATTTCTATTCAGGCACGAGAGGGTCTGTTGACAAGGTGGCACTCGAGGCTGCAATTGCTGGATGTCTCATCTTATCTGTCGAGCAAATCACTCTAGATTTAACCGGAATGAGTTCAGGATGGGCTTTTATCAAACAAAAAACTCCGCAGAACATAGCGGACCAGATTCGTTTTCTAGAGTCTCTTGAGGATGGCGAGCTCCGCAAATTACAGAAAATAGTTACCGAGGAATGCATAGAGAAAAATAATCTTAACAGTACAGTGACCAAAATAGTTCAAGTGTTGAAATCAAAAAAATGAAAATATATTTTCACATGGCTTCGAGATATCCGACTGATAAAGCCTACGGAGTAACAACTGGCGAAAGCGCAAGAGCACTAAGAAAATTAGGACACCAAGTCTTGATTGTTTCTTCGTCCGCAAAGCCAGGTAAGCAAATCATAGATCAATATGCAAACGAAGTCTTGAATGTTAAGGCATCCCTTTTTGATTCATTGCGTGCGATATTTGACGGTATGAAGGTTATTGGTCCTATTTTCTTCCGGCTTACATCAATCCTTAACAGTTATAAACTTAAGCTGTTGTTTCGAGAGTCTCCACCCGATGTTGTATGGACCAGGGATGCTTTGTCTACACTTGTCTTACTCGGAAATTGTCAATCAACCCACGTAGTTCTTGAGATTCATCATCCACCCAGCGCCACATCAAGGATCGCAATAAAATGGTTGTCTAGAGGTCACAAAGTCAGTCTTTTGACGATACAAGACTCATATCAGACGACCCTGAGGGGACTTTTCCCAAAATGTGAAGTGTTTTACGGCCCTATGGGGGTGAGCGACACATTCTTAAATGTAGGGAAAACAAAACTTGAGGGAGCATTGATGCAAAAACAGGAAAAACCACTGAGGTTTTGCTACTTGGGGAGGAGTCATAGTTCTGGAATGGACAATGGCTTAGAGCAGTTACTTAATCAATGGCATACGATTCTACCTAGCGAGGCAACTCTTACAATTCTTGGATTGTCTGAAGTAGAAGCTCTCTCCATATTCAAACAGAAAAGCCAAGAAAACATAATTTTCTCCGGAGTTTTGAGTCATTTAGAGGTCCCTGAGTTTCTAAAACGATTTGATTGTGGAATCGTACCCTATCCTCCATCTGCATATAACTCGGCGCGGTTTCCCATAAAGCTCGTTGAATATTGTGCTGCAGCACTTAATGTCGTCTTAACCAATACGGATTCGCACCTAGGAATCCTTAGTAGTGAAATTGGTTATTTCTATGAGGTGAATAACTCTGATAGTTTGTCTAGAGTTATTGCTGAGATTAGAGCAGACCCAGTAAGGGCACGCTTGAAAGCCGAAAAGGGATACAAGTGGGCTCAAGGATACACCTATGAGGATAGAGTGAAGCCAGTAATCAATTTTGTGGAGGGGTTGTGAACATTAGCTTGCCTTTAATTCTTAAGTGGAAGTCGAGTGTATTTTATGAAGCAACACAGTTGCTAAATAGATCCGAACGAAAGAAAGTGTTTCTAGTTATTATTATCCAAGTTGCAATGGGTTTATTGGATTTAGTTGGCGTCATGTTAATCGGAGTAATTGGTGCCTTGGCCGTAACCGGCGTTAGTTCAAGTCAACCCGGGAATAGAGTTTCAGCTTTCTTAGATTTTGCCGGACTATCAGACGCAAGTTTGCAATTTCAGGTAGGAGTAATTGGCTTAGCTACAGCGATGATTTTGATTGGGAAAACAATATTCACTGTGATTTTTACGAGAAAGATTCTATTTTTTTTGAGCTTAAGAGCTGCAGAGGTTTCTGCAAGAATGGTACGAAAGCTGCTAAATCAATCTCTAGTGCAGATTCAAAGCAGATCTCTTCAGACGAGCCTCTATGCAACGACAAGCGGTGTTTCTGTGATGACCGTTGGGGTTTTGGGCGTGTTTGTAAGTCTTGTTTCCGACCTCTCATTGTTGTTGGTGCTAATTTTTGGACTTTTCCTAGTAGATTCAACCATGGCATTTGGGACAATAATAATTTTCTCGACAATTGCGTATCTTTTATGGCGTTTGATGCATCTCCGCGCAAAGGAGCTTGGGGAAAATTCGGCTGAGGTAACGTTAAAGAGCGCGGAATCTCTATTTGAGGTGTTAATGACTTTTCGAGAGATTTATGTTAGAGATAGAAAGGGATTCTATGCCGAAAAAATCGGAAACCAACGTCGATCTCTCGCAAATCTACATGCAGAAATGACATTCATGCCGAGCATAAGCAAGTATGTTATTGAGATTGTTGTAGTAATAGCGGCTGTGTTAATTTGTGCCTATCAATTTTGGGTCAATGATGCAAACAGAGCGGTAGCAATACTTTCTATCTTTCTTGCGGCAACAACAAGAATTGCACCCGCGATACTTAGGATTCAGTCAGGTGCCATAGGAATTAAATCTTCGATAGCCTCTGCTAAACCCACTTTAGAGTTACTAAGGGAACTTGGTTGGCAAGATTCTCCAACTAATAAATGGACTGAGCCCGACTATTCCTATTCTAATTTTTCGGCCGGTGTTTGTGTAACTGATTTGAAGTTCAAATACCCAGGAAACAAAGTTGAGGTTATCAAAGATGTCAACTTAGTCATTCCACCCGGATCTTTTGTTGGCTTTGTAGGCTCTTCTGGATCTGGAAAAACAACTCTTGTTGACTTGATTTTAGGTTTACTGGAGCCGGATTCAGGCGAGGTTACAATTTCAGGCTTAGAGCCTCAAGTAGTGATCAAGAAGTTTCCTGGAGCGATTGGTTATATTCCTCAGGATGTTGTGATTGTCAACGGATCAATTAGAAGAAACGTAACCTTGGGATTCGAAGACAGTGAAATCTCTGATGTGTTAATTTGGGATGCTCTAAAGGTTGCTCATTTGGATAAATTTGTTGAGAGCTTGCCATATAAATTGGATACCGAGGTCGGCGATAGAGGGACTAAGTTAAGTGGTGGACAGCGTCAACGATTGGGAATTGCTAGAGCAATGGTGACCAAACCAAAGCTTCTAGTACTAGATGAGGCGACCAGTTCCCTGGATAGTGAAATAGAACTAAACATAAGTGATGCAATTCAAGACATGAGAGGGGAGGCAACAATTCTAATGATTGCTCATAGACTATCAACGATTCGAAACTGCGATGCGATTTGTTTCTTGTCCAATGGAAAGATTGTTGACATCGGAACTTTCGAAGAACTCAAGGCCAGAGTGCCACAGTTTGAAAAACAGGCAAGTTTAATGGGGTTATAAATGAAGAAGCAGATTCTGTTAACAGGCGCTGCCGGTTTTATCGGTAGTTTTGTCTCAAGGGAGTTGATAAGGCGTGAGTATGATGTTGTGGGTGTCGATTCTCTGAATGTTTTCTATAGTACCGAATTAAAGAAAATGCGGTTAAATGGGCTACGGACTTTAGAAGGATTTAGATTCCTTGAGCTAGATGTATCCTCTCGTGCGTCAGTCGATAGACTATACGAGGAATTTCGGTTTGATGGCGTGATTCATCTTGCGGCACAGGCTGGAGTAAGGCTCCCACTGAACAGAGCTCATGAATACATTAATAACAATGTTGTTGGCTTTCACAATATTTTAGAGATGGCCGTTGAAAAGGGCGTAAGGAATTTACTCTATGCATCTTCTTCCAGTGTGTATGGAGACGAGTGTCCACTGCCCTATAGGGAAGCGTCAAGAGGCCTTCAGCCGAAAAGTTTTTATGGAGTTACAAAACTTACGAATGAGTTTGAGGCTTCTATTTATGGTTCAAAAAGCGAAACATCAATTCGTGGTCTTAGGTTTTTCACTGTTTATGGACCGTGGGGTAGACCTGATATGGCTTACTTTCGATTGATGGCCTCTGCATTGGGCAACCATAAATTTACTCTTTTTGGAGACGGAACGATTCAAAGAGACTTTACCTATATTAACGATGTCAGTGAGACTACTGTTGATCTCCTTGAAAACTTGGATTCGAATAGTTTTAGGGTGAATGATTTGGTAAACATCGGTGGAATGCGACCGCTGTCCATGCAGTTCCTAATTGAATTGGTAGAGAGTGTCTCAGGTAAGCAATTAAACATAACTTTTGACCAACCAAATGCCAACGACTCCAAAATCACCATGGCGGACAATTCTTACCTTACTTCCCTATTAGGTCCGAGGACTTTCACACCACTAGAGTCAGGAATTGATAAACTAAGAAATTGGATGTCTCAACCAAACGTAAAAACACGCATATCTGATTGGATTAAGAGCTCCAATTGAATAAAGTCTTAGTTACCACGGGGATATTTCCGCCTGATATCGGTGGACCGGCGACTTATGTACCAAAATTTGCTTCATACCTTTCGAATTTAGGGGAAAGTGTCAAAGTAATAACTTTGTCCTCTGAAAAGCAGTCAAATCGGAGACCCTATTCGTTTTCTGTTATAAGGCTAGAGAGAAGAACTTACAGACCTGTGCGAATCTTACTAACGATAAAAGAAATATCAAAGAATCTTTCTGGAAGTGATACTCTCTTTTGTAATGGCTTAATGATTGAAACTGCAGTAGCTGTATTGATAACTCGGTTTCATGGCAACAGTGTTGTAAAAGTAGTAGGCGATCCTGTGTGGGAACGTATGAAGAACAAAGAAAGCACCCAGAAATTCCTCAGCAGCAGTCTAAAGTCTCTACTCTGGAAGGCACTTTCAATAATTGAAAGAAAAGTCTTCGTATGGTCGCTTGGTCAATTTAGGCATATTACTTGCCCGGGATATGCGCTTGCAGAAACCGTGAAAAGTTGGAATGAAAATTTTAACGTTCAAGTGATTACTAATGGTGTTGATATCGCCCAAAGAGTCCGCAGCGGCGAAAAACGCTTCGATTTAATTTCAATTTCGAGATTAGTGCCGTGGAAGAATTTGGATCAATTGATTCAGATCGCAGTTGACTTAGGCTGCTCTTTGGCAATTGTTGGAGATGGCCCGAGTATGGTCGAGCTAAAGAAGCTTTCAAAAGGAAGTCAAAAGATAGTTTTTCTGGGGAAACAAGATCCTCGGCAAGTAGATAAACTGCTCAGCGAAAGTCGAGTCTTCTGTCAAATTAGTGACTATGAAGGACTCTCTTTTTCGTTACTTCAAGCCATGGCACACGCGTTACCTTGTGTCGTGTCAGACATTCCGGCGAATCGTCATGTATTTGAAACAAACCCCACGGCGGCCATCTTCTTTACTAAGTCTACAAAAAAATTAGTTTTAGAAGAAATGAAAAGACTATTGCTTTCTGAAAACCGTAGAACTTCTTTAGGACTGCAGGCAAGAGAAATCATCGAGAACTGCTTTGACGAGCAGAAGAAACTACGCGAAATGTATGAGCTACTGAGTACCAATGCATAGAGTCGTGATAGTTGACCCAAGGGGCCTGATTTCTCGTGGCGGAGTTGACGTTATCATGCGCCATGAAAAATACGCATTGGCGCTAAGAAAATTGATTCCTAACTCAGAATTAACAGTAATCTCAGTTGGGCCAGTTCTGAAAAACTCGTCGAAGTTAAACCTCTCTATAATGTGTTTTGGGAACGCAATTAGCATGATTAAAGGTGGGGTCAGATTGGTTAGCGACAAAAGTGCAAATACCGTGATCGTCTGTGGAGATCCGTGGGAAAGCTTTTACATTGCAAAGGTAATTTGCTTGTTTGCTCGGAGAAAAGTCCCACTTCAGATTCAGATACATGCTGACGTAGGGTCCGCTGCATGGCGATTAACTAGATTGATAAATCGTTTTAGATATATTCTCGTTAAGACTGCTATTCGCCAAGCAACTCAGGTACGTTTTGTTTCACATGAACAAAGAAAAGTGCTAGAGAGAGCTCTTGGGGGCAGTAAGATTAATTCAGTTGTGATTCCAGTCCCAATATATTTAGGTTCCACTATATCCAAGCATAAAAAGACTAGCACAAGTAATGTATTAGCCCTCGTCGGAAGATTGGAAATTGATAGAGGTATTGACCGATTTATAAGAGTCGTCTCTACAATTGAAATCTCCAATCTGTGCGTTTGTTATTGGATTATTGGAACGGGTAGTAAAGAAAAGTGGCTCAAGTCGGAAGTTTCAAGACTGGGAATTAGTGACAAGTTCACTTTTTTCGGAGAAGTATCTCAACAGGAGCTTTCTAATTTGTGGCCTAAAATTGGTTGCTTGATCTCGTTAGCTCCATCAGAGTCATATGGTCGGGCGGTACGTGAGGCTCTTTTACATGGAGTTCCTGTCTTGGCACGAACAAGTTCTGGACTTTTGGATCTTGAGGATGAGTTCTCTGGTAATGGTTTAGTTTTCATTGAAGACGAGGATGATAAATCTATAATTAACCTGGTTAGATCTGCATTCGCAACCACAGTTCCCGGCTCCTTAAGCCAAAAACTGGCTGACGATAATGAATCGGCGCCCAAACTACTTGCTCAGGCTTGGGTGGGGCTTTTTGATTGATATCTGGGAAAGTGTTCATCAGTTAAGTCATTTGCAAAAGTACAAGACGACTTTTAGCAGAAGTTACAACTGTTTCAATACCATCAATCAGTAGAGTTGTCCCGTATTTTCCAAAATCCTGCCGTCCATTCAAGAGTTTCGACTTCAAAGTTTCAAAATTATAACTACATAGCCTATCTAAACATCCAAAAAGCAATCTATTCACTCCTATCTTCAACGGAGGTTGGGGGTCGCCAAACTCTAGAGTACTTATCGTGTTACTCGCGACGGGGGTGCTAATCTCCATGTATGAGATAAAATTAGGTTTTGGCAACGTATCTCCCCTTGAAACCATCCAAGCAGCAGTAATTCTTTTATTACTTTTAATTACCGAAGTTGCATATCCAGCTACTGCATTTCCGTTATCTGGGCCATCGAGAGTTTGATAGCGCCAATCCTCTGGAAAGACAGTTCGGCGCGTAGCTAATCGAACTTCGCCAGAGGTTGTATCTCGATTTGAATTGATTGTGAGAACCGAATCGTAGAGAAGATAAACGGTGTTCTTCTCTGTCGTTGCTGAGAGGTGGAAAGCAACATCACCAGTAGTTCTACCTTCAGAATCCTTATCGCCATCAACGATTTCATATACCCAACCATTAGAGGTCTTTACTGCTCCAAGAAGGATTCCTTGAGATT
>Ga0169931_10012845_pt1 | contig 11540 bp, 10 predicted proteins | sample Kivu_15m_20L_FD_129675 | JGI IMG/M metagenome (GOLD analysis project Ga0169931, IMG submission 129675) | Freshwater microbial communities from Lake Kivu, Western Province, Rwanda to study Microbial Dark Matter (Phase II) - Kivu_15m_20L... | ecosystem: Environmental > Aquatic > Freshwater > Lake... | reverse complement strand
CAGGAAAATTTACTTAAAGCACGAATCGAAAAATTTACATTCGTGCGTCCCTCACTTGCACGATTTTCGGTTCCCAAGATTACGCTGCGCATTCTCGAGAATTTTTTTTTCCTAAAAATAGGTGTAACAGTCCTTCCCAAGGATATACGACACATCAACAAAGTATTACAATCATCAAGACCCATAATGGAAGTCACAATCAAAGTTCCTGGTAGAGTCTGTCTATTAGGTGACAAGACAGATCTTGTTGGGCAGCCGGTGATTGCTATGACAGTCACGTGTACATTAGAGTTATGTATCCGTCCTCGACAAGATACCACGGTCATCTTTACATCGAGGAATGTACAAGAACAACATGGTACAGTCCAGTTTGATTTGAATGATATACCCCGAGATGATCATCCCCTCAAATATTGGTATGGCATACTGTACCGTCTACGCGATCGTATACCTCAAGGTTTTGAGGCTACGTTAGATTCGTGTATTCCCATGGGAGCAGGATTATCCTCGTCAGCAGCTATTTCTGTAGCATTCACAAAGGCACTTAATGAATTATATTCCTTAGGACTGTCCAAGGATGATATAGCTGAAATATCCTATCAATCAGAACGTGACGATTTATGTATTGCATGTGGTCGGATGGATCAATACTCTATAGCTCATGGAGGTGTGACTTTTATTGAAACGGGTGAATGCCCACGTGTGACATCCTTACCCATTCTAACATCTCTCCCCATTGTAGTTGGAGATAGTTTAGAAGAACGTAAAGCCAAGATTGTTTTAAATCGAATTCAGGGACAAATGGATGCTAAGGATCCGACTGTGCTCGAGGCAATAGATGTTGTTTGTCAAGGTGTTGTAGAAGGACGAGATGCACTACTTCGGGGAGATTATAAAAAACTTGGTCAACTCATGTGTCAACAACAACGTATGGAAAATATACTACAAGCATCAACGATGAAATTAAATATCATGTGTCAAGCTGCGATGGAAGCAGGTGCACTCGGTGCGAAGTTGACCGGTGCAGGGGGTGGCGGTTGCATGCTTGCCATTTGTCCTAATAAAATAGAAGAAGTTGTCCAAGCTATTGAAAATGTAGGTGGTCGAGCTTGGGTCTTTGAAGTTTTTCAATATTAGGAAGAATTTTTGATTATGCATCCGATGTATACATAGTCACATTATATGACATAAAAAAATGGCTACATGGATTTATATGAGAGAATCATGACGAGCATTGACTGTTTCAATATCTATACTTCACACATAGATCGTCCAAGAGGATATCACAGAGATGATGCGGTTTTCCCCCTATTAACGGAATCAGATTGTATCGATTGCGAATAAACAAGTATGGTTTATAGGCTCGAACATCTAGCAGGCTTCACATCTTTTTAAGGTAGCATTCATAGCGTAAAGTTTCTACAAATAACATTCTAAAACCTAAAATCTCCTGCTATTTTTCGGGTGGATACATATCAGCAGTTACTACGCATCTATTCAGGGATACATATTAATGCGTTCCAAGTGATTTCAGAATGAGAGCGTAAAAAATAATAATAATGGTTGCACTCGGCGGAGGTCTTTCATACAAAATAGCATAAGCGAGGATAACCTCCAATCATTATCAATTAGATCTTATTTCATTTCACAAGTCCATCGCAAGTTTAATTTCCGAAATCGAACCTTAAACTTGCTGATTCTCCTATAACATTCTTGTAGATTCTGTGTTTTCTCAACCTGGAGCATGTCATAGGGGATGCACAAATACGAAATAGCGATATTCTAAGGATGGGATTCTTCCTTATGAAAAGAAGGCAAAGCAAAATCATACATTTGGAGATGTCTCTTTGCAACCCATGAACCGATTTCGTCTCTCAGTACGAATCCTTTGGAAGTCTCCTCGTGGCTCGTGGGGTTTGTACTTCTCGTCGAGAGGGTTAGTTTTTGCTGTTTATCGTGTGTTCCCTAATAGCGGTAATACTAAGGTTAAAACTTTCCCCTCCTATGTACAACGAGTACATAGCTATACTATAAACTATAACTGTACAGATAGAGGCCAAGAAATAACGGTGCTTGTGTTTTGGCAATTCTTTCATTCTCGTCTTCTCTTAACTTACTTGGATAGACCTCCTTCGGTGAATCCACCACACGCATAAAACAACATTTCATTCAGCATGTCTTCAACAACTTTTCGTGATTTAGATGAACAAATTGATCGATTATTTGCTGGTATTACCTTGACTGAAAATGAAGTAAAAGTATTATGTGAAAAGGTATATATATATATCGTTACACTCACTCACACCCAAACTCACTTTACACTTTTGTTCGTCCAAACAATAAACATGCACACGCACACACTAATATCTTCTTCTTCTACTACTACTTGTTGTTGCTCCTACAGGCAAAAGAAATTTTAGAAGAAGAATCCAATGTCCAACCAGTATCTGCACCTGTAACGATATGTGGAGATATCCATGGACAATTTTATGATTTACAGGAGTTATTCCGTATTGGGGGATCCTGTCCGGATTCGAATTATCTATTTATGGGTGATTATGTAGACCGGGGATACTATTCCTTGGAAACCGTTACCTTACTCGTCGCACTCAAAGTACGATTTAAACATCGTATTACGATTCTACGGGGGAATCATGAAAGTCGTCAAATTACACAAGTATATGGATTCTATGATGAATGTTTACGTAAATATGGTAATGCAAACGTTTGGAAATACTTTACAGATACCTTTGATTACTTACCCATGACAGCCGTGGTAGCGAATCGTATCTTTTGTTTACATGGAGGATTATCACCCTCCATTGATACATTAGATCATGCACGGAATTTAGATCGGGTTCAAGAGGTACCCCATGAAGGACCCGCATGTGACTTGGTATGGAGTGATCCCGATGATCGTATTGGATGGGGTATTTCACCGAGAGGTGCGGGATATACCTTTGGACAAGATATTACGGAACAATTTTTACATATCAATGATTTGTACTTTATGGCAAGAGCACATCAATTAGTTATGGAGGGATATCAATGGCAACACAACAAGAGTGTTGTTACAATCTTTTCAGCACCGAATTACTGTTATCGATGTGGTAATCAAGCTGCTATTATGGAAGTGGATGATACGGTTGATACTGCATCCAAGGATACAGTCCATGAACATTGTCGATTGTGAGTATAGAGATATTTTCGTGTTGTACCTTTCTCTTGTTTACTTACTGTATATATCCTTTCTTCTCTTGACTGTTTACTCATTCATCGTGTTTCTTTTCCCCCTATGTCTAGTTGTCAATTTGATCCTGCTCCTAGAGATGAAAATTGGCATAAGTCACCTCGAACTCCGGATTACTTTCTTTAAAAGTTGCAGTAATTTTTACATCCATACTAGTAAAAATCACAATTTTTTACACATACAAAGTCTCTACGAAATTCAAACTTTTCTTTTATGTCTTGTATATACTTCTAATGGTTATGCCATCCATTACCATCACTTGCATCCACAACATATTTTATGCACTAACAGTAACAGAATAGACACGAATAATCTTATCGGTATATCCAGCAAAGAGAGTCGATCCATCGGCACTCCATGCCAAGCATGTACAATAAGGTGCCAGTGCTGTTTTACCAAATTTACCCTCAAAGGATGCTGGACGTAAAACAGCAACAACAATTTTACTTTCCAAGTCCCAGATTTTAATATCACGATCAGTCGCAGCACATAACCAATAGCGATTGGGTGAAAAACATAGAGAATGAATAACATCTCCAGCCTCCAAGGAATACAAACGTTTGCCTTCATTCAAATCCCATAACATGGCTGTACCGTCTTTACCACCCGACGCACAGAGAGAACCATCCGGTGAAACACAAACCGTATTCAGATATCCTGTATGCCCAACAAGATTATCACGTAATTTACAATTGGTTAAATTCCATACTTTGACCATACGATCCCATCCACAACTGACAATTAACGGTACTTGTGCATTCGGACTGAAACGTACACAGGATACCCATTCAGTATGTCCCTGCGACGTGGGTGTTGGATCAATGGTAAATTTACATTCCCCCAGAGTATTCCATAATTTGATACTCTTATCACGAGATCCTGAAACAATCTGACGATTATCCACCGAAAAGGCCACGGATAAAATATCCTTGGAATGTCCTACAAACCGACGAGTGGATTTACCCGAATGTATTTCCCATAAGCGTAGGGTACCATCCCAACTGGAGGAAAGGCAAAAATTACCATCGGAGGAAATAACAACATCTGAGACGAAATGATTATGACCACGTAATGCACGACGAGCATATCCATATTCATGTTCTTCACTACTAGTATGACCACTCCCTGTGAGAGACCATACCATGACAGACTTATCCCGAGAGGAGGATAAAATCATGGAGGGGTTTTCAGGTGTTGTGGCAATGGATGTTACCCAATCACTATGTCCCTTGAGACAACCACGTGGTACTAAGGTTTCAGACATGATGGATTAACTTTTAAAACTAAAAGAGAGAAAATAGTTGTCTTTTTTTTTCAAGTTATGGTGATGGGCAAGTGATTCTAGATGGAAATTGAGTATCAAAAAAACCTATGTAGGGCTTCCGTGTGTAGCGCAAAAAATTGTGAGGCCGGGAAACCCTTTTAGTAACAAGTAACAGTACATACTCGTATCTACATACCAATGTGTATGCAGCCTACACATTCGGACATACACATCCGAAGCCTACTGTAGTACTTGTTAGTGTGTACAACAATCAAACGATCAAAACATAAACTTGTCTTATTCGATTCTATATTGTCAAACACCCTTCTCCTCCTACTTCTCTTCAAAGGAAAAAAAAAAAAGAAAATGGCTGCACGTCCACTACTTTCTGTCTTTTCACTAACTGGTGAAAAAGTAGGTGAAACACCCTTGCCACCTGTATTAACCGCACCCATGAGATCCGATATTGTTCAATTTGTTCATACCAACATGGCTAAGAATCATCGTCAAGCCTATGCTGTTTCCTTGTATGCTGGTAAACAATGTGCTGCTATTTCTTGGGGTACAGGACGTGCTGTGGCACGTATTCCTCGTGTGAATGGTTCTGGTACGAGTCGAGCGGGTCAAGGTGCCTTTGGTACGTTTTCATATACACATGTGTTTTATACGATATATATATAGAGATAGATAGATATTTCATATGATTCATTTTACTCACCTTTTATATATACTTGTCCTACTCTACCCACAGGTAACATGTGTCGTAAAGGTCGTATGTTTGCACCCACCAAGACATGGCGTCGTTGGCATCGTAAGATTAACTTATCTCAAAAACGATATGCTGTTGCATCTGCATTGGCTGCATCAGCTGTACCAGCCTTAGTTATGGCACGTGGACATGACATTGATCAAGTTCCTGAAATTCCATTGGTGTTAGATAATTCTATTGAATCTGTTTCCAAGACGTCTGTAGCCAAATCTTTATTGGCTGCAGTAGGTGCATGGGATGATGTAGAAAAGGCTATTGAATCCAAGAAAATCCGTCCTGGCAAAGGCAAATCACGTAATCGTCGTTATGTCTTACGTCGTGGTCCCTTAGTTATCTACTCCAATCAAGATACAACGATTGAACAAGCATTCCGTAACTTGCCTGGTGTAGAATTATGTCATGTCCAACGCTTAAACTTACTTCAATTAGCTCCAGGTGGACATATGGGACGATTCTGTATTTGGTCTCAAGGTGCCATCGAAGCTTTGAATTCCATCTACAATCCTGAGGACGGGGGTAAACGTATTCCCGTTGCAAGTATGACCAATGCTGATTTAGCACGTATTATTAACTCGGATGAAATTCAAAGTGTCTTGAATCCTGCACAAATGAATAATGTTCGTCGTTTACGTAAACGTAATGCCATTCGCAATGTGGATGCCTTGGAACGCTTAGATCCTTATGCAGCCGCGGCACGTCGTGCAGAAAAGGTGGCTGCCGAACAACGAGCTCAGAATAAGAGTGAAGTGTTGAAGAAAAAACGTGCTGCGATTAAAGAGAAAAAACAATATAAGGAGGCTGGTAAAGAATTTTATGAAAAGGTTTCTAAACAAGGAAGTGTTTGTGAAAATGGTTTCAAATAAGCCGAGTGCATTAGATTTCGAACATTGTTTTATAATTATAATGGGATAAACACGTTTGAGTTCTACTAACATCGATTTAGTTCTATATCATTTGCATGCCCCTCAAAAGAAATTGTACGTTTATGGAGAGTATCTCTGTTTATATTTTTGTAGCATTTCTATACAACCTTGCTTTTCCACCTCAAGATTATACTTTTGAATCTGACGAGCTACGTCCGGTTTGGACATCCACTCTGGAGAGGAGCTTATGTATGTCAATAGATCCGTATAATTTGAAAAAGATATCGCTTGCTTACTAACCGATTCTTCGTTGTTAGAACGAAAAAATTCCTCAAATTCCTCATTATCATCTTCATTTTCAACCGTAGAAATAGGATTCTTTATTTGAGCCTCTGCGTCATTCCGAGGCGAGTTTGTTTCAACTTTCTCCTTGTGATCGTCAACCTCAGTATGAATGTCCTTTACGTGTACCTCCTCATTTTCTCCAGCGATTTCAGCCCCCGTGAACCTTGCCTTGAACATATTCTCTTCAGTGTGTATATGGAACTGATTGTTGTTATAATGTTGAGCACTACACTTTCCAACGGTAGTGTCATTGTTTGTCTCATGTAATGTCACTATTGTAAAATCTTCAACTCTATTCTCAAGAATATCATCTGCTTGCAAGGGTGAATCAGCTTCCAGAGATCGAGAAATATCTGCGGAAGAGGCGGAGATAATCTTTGAACAAGAAAACAGTTCCTTCTTCGTTTCTTTCTTTGTGTCATATTCTGATATCTCACACACAAGATTATTATATTCCTGTAATAGATAGAAAGCTTCAACTTTTTTCAATAAACGTGATCGAGACTGTGGACTTGACAGTACACTAATGTACGATCGGATATCTTCTTCTAGAGAAGATTCACAAGAGACTACGAGATCCATGCTTGTCAAAGTCGTTGTCGATCCGTCATCGAGTAACAAAAATTTGTTTGTCATCACCTGCTTAACAGATGATATGTAATAATAGAAGATGAGGTATGTTTATTCCTTGGTCAACAGACCTATGAAAACGATAGTTTGTTTATTCACATACCGTTGCCTCTTTCTGGTCCAGTATCTCTATTTCATAGTATTCTTTCTCATTTACCTCTACTGCAAGGATACGGCAAAAACGAGTGGCAGGAGATGTGAATGCCGTGTTTTCGCCTGTGGAAACTTGGACGTAGAACTTTAGAACAGCTTTCTCAAAGATTGGCAGTGTACACAACTCAAATAATCTTTTCCGTGAAATTGTCATGGCTTTGTAAAGTGAAAGACTGGCATGTGCCTCATCATCCATTATGTGCAAGGAATCATTCCATCGGCTGATTTGAGCTTCCCTCATTCTCGATACTTCGTCCTTATGTAACCATGGAATGCCTTGTTGATTCATGTTGTGTAAATATTCTTCAATTTCATGGTCGAGCGGAGGTGAATCTGAAACAAAGTTCATTCCGTTATTTATGATGTCATTACCGATGCTCAGAGAAAGGTACAGATGCGTTTTGACCTAGGTCATGTCGTATATTACAGAAAAAAAAGATGAAAAAGGATGTCCATGCTATGTCACAGCAGAGTAATGCGTAAAACATACCGGTGGTTTCCCGGGATCCGCCAAAAACTCGTACGCTTCATTTTCATTTACTACGACAGCATTTATTCTCGCGAGCATATACTTAGGAGCTTGGGTAACATAGTCTCTACCAGCATTAATCCGAACAAACAAATTACATACGAATGCTTCAAAATATGGCTCAGAACAAATTTTTGATAGAGCAAGTCGCGAAATCGTTAAACTCTTGTAATCGCAATAGTTGGCGTACTGATCTAATTCGTTCATATTTTGCTTCTCAATATGACTAGAATCGAACGAGTTCGGCTTATTTACGCAAGAGGGGAATTTCTCACTAGAAATTACCGAAAGTTCAACACCCCTAAGGTTCAACTCTGATGGCGTGAGCACATCCAGTGGATGAACGCTATGGGTGAAAAATGAAGAATGATTTTCGTTCAAAAAATCAATTAGACCTACGATAAACAAATGGATGGACCGCTCAGTTTCAGGATTTGAACAATATGGCTTAATGGCATCAGGTAACACAACAAGAAGACGAACAAGTACATCGCATGCGTACAAATCATGTAGTTTGTAACCTTTTACATTTTGTACTGAAAGTCTCTCGTGCTGAAAGAGAAGGTGTACTCTCATATCATCAAATAATTTCTCAAATACTTGAACGATCAACTGGAAAGTTGACATGGGCAGTTTGTTTGAAAGGAAACATTTGGATGATGCGAACTTTTCTAAAGCATACTTTACTGAACAACGGTGAGGCTCAAGACACAATCGTCCTCCTGCAGACGATGATACTATCGAATCTTCTAAGATATCGAATAGGCGACGAGGGAGAATACCAATCCTAGAAAGTCTTTGTGATATATCCTTGTTCTGTTGAGTCAACTCATCCACTATAGACAAGGTATGTGGGACACATATTTTCCTGTAGAGAACGAAGCGAAGTTCATCAACTGTTGATCCGAGATGAATGATCCATCCGTGTCGTACAAGAGATGGCCAGATAATTTGGAAAAAAGCATGCGTCCATCGGGGATAATCCAGAGCTGTAGCGCTTTTCGATTCTGGTAGGTTTGCTTTCAGCATATTGTAACTGTTCAAATTCAAGCATTCATTAGACCTTGCCATTCCTATCGAATTCATGATTGATGTATATAACCATTCAAGGGATTGAAGGTTATACTTTCCGATCACATCCTCATCCCGAAGCCATGGTATAATACCGCATGAGCAGATGCAGTGAATCGGGAAGAGCACATGATTCATGAGATACCAGTCTTTGTGTACAATAATAGTATCAACTGATGTGATCGTGCCTACGTCTTGAAAGTGTTCATCCCCAGAGCTGAAGTAGGTAGGTGCCATCGTAGATTTATGTAAATTACGTTCATTTTGCTTGATAACAATTATCGGTGTCGCTTCCGTCGACGAATGAGTTGATTGTTTTGGGATAAATGCAATCTTCCTTAATGAATTTGAATCGAGTCGTTCGCATACTTCAAATAACATCCTCGTAGCTGCAACTGCACGTTGATAAATTACTTCAGATAGGAATTTTTGTGATGTTTTGTCATCACTAGTATAGAACAAGACATGATGAGATACATCATTCATGATACCGTGATAAAGATTTGACGAAAAATCGCTTTCAGTCGTCATCATGAGATTGCGACCTCTTTCAATACATGATGCTATTATTTCATTCTTAATATCGTCGTGTAGCTCATTCAGTAGCATACTATCATTTAGTGTGTGCAGCCAAAGCCCATGTCTCAAAACCACATCATTCCAGGATGTTGATGTAAGAAGGCCGACGACTTGATCTATCGAATCCATGTCCACCGATGATGGGCCATTCACCGATAGAATTTTACATTGCGACAATAGCTTTTTACATACTACATGAAATCTCCTCCGTTGACGAAACATAGCTATGATTTCTTTGAATGATGCTTGATGAGCGAAACTATACTTCCCTGGGCGCATCGCCATCAAAGCATTGTCTAAACGTGACTTCAAAAGCTTGAAGGCTTTGCAGAGCCGAGAAGTCAATGCCTCAATGTGGTTGAATGAAAGCGTGGATATACGTAAGCCCAGAGCAACGAGTTGTTTGATGCTGTCAGATGTATAGCTGCGAAGGGAAACGGATTGAAAGAGAGACGAGGGACTTTCTTTACAATCATGCGCCAGTCGAACAGTTTGGCCTCTTTGGACAAGAAAATTGTATTGTAGTATGTGCCTCTCAAAACCTTCAGAATCGCGTAGTCGCAACAGAATCGGATCACCATTGTCCTTGTCAATCATTGGATGTTCAGTCATGGATAGCTTCGATGAATGACCCCATGCATTGCGATCTCCCCTATAGCAAGTGAGTTCTTGAGGAGCGTCTAGGTAATTATTGATCATAGACTTTAACTCATTGAGATCATCATCAAATTCTGTTTTGACATGTATTTGTGAAATAAATGTCATTGAGATAATGAGATTTCCGAACATCCTAATATTTAGATATGACACGATTTTACCTTTTTTATCCCCGAAAAGATTGAAACGCGTTAATTCAAGACAACAACAATGCCGTGTAAATGGATGGAATAGATCATACTGTTTACGTCTCTGATTCTCAACCAAATACATCTCCTTCTCAAACAAAGGTGAATCGATGAGAACAGTGGGTATGGAAGATTTTTTAGCGAAAATCGTTTTTTCATCAAAGTGGTCATTAGTCGGAATAAATGCACTAGCTCCATTATATGTCATGAAATACTCGACGCGATCATCATTTTCGAGTGCCCACAACGTAAAGTAGTAACAGCAATCTGAATGGAATGAATAAACAGAGAAATTATGTTAGGGAATTTTTAAACAGTTATTTGCGATGCGCATCCATGTACGATTCTTACCAATATTAGCAGTTATGGTGCGATGAAATGTCAACTGTACGAATGGCAAACCAGTCAAGCGTGTGGGTGTTGACAATAGATCCATATTTTTCCAAAACTCATCTCTGTCGGACATGATCGTATTCTTTCGAGAGACCTCAAGAGATACACTAGTGGCGTTGATCAAATGAGAGTCAGAGCTTGAATCACTGCGTCTTCTCTTATGAGCGTTTTCTTTTACAACACTCTTCCATCCACAAACTGTTGTATATGCTCCATTTCCTTTTAGTGGGGGCTTATTCTGTTCTTGTCGCCACCTTTCGTATTCGTCTGCCAATTCATTTGATTTATACGAGAGAAGTTCATGGCTTGTGGTTATTTGAATTCTATTGCGTAGAAAATCTCTAACATACTCACTTAGGCAATCGAGTGTATCGTCCGATTGGTTCTGTGGATTTACTGAGGAATCGGAGCCTGAATCAATCCGTCTTCGCTTCATTCTCTTTTCTTTTACAACACTCTTCCACCCATAAACTGTTGTATATGCTCCATTACCTTTGAGTGGGGGTTTATTCTGTTCTCGCCGCCACATTTCATATTCATCAGCCAAATCAGTTGATTTATACGAGAGAAGTTCACGGCCTGTGGTTATTTGCACTCTATTGCGTAGAAAATCTCTAACACTCTCGCTCAAACCATCGAGTGGATACTCGGAGTCATCCTTTGGTGAACTAGCCTTTGATTTTCTCTCTGTTTTCTTGGGGGATAATTTCCTCTCGTCCTCGTTTATTTGGCTACGCTTTCGATTTTGTTCGGCGGTCTTTCCAGCATCCGATTCATAGGAGAAGTTATCATCAACCAAATCATCTGAATTATGATTGTCATTGCGGCGACTCGAGAGAAGCGAATGAT
>Ga0169931_10012844_pt1 | contig 11540 bp, 8 predicted proteins | sample Kivu_15m_20L_FD_129675 | JGI IMG/M metagenome (GOLD analysis project Ga0169931, IMG submission 129675) | Freshwater microbial communities from Lake Kivu, Western Province, Rwanda to study Microbial Dark Matter (Phase II) - Kivu_15m_20L... | ecosystem: Environmental > Aquatic > Freshwater > Lake ... | reverse complement strand
TCAAGCACCAGTACCGCTCGGATTCAGGAAGCCCATATCTTTCTGATCCATGCCTTGTGCGCCGGGATTGAACAAGCGCTCAGTCCGGAGGGGTTGGCATGAATGCGATGACCGACCCCGTCGACCAGCCTGACGCCTCGGGTCCGCTTCGGATGCCCGACTTCAGGCGCTCAAGAGTTCTGGTTGTCGGCGACATCATGCTGGATCGGTACTGGCATGGTGCGACATCGCGGATCTCGCCCGAGGCACCTGTACCCGTCGTCGCGATTCGGGATGACGAGTTTCGGCTCGGTGGCGCCGGCAACGTGGCAGGCAATCTCGCCTCGCTGGGTGTTCGCACCGAACTCGCTGGCCTTTGCGGCGATGACGAGCACGCCGATCGGATTCAAAGCCTGCTGGAACGGCTCGCCATCACAGCCCACCTCTGCCGCATCTCAGCAGCCCGCACCATCACGAAGTTGCGGGTTATAGCCCAGAACCAGCAATTGCTCCGGCTCGACTTCGAAGACCGATTCTCGAAAGAGCAGGGCGCAATGCTTGGCGAGCAGCTGAACCAGCTCATCGGGCCCTACGACGCGCTGATCTTCTCCGATTACGCCAAAGGCACCCTCGGGGACCTGAATCAATGGATCCAGCGCGCCCGCGCGACCTCGACGCCCGTGATTGTCGATCCCAAGGGAATCGACTTCCACCGTTATCGCGGTGCCACCGTCATCACCCCCAACTTCGCCGAATTTTCGGCGGTCGTTGGATCTTGCCACGATGAAAACGAGATCGGCGTCCGCGCGGCCCGCCTGCGAGACGAGCTTGATCTCGAGGCCGTTCTGGTGACTCGGAGCGAAAAGGGGATGTCGCTGTTCCAGCGTGGACGCGAACCCCTCCATCTGCCTGCCCGGGCTGTCGAAGTCTTTGACGTCACCGGCGCGGGCGACACCGTTGTGGCTGCGCTCGCCGCTGCGCTCGCATGCGGTACCTCCTTATCCGATGCTGCGCGTCTTGCGAACGTTGCGGCGGGGCTGGTGGTCAGCAAGCTTGGCACGGCGAGTGTGACGGCTCCTGAGCTTCAATGGGCGCTTCAGTCGTCGGACCGGCCTGCTGTGCTTCGCGGCCTGTGTTGCGAGGATGAACTGGTCGCCCGGGCGGGACGTGCCCGCCAGCGGGGCGAGCGCATCGTCATGACCAATGGCTGCTTCGATCTGCTCCACCCGGGGCATATCGACTACCTCGAGCGAGCGAAGGCCCTCGGTGATCGATTGATTGTCGCCGTCAATGATGATGCGTCGGTCATGCGCCTAAAGGGGCCCGAGCGACCGATTCAGCCGCTCGCGACCCGGATGCGCATGCTCAGTGCCCTGGCCTGTGTCGACTGGGTCGTCTGCTTTGCGCAGGACACGCCCGAGCGCCTCTACCAGCGCGTATTGCCCGACGTGCTCGTCAAGGGAGGGGATTACATCGGGCGCGAGATCGCCGGAGCGCAGAGCGTTCAGGCGGCTGGCGGTGAAGTCCGCCTGCTGCCGTTCTTGCCGGGCTACTCCACAACTGCGCTCATCAACCGGATTCTTGAATCCTCCGCGCATCAGGATTGTGACACTGCCGGAAATTCTGGCACGCCAATTGCTCAACCCGCTACGTAACCGATTTGGAGAACATCCATGGCACATCGCAACACCGGCTCTCTGCAGCAGAAGATCTCGCGACGTTCGAGTCGCAGCCGCAACGTCGGCTTTCCGACGCCAGACCAGATCCGCTTTTCCATTCAGCAGCTGGTGGCTGATGAGGAGATCGATAAGGCCGAGACGCTTGCCGGCGAAGGTTTATCCGTCTACCCCGAAAACGAAGGCGTACTGGCGATTTCAGGGCTGGTGGCGATCGTGCGCAACGACTGGGCGCGTGCGGTCGACTTGCTTGAACGGCTCATCACGATTCAGGGGCCGCGCGCTTCTGACTTTACCCGAATGATGTATGAACGCGCCCGCAACTGTCTCGCCGAGCTTGAAGGCAAGGGCTTGCAGTCTGCGCGGCATGATCTTGCCGCCTTGCCGGCTCAGAGCAATTAAGCCGAATCAGGCGCTACGAGGGCTATCACCATGACCGTCATCAATACCAACGTCAAGTCGCTGTTCGCGCAGGCCTCACTGCGGACCAACGAACGCGCTCTCACCGGCTCGATGGAGCAGCTGTCCACCGGCAAGCGAATCAACTCCGCCAAGGATGATGCGGCAGGCCTTGCGATCGGTATGAGGATGACGGCCGATCTGCGCGGCATCGCCGTCGCAATCCGAAATGCCAATGACGGCATTTCGATGATGCAGACCGCAGACGGTGCGCTGGGCGAGGTCTCGAACATGCTGCAGCGCATGCGAGAGCTTGCTGTTCAGGCAGCCACCGGCAGTATGAGCTCCAGCAACCGCAAGGCCTTGCAGGCGGAACTCGACCAGTTGATTGCTGAAGTTGACAACGTTTCGAAGATCACCAACTTCAACGGGATCAAGCTGCTCGATGGGTCTTCGGCGCCGGTGTATCTGCAGACTGGCACCCGCGAAGGTGAGCAGGTTCAGATCAGTATCGTGGATGTCAAGCCCAAGAGTCTGGGTCTACAAGGCTATGCGATCGAGGGCGAGCTCACCAGCGGGCGGGTTGATTCGACCGCTGCGGGCATCGCCTATAACGACGTGTTGTTGAATGGCAAGCCGATTTTTTCGCAGACGACCTCCTATACCGGCGGTGTATTGACCAATCCGGCTGCCTCGCCTGTCGCGGCGGTAGGCGCCGACTACGCCTCGGCTATTGCCTCGGCCGTCAACTCCAACGTCGGCCAGCATCGTGTGCAGGCCACCGCCTACAATACCTTGCGCGGTGTGGCGCCGAGCTCGAAGGTCTTTGATGCGGGCGATCTTGTGATCAACGGCAAAACCATCGGCGCTGCCGGTGGGGTCGAGGAGTTGGTGAAGGTCATCAATCGCGACGCGCCGGGTGTAATGGCCGTGTTGGGTGGTGACGGCGCGATCGAGCTCTCCAACGATACGGGCCAGGACATTGTCATAGCCGGGGCGGCGGTATCCAAAACCGGGTTCGTCGCGGGCACATATCGAGGTTACGTCAGCTATTCGAGCCTCGATAAGCAGGACATTACCGTCACCGCTCGAAGCGAAGGCAATGGCTATGCCGGCGGCCTGGGGACGGTCGCCGATGTCAAGGCCCTAGGTTTGAATGAGTCGTCGGACGGTACATCGTATTCGGGCGGCATGGTGGGTTCCGGGGCATTGGTTGTGGATGACGACATCCGGATCAACGGCGTGCGTGTTGGAACCTCGCTCGACAGTTCCGCAATCTCGAAAGCCTCGACCATCAATCTGATCTCTGCGCAGACGGGTGTCGTAGCGACTGCGTTTACCGAGGCGCAGATCACAGTCAACATTGCGAACGCGTCAAACGCGACCTTCACCATCAACGGTGCGACCGTTTCAGTCGGTGTGGCGCCCAAATCCATGGCCGACGTGGTCTCCGCGATCAACGCAGCAGAGACCGGCATCCTGGCCTCGACCGACGAAAACGGCACCCTGTTCCTCACCTCCTCTGGGGGGGCTGACATCAAGGTCGCTGCTGCGAACGCTGATTTCATCACGGGCGTCAAGGCCCGCAGTGGCGAGAGTTCTCTTGGTGCCACGATAACCGATGGTTTTACGGTCAAGGGGCGGGTCAGTCTGTCCTCGGATACGGGCGCCGAGATCCGCCTTGAAGCCGAGAGCCCGGCCTCTCTAGCCAAGCTTGGCATGGCCGCGCAAGGCGGGTCGTCGGTGCTCGTGGGTGGCGCTTTGACAATCACCACCCAGGAGGCGGCTGGCCGGGCGCTGACCAAGGTGGACCTGGCCATCGAGAAGGTGCTGCTCAGTCGTGCAACGCTCGGCGCATTCCAGAACCGTCTACTCGCCGCGGTCGACAATCTCTCGACCACCAGTCTCAACCTGACGCAATCGCGCAGCCGGATCATGGATGCCGATTATGCTCAAGCTACCACCGAGCTGGCGCGCACCCAGATCGTGTCGCAGGCCAGCACGGCCATGCTCGCACAGGCCAACGCGAGCCAGCAGTCGGTGCTGCAGCTGATTCAACAGTAAGTCTCGCAGGACGGTCATCGCAGGGAGTAAACGATGGTGATCAGTGAAGTCATCAAGCTGCATCGTGCGGGCAAGCTGGAAGCGGCAGAAGCGGGATACGACCGGATCCTCGCGACCCGCCCGGAGCATCCCGATGCCTTGCACATGAAGGGCGTGATTGCCCTACAGCGTGGAGATGCCTTGTCGGCGGTCAAGTTGATCAGTCGCGTGGTGGCGATCCGTCCGGATGACGCCTCAGTGTATTCGAACCTAGCCGCTGCCTTATTGCGTCTGGGTCTCTTCGAGCGCGCGCGCGACTATGCATTGCGCTCGCTCGCGCTCAACGGACGAAATGTAGCGGCCGAGCATGTGCTGGGATCAGCCTGCGCGCGCTTAGGTGAACACGATTACGCGGTAGCGGCCTTCGAGCGCGCACTGAAGATTGAGTCGGGACATCGCGCTTCGCTGGAGGGTTTGCTCGATGGGCTGCGCTCGCTCGGTAAGTGGGGCGAGGTTCTCGAGGTGATTGATCGCACTAAAGGTGTCTTTGACGACGGGCTGTTGATTCGCAAGGGTCAAGCTCTGCGTGCACTCGAGCGATTTGACGAAGCTCTGGCCGTCATGCAGACCTGTCGGTTTGTCGACTCGTTTGACTGGCAGGTCAACATGCTGAAACTGCGCCTTGAGCGGGGCGAGCCTGAACTCGCCGTGCCGCATGGCCAGCGACTCCTCGAGATCAAGAATGAGTCGGCGTTGAAATCCTTTGCGCCGGGCGAGGGCAGCTTGTCTGATCGTTGGGTCGATCCAGTTCCAGAGTTTCAACCCAATGACGAGCACAATCCTGAGCGCAATGTCATCTGCTTTACGCTCTGGGGACACGATCCGAAATACACCTACAACGCTGTGCTCAATGCGCGCCTGGTGCCCCGGGTCTACCCGGGCTGGCGCGCTCGTTTTTACGTGGATGACAGCGTTCCAACTGAGATCATCGACGCGTTGGAGAACTATGGCGCGCGCGTGATCAGGGTTGCGTCTGATTCGCGGGTTCACCTGAAGCTTTTCTGGCGCTTTCTCGCCAGTGACGACCCCCAGGTCGAGCGATTCATCTGCAGGGACTGTGATTCGCTGGTCAATCAACGCGAGAAGGCAGCGGTTGACGAATGGCTGACCTCAGGGAAGCGTTTCCACGTGATGCGTGATCATCCGGAGCACGCGGAATTGATCATGGCCGGCATGTGGGGCGGGGTAGCAGGTCTATTGCCCAAGCTCAGTCATCAGGCCGTGACCTACTACGAAGGGCATGTCCAGAAGTGGCGTTGGGTGGATCAGGACTTCTTGCGTGAACGGATCTGGCCCGTCATCCGGACCGATGCGCTCGTGCATGACTCGTGCTACCGCATGGGTGATGACATTCGCGCCTTCCCGGAGGGGTTTGAGCTCGCGGCGGGAGAGCATGTTGGAGGCTATCGGCCGCGATTTGCCGCCGAAATTCGCGCCTCCGAGGTGGCAGCTGCCGCGCAGGCTGCTGACCTGCCGGAAATGATCCTGCTCGATCGTGCCGCCTGACGACTCCGGGCCCGATCGCCCGCTCGATTGCTTTAGCTGCCGGTTCTTCAAAGTGACCTGGCAGCCGGCTTGGCCCTATGCCTGCCAGGCGATGGGCTTTCGAAGTCGCATCCTACCGTCGCTCGAGGTCTTTCGAGCCGATGGCGCTCATTGTCGCAGCCATCAACCCCGTTCGACCACACCAACGAGTTCAGAGGGCGAACAAGCCGAGGCGCGCGTCCGGTTTTCCCGCCGGGTATAGGCATTTTGTTGGGCCTGTCGGAAAATCGATGGGCTGCCCGAAGTGATTGCAACATACTGATAATAAAGAAAAAAATATCAGGCACGAGCATTGCTTAAGCCATCTGGTCAGTTTCGTTTGATCAGGTGCCCAAGATGTCGGAACAGTCTGCAATGATCGTTTGGCTCGACGCAGTGGAAACCCCTTCACGCTTCGATGTGGGTCGGCTAGCCGAGGCGGGTTGGCATGTGATGCCAGTCCGTAGCCTTGCGGAGATCGAGCCCTTGGCTGGCTCCGCCGCCCGTATCGTTGTGCGTGTCATTGATCAGCTCGATCAGCTTGCCGAGGTAAGGCGGCGCCTTGAGTCGCTCCATCCCAGACCCGAGCTTGTTGCGCGAATTGATCGTGATTGCTTCGATTTGGCGGTTGCGGCGATGCGCCGAGGCGCCGATCACGTGATCGCCGCAGACGATTTTTCGCTATCTGCGTGGCGTATTGCGGCGCGCGTGCGCTCGCGACAAGAAAGTCTTCCTCGTACCTTCGTGTTTGTCGATCAGGCAAGCCGTAATTTGCTAGCCCTCGCCGAGAGGGTCGCCCGAGCCGAAATCGGCGTCTTGATCACCGGGCCCACTGGTGCTGGCAAGGAGGTTCTCGCGCGAGTCCTGCACGAGGCGTCGCCACGTTCGAAAGGTCCATTTGTCGCGCTCAATTGTGCAGCGATGCCGGAGACCTTGATCGAAAGCATGCTGTTCGGGCATGAAAAGGGAGCATTCACGGGCGCCGCCCAAGCGCGAACAGGTCTTTTCGAACAGGCCGCAGGCGGCACGCTCTTCCTTGACGAGATCGGTGAAATGCCCTTTGCGCTCCAATCGCGCTTGCTGCGGGTCTTGCAGGAGCGTGAGCTCGTGCGGCTGGGGGGACAGCAGACCATCAAGCTTGATTTCAGGTTGCTGGCCGCGACCAATCGCGATTTGAAGACTGCGATTGCCGCGCGTGAGTTTCGTGAAGACCTCTATTTCAGGATCAGTGCATTCAAACTCCATATTCCTCAATTGCGCGATCGCCCCGGTGACATCCTGCCTCTGGCTGCGCACTTCATGACGCGTCATTTGCGAGGGCTGGAGGGTCCGGTCTTGAGTCCTGATGCCGCTGCGGCCTTGGTGGCCTACTCGTGGCCGGGTAATGTTCGAGAACTCGAAAACGTGATCCAACGAGCGCTCGTACTCTCTGGATCGGGCCGGATCGGATACGAACATCTGATCTTTGATGACATGGAGCAGGGGGGCTCAAATCTGGGGCTCGCGCCATCGGCTCACGAAGCAGTGCTTGGTGAAGGGCTGCAATCATCGGTTAGAGCCACCGAGTACCAGACGATCATGGCTGCCATCCGCGATTCCTCGAGTCGTAATGAGGCCGCAGCACGCCTCGGAATCAGCCCTAGAACGCTCCGCTACAAACTCGCTCGGCTGCGTGGTCATTCCGGCGACGAGGGTGATCTGTTTGAGACCAGTTCATGCGAGGCGATGGTCGAGGGAGTGGCGCCATGATTGATAAGGTCAATGCTGGGCATATCGAGGCGATGCTGAGCCAAATCCGGAAATATCAGGCCCAGATCGGTGAGAAGGCGGACACCTTACAGGCCATTCAATCGCCCCAGGTTGCCAAGCCGACATTTCTCGAGGCCGTCAAGGGTGGTATCGGGGCGGTCAATCAAACCCAGGTGAACGCGCGCGGCATGGCCGAGGCCTACGAGCGGGGCGCCGAAATTCCGCTCACTGACGTGGTGCTGGCTATGCAAAAATCGTCTCTAGCTTTTGAAGCGACCCTCCAGGTGCGCAACAAGGTCCTGAAAGCGTACGAAGATATTCTTAACATGCCGGTCTGATTGATCCTTTGCAGAGAGTTCCAGCATGGCCACCACGATTCCTCCATCTGCTCAAAACGGGCGTTCCCCTGATCCGGGCGCCTCGGGCGCGTCTGCGTCCGCGCCGATTCAGAGCTCAAACCTCGCCACGACGAGTGGACCGTCCTCAGGGGCGGCTTTGCCAGTGTCTCGCACCGCGCAGGGCGGCGCTATGACCGCGCCCGGCGCCAACCCATCTGCGGCGGGCGGAGGATTCCTCGGCCGCCTTCCAGGAATGCTTCCAATTGATGGTGTCGCGAGCATGCGCGACATGTGGCGACAACCAGCGGTCCGGCGCGCATTCCCGGCAATCCTGGCACTGCTGACCTTGATGATCTTTGGCGCGCTCTACCTGTGGATGCAGGCGCCCCCGTGGCGGCCCCTTCTTCAGGGTGTGACCGAAGTCGACCGGCAGGCGGCGCTTGAGGCCTTGAAGACCGGCCGGTTTGATGTCCGAGTCAATAAGGAAAACGGCACGCTGGAGGTCCCAGCCGCCAAGTACCACGAGGCGCGAATGCTGCTTGCTGCGCAAGGCCTGCCCAAGGGTGCGGTCACCGGCGGCCTCGATATGCTCAAGGACCAGAACTCGATGACCACGAGTCAGTTCATGGAGCAGGTTCGCTACACCGCTGCGATCGAGCAGGAGATTGCCCGCAGCGTCATGACGATCTCCACGATCAAGATCGCGCGGGTGCACCTCGCGATGCCTAGGCAGAGTCCCTTCATTCGCGAGCGGATTGCGCCCAAGGCGTCGGTGGTGGTCACGCCCCATCAGGGCCGTATGGTGTCCCCCGCGCAGGTCAAGGCGATCGTGCAACTCGTGTCCTCGAGCGTGCCCTACCTGCCGGCCGAAAACGTCTCGGTGGTCGATGACGAGGGCAATCTCATTACCGACGCGCCGGGCGAGGCGGCGATGGGCCTGACCTCGGCGCAGTTACAGCACAAACGTCAGGTCGAGCGCGAGTACCGCACGAGGATCATGCAGATCCTGTCTCCGGTGGTGGGCGAGACCAATTTGCGCGCGCAGGTTGACATCCGGATGGACTTCACCCAGCAGGAGACGACGATCGAGGATTTTGATCGCAACAAGGGTGGGCCCAAGGCGCGATCCGAGGTGCTCGCTGAGGAGCGTAGTTTCCGGCCCGATGCATTGGGTATTCCGGGAGCACTGTCCAATCAGCCGCCTCCGGATGCCAATTTTTCGACGCAGACCGGCGCGACGCCTGAGCCCGTGGCGAGTGGCGGCACCTTCAGTAAACGCAGCACACGCAACTTCGAGATCGACCGAACCGTCCGTCATGTCAAAAACCCATTGGGCACGATCGAGCGGGTTTCGGTTGCTGTGGTGCTGCACGACCCGCAGGGCGGTGGCGAGGGGGCGCAGAGCGCCGGGCGATTCTCTGCGGCCGAACTTGACCGTTTGACCAATCTCGTTCGTGGGGCGATTGGCTTCGATTCGGATCGTGGCGACGTGGTCACTTTGGTACCGGCGAAATTCGAGCCTGTCGCTGCAGCCGGACCGCCCGTTGCCTGGTACGAGAGCGAGACCTTGATCGGTGCGATCAAGAGTGGCTTGGCAGCGTTGGTCTTCATTTCGATCCTGTTTTTCGTCGTTCGTCCGGTGATGCGTGCCTTTCTGCCGCAACCGGTCAAGGTGCCCGTGGGCGATCCCCGGCTTCTGCCGCCGGGCGCTGACCCGGCTGCAGTTGCGGCGCTGACTGCGGGTGCGGGGGGGGCTGCCGCCCAACTCCAAGCTCCGGGCGAGGCCGGCAAGCCCGACGCGTCAAAAGCCGAAGGTGCAGCGGGAGATGCGAAAACCGACGAGGCGAAAACCGAAGAAAAGGACAAGGCCGAAGAGGAGGAAGAGGAGCTCGAGGAGGGCATGATTCGGCTCGAAGAGGGCGAGACGCTCGAGTCGATCAAGGCGAAGCTCAAGCCGAAGAAGTCCGCGATCTCGGCCGATCTGCTTGACACTGCCAATACCTACGACGACAAGGTTGCGATCATCCGGATGCTCGTGGCCGAAGACTCGGGCCGGGTGGCAAGCGTCTTGAAGAACATGGTGAAACTCTAAACTCGGGCCCCAGACATGGCTGACGAAAAGACCAAGCCCGATAAGGGCGCAAAGCCGGATCCCAAGGCCGCCGACAAGGGCGGAGCCAAGCCCGCCGACAAGGCGGGGGAGAAAAAGGGCGAAAAGAAGGACGCAAGAGCAAAGGATGCCGGAAAGGATGCTGCGGTCAAGGCCGAGGCGGATCCGAAAGGGCTTCGCGAATTCAAGGGTCCCGTCTACAGCGAGGCGGTACGGGCTGAGGTCGAGCGCCTGTCTTCTACTGAGCGCGCTGCTGTGATGATGCTGTTGCTGGGCGAACAGCAGGCGGCCGACATCATTCGCTATCTGAATCCCAAGGAAGTCCAGGCCCTCGGCGGCGCCATGGTTGCGGTCGCGGATCTGTCGCAGGAGGGTGTTGCCCTGGTGCTCGATGAGTTCATCGCGACGATCAAACGGCAGACCACCCTCGGCCTGGGTTCGTCGGACTACGTTGAGAATGTTTTGAAGCGCGCGCTGGGCGAAGACAAGGCCGCCTCGGTACTAGGCCGGATCATGCCGGGTTCAGCGAGCCGCGGTTTGGAGATTCTGGCTTGGATGGACGCACGGTCAATCGCCGAGATGATCCGCGCAGAGCACCCTCAAGTGGTCGCCATCATCCTTTCAGTGCTCGAGTATGACGTTGCCGCCGATGTGCTCAATTTTCTGCCCGCGGAGTCTCGCGCCGAGATCGTCCAGCGGGTGGGCGCGCTCGAGACGGTACAGCCGGCCGCCATGCAAGAGCTCGAGCAGATCATGAAGAAGCAGTTTTCGACCAATTCTTCTGCGAAATCTTCCAGCTTTGGCGGGGTCAAGACCGCTGCCAAGATCATGAATTTCGTCAAGGTGGACATCGAGTCCAAGGTGATGGGCGAGGTGACCAATCTGGACCCCGATCTGGCCCAGCGCATTCAGGACAACATGTTCACCTTTGACAACCTTGTCAATGTCGACAATCGCAGCATTCAGACGCTGATGCGTAATGTCGAGCCCGACATGCTGATGACGGCACTCAAAGGCGCTGACGACGCGGTAAAAACCAAATTCTTCGACAACATGTCCTCGCGCGCTCGCGTCATGTTCATCGACGATATGGAGGCCAAGGGCCCGCTTCGCATCACCGACGTTGAAGAGGCTCAGAAATCATGTATGCGGATTGCGCGCAAGTTGGCCGATGCGGGCGAACTCGTTCTTGCGGGTCGCGGCGATGACTTTGTTTGACCGTTCCACTCGATCAAGCGTGGCTGTCGAGCTCTGCGCCTGCTCACGCATCGAGGAGCACTTGCTGTGAGCCCTGCGGTCTTCAGACCCCTGCTTTCAGTTAGGGAACGAGCCGATTCCGCTTCGAGCTGGGAGCCCGACGAGATATTGCTCGGGCGAGATCGTGCGTCTCGCGGCCCCGCGGAGTCTCAGGAGTCGATCCGTGATGATGACTTAAAGGCCTTTGAGGGCCTAGACATCTCAGGATCAAGCCGTGACCCACTTTCTGAGCAGCAAGCTCGCTCAACATCGGCGGCGGTATCAGGGTTCGAGCACCTGTCGATGGAATGGCTCACCGGTGCGCCACGGATCGAGACGGTTGAGGCGTACTCGGGAGACGGGTTTGAGTTCGAGCCCGAGTTCGTGCCGGAGTCGGACGGTATCAATGCGAACGGGGGCACGACT
>Ga0169931_10012843_pt1 | contig 11541 bp, 11 predicted proteins | sample Kivu_15m_20L_FD_129675 | JGI IMG/M metagenome (GOLD analysis project Ga0169931, IMG submission 129675) | Freshwater microbial communities from Lake Kivu, Western Province, Rwanda to study Microbial Dark Matter (Phase II) - Kivu_15m_20L... | ecosystem: Environmental > Aquatic > Freshwater > Lake... | reverse complement strand
CGGGTGGATGGGGACTGCCTCAGGGGCGACCTGCGGGCGCTGCTGGAGCAGCTGCCGGAGCTGCAGGGGCGGGTGCTGAAGATGCGCTACGGCATCCCCTGCGCCGACAACCCCGAGGGCGGCAACACCGAACCCATGAGCCTGAGCACAATCGCCAAGGCGCTGGGAATGAGTCGCGACAAAACCCGCAATCTGGAGCGCAAGGCCCTCGATGGGGTGCGCGCCAGATCGCCGATGCTGGAGGGCTACCTGGTGGCCTGAGCTGGTGAGCCATTCAGGGAGCAAGGGTTCAACTGGTGGCGCTCACCGAGCGGGCAATCAGCACGGTGAGCATCAGAATTGCCAACAACACCTGCAAGGACATCACCAACTTGGTCATCCTTGACATCACCGCCTCGGAAGTGGGGCCGTAGGTGGAATTGACATTCAGGGAAATGAACAGGTAATCGATTATGTGGGGTTCGGGGGGATTCTGACCCTCCCTGCTGGGCCACACAAAGGCACCACCAGGGGTACTCACATCCAAAAAGATATAAACAAACATAAAAACAAGAACACTTTCCATATACACTGCCGCCACATCCCAAAGCCCACCCAGGCCGCCTCCCTGGTGCTGATCTGCGCTGGCCACCATGGATAACACGTTTGTCACCACCTGAACAACGGAAAACAGCAGGTACACCAGCGCCCAGCGAAACAATTCACGCCTGTGACCGCGGAATAAACAGATCGCCAGCCCCACGGTAATCGCGACGAAAGCAATATTGCCAATTAAATCTATAGAATGCACCAGATCATCCAGGTCTGGGCTGATCAGTTGGCGGTTCTTGAGATGGTTCACAAGCAGCAGATCCACCATCCAGACAACCGTGGTGGCTGCGATCACCGCCAGCCTGCCCCGACCCATGGTGAGCCGATCACGCAGCAGATCGGCTGGACCTCTCCCCGCATTGGCGGCCTGCAGGGAGGCCATTGGGTCAGCCTTGGACATTGAGCAAGACCCGGCAAAGGGGGTCAGAAGAACTGGTCGAAGTTGTCGAAGTCAACGGCGCTGAAGGTGCCGTCCTGAACCTGGCCCATCAGGCGCTCCAGCTGGACCCACAGGGCTCCGGCGGTGGCGATCGAGAGCACGAAGGAAACCAGTAACGCCACTCCAGAGGAGAAGCCGAACACCTGCAGGCTGCCGCCGATGAACAGGGTTACGCCAAGCACCACACCAAAGTAGGGCAGGGTGATGGCCACGGTGCCCAGGGGCAACAGGGCCAACCGGTCCTGCTTCCAGCCCTCGAGCTTGCCCTCAACGAGCTTGGCGAAGGTGAGACCGCAGAGGACCCCGATCGCCAGCCCCACTCCCGCCAGCAGGTAGGGCGGCTGCATGATCACCGCGTACTCCAGCAACAGTTCGGCCGCGTCCAGGTCGCCGTAATCGCCCCGTGCCAGATCCTGGGCGGCCTCGCTGAGGTTGATCGGCGCGGGCATCAACGCAGCAAACACGGCGGCGGGGGGAGGATGGAATGACCTTAGCGGCGCTGGGGACTCAGGGTCCCCAGCGCTGGGATCCCAGGAAGGTGAGCTCCACCAGGTCACTGGCCTGGGTGTCGCCCGGCTTCAGCCCCAGCTTGAAACCGCCCAGGTCGAGATTCGGGAGGCGCCTGAAGGCCGCCACCACCATGGCGCGGCTGGGATCGGGGCCATCCTTCTCCAGGGCTGCGGTAAGCCAGCGCGCCGCCAGGAATCCCTCCAGGCTCGAATAGCCATAGCTGGCCCTCTCCTGCTGCTGCTGCATCAAGCGCTGGTACTGCGCCACCACCGGCACCCTCCGGTCCCAGGGGAAGGGCATGACCTGGGAGATGCCGATGCCGCTTGCCTGGCCACCGGGCAGGGCATCCTGCAGACCCTCGATTCCGACCGGCGAGAGGTTCATCAACTGGGCCCTGCTGCCGAGTCGGGACAGATCTCTGCTCAGGGAGGCGGAACTGGTGAAGGTGGCGATCACCAGCACGGCATTGGCCTCGGCAGCGACAACCTGCCGGGCGGCGGCGGAGGTGTTGGTGGAGTTGCGCTTCACGCTGGCGACAGCCACCGGCCGCAGTTGGTGGCGGGCAAGGGCAGCTTTGCTGGAGCGCAGCCCATCTTCTCCATAGGCATCCTGAATGTGCACCACAGCCACCTGATGGCGGCCGTCCCGCACCAGGTGGTTGATCACACGATCGATCTCCGCCTGGTAGCTGGCCCGCATGTTGAACACCATGGGGCGAAAGGGCTTCAGCAGGGCTCGCGCCCCCGTGCGGGGCGCCACGTAGGGGATACCCACCTTCTCAACCAGGGGCAGGACCGCCTTTGAATTTGCCGTGCCGAAAAAGCCGATCAGGGCGATCGCCTGTTGCTGCTCCACCAGCCGGCGCGTATTGCGCAGGGTGAGCTGGGGGTCATAGGCATCATCGAGGCTCACCAGGCGCAGCCGCCGGCCATGGATCCCGCCGCGGCGGTTCACCTCGTCAAACCAGGCATGCAGGCCCCGCTGGTAATCCTTCGCGGTTTTGGCGGAGGGCCCGCTGAAGGGTGCCGACTGGCCGATCACCAGCTCCCTGGAACCGCCTGAAGGCTGCCGCCCCACCGGTGCCGAGCGCACCAGCAGGGGTGCGAGCAGGGGTAGCAGCAGCAGGGCAAGTCTGCGTCTGGCGCGTAGGGTCGGAGCCATCTGCCTCCTGAAACCGGTGCGGAAGCAGCGGCGCTGGAATCTGCTCGCCACACTGTCGCTTCTGCTGGCGGTGATTCTGGCCTTTATCGCGATCACCCGCATCGACATCATCCCGGTGCAGACCCGCGACGCCCTGCGGCTTTCCAACTCGGCGCGATCCCTCAGCACCGACCCCCGCCACCTGCCGCCCAGCGGCTGGACCACCCTGCGCGGCGAGCTGCTCAATGCCGGCGAGGCAAGGGTGGACCAGGACGGGCTGGAGGCGGCCCCCCTGCACGCCCAACTCGGCGTGTATGCCGGCACCACCTCCGAGCTCGACCTGAGCGTGCCGAGCTTTGCCGGCAGCGGTTACATCTGGATGATCTGGGATGAACCCCTGCAGCGCTACCTCGAGCAGTCCGGCATCTCGATCGACCAGCGCCTGACCCTGCTCAACACCCTGATCACCGACGCCCCTCCGGAACTCGATCCGGTGGGGGATGGCCCTGAACGGTTGGCCGATGGGGGCTATTACCAACTGTTCAGATACCGGGGCCGCTATCTGATCGATCAGGCCAGCTTTCGCCATTACCCGTTCATGAGCGTAAGTCTGCCGCTGCTGATCGAGGCGGATGATCTCGATGGCAGCCTCAGCTATGAGCAACTGCGGATCGAGCCAGACATCCGCAACAGTGGCATGGGCTTCAACGCCCGCATCCTCGGCTGGTTGAACCAGGGCTGGTCCATGGCCGAATACCGCCACCAGTACGCCACCAATTTCGGCCACGGTGGCAGCGAGATCGATTACAGCCTGGTGCTGTTTGAAATCTCCTTCGGCACCTCCGCCTGGGCCTCGGTGTGGCGCCTGCTGCTGCCGCTGGCAGTACTGATGGCGATGGTTCTGCTGGTGTTCAAGGTGCGCCCCGATGAGCAGGATGCCCGCGCCAGCATTCCGGTGACAGTGCTGCTCACGCTGGTGTTTCTACAGCAGACCTACCGCAGTGATCTTCCCCTTCTGCCCTTTCTCACCTTCCTGGACCAGGTGTATGTAGTGGCCTATGTGGTCACCCTGCTGGCCTTCGTTCTGGTGATCTGGATTGGCCGCCGCTACGCCGCCATGGAAGAGATGGAAGATGCCGAGATGAAGGTTTTGGTGAGAAATCGGCTGGAGCAGCTCGATAACAGCTGGCCCGTGGTGGTGGTGATCTTCAGCAGCCTGGCGATTGTCGCCGCCTGGTTCACGATTCCGCCCGGGGCCTGACCGCCGTTGGGTTACCCGGCAGGACTGCCGGCGGTGCTGATTGACAGGGGTGGGCCCACCAGTCGCCGGATCAGACGTTGGGCAAGGCGCTGGGGAGCGAAGGTGCGCTGCAGCAAGCGGAGCAGGCAGGCCAGATCTTCGGTGTTCAGCCGGTCATCGCGCACCAGGGTGAGCAGCAGCCTCTGGCGCAGGCTCGTGCCCTCCTCCCCCAGCAGCAGCTTCAGGCCAGCCCCCGCAACGGGCAGCAGGGCAGTGCCGCCGCCCTGGTCTGCCTCCACCACGGCCAGCAGATTTTCCAGCCGTTCAATGCGCAGCCGGCCCTTCGGATCGAAAAGCACTTCGAGCAGCTTCTCGCGCATCTCACGGGTATCTCCAGCCAGCAGCCGCCTGGCCACATAGGGATAGGCCACGTTGATGATCTTGAAGCCTGGGTCCAGACGCAGTGCCAGCCCCTCCTGACTCACGACGGCCCGGATGATCAAGGCGAAGCGCGCCGGTACCCGGAAGGGGTATTCGTACATCAACTCCGAGAAGCGGTCGGTGATCGCCTTGAAATTGAAACTACCCACATTTTCTCCGAGGGCTCCGCCCAGAACGTCCTCCAGGGCAGGAATGATCGGTCCTAGGTCGGCCTTGGGGTTGAGAAATCCGAGGCTGATGAAGTCGTGAGCCAGGGCATGGAAATCACGGTTGATCAGGTGAACCACCGCACTGGTGAGGGTGAGGCGGTCACGGTCGCTGATTGAATCCATCATCCCGAAATCCACGTAGGCCACGTGACCTAGAGCTCCGGTTTTTCCCGTGAGCGCAAAGAGGTTGCCCGGATGGGGATCGGCGTGGAAGTAGCCGAATTCAAGCAACTGCTGCAAGCCGGCGATCACGCAGGTGCGGATCAGGGCGGCAGGTTCGAGATTGCGGGCCTCAAGGGCCTGGCGTTCCTGCAGCTTGGTGCCGTTGATCCACTGGGTGGTGAGCACATGTTCCGAGGAGAGAAGCCGTTCGACGCGGGGCACGGTCACCTCGCTCTGGCCGGCAAAGAGGTCGGCGAACCGTTCAGCATTGTTGGCCTCAAGCCTGTAGTCGATCTCCTCAAACAGGGTGGAACCGAATTCGTCAATGATGTCTCCGAGCCCGAAACCGAGATTCAGGGGCAGCAGCGGGGCCGTCAGCACAGCCAGCAGGCGGATGATCACCAGGTCCCGCCGCAGAATGAAGGGCAGGTTTGGCCGCTGCACCTTCACGGCCACCCAGTGGCCATCACCCAGCTGGGCCCGATAGACCTGCCCCAGGCTGGCGGCGGCCACGGGGAAATCGGGAAACTGTTCGAACAACTGGTCGGCCGGAGCTCCCAGCTCCTGCTCGATCGTCGCCAGGGCGATGGCGTGGGGGAAGGGCGGCAGGTTGTCCTGGAGCTGGGTGAGCTGGTCGAGCCAATCGCGGCGCACCAGGTCTGGTCTGGTGGAGAGGGCCTGGCCCACCTTGATGAAACAGGGGCCGAGGGCCGTGAGGGTCAGCAGAATCCTGCGGCCCAACTGCTTCTGCACCTGGGAGTCACGGCTGTTGCCCTGAACCACCAGCACCAGCGCCAGGCTGGAAAGCTGCCAGCCAACCACCAGCAGCCGGCTCAGCAGCAGCCAGGGACGCAGCAATAACCAGCGCAGATCCCTGGCCGGGTCATAGGCCTTTGCGTTTCCAGATTCGGGGCTGGTCTGGGCTCTCTTCACAGGCACGGCAGCCCCACAGCCTCCAGACTCTAGAAACGCGATCCGCCCGTCCATGGGTCTGCCGCTCCACCTACCGGCCCACGGCCGCGGCAAGGGTCTCTCGCCAGCCCTGAGGCACCTGCTGCGCCAGCCGCCGGGCAGCTGGGACCTGCCGGAACTGCCCCAGTTCGGCGGCCCCCTGATCGATGGCGGCGCCGTGGCTGAGGCCCAGCAGCGCTGCGCCCGGCAGCTCGGGGCCGATGGGGTGTGGTTCGGGGTCAATGGGGCCACCGGCCTGCTCCAGGCTGGATTGCTTGCCCTGGCCCCCCCCGGCAGCCGGGTGCTGCTGCCCCGCAACCTGCACCGATCCCTGCTGCATGCCTGCGTGCTGGGTCAACTCAGGCCGCTGCTGTTCAACCTGCCCTTCGACCCTGCAACCGGCCTCTGGCTACCGCCCAGCCCGGCCCACCTGGCGAAGGTGCTGGCGGCCGCCGAACGGGATGGCCCGGTGACTGCCCTGGTGCTGGTGTCGCCCAGCTATCAGGGCCAGCGAGCCGATCTGCGGGCCCTGGTGGCCCTGGCCCGCCAACACGAGCTGCCGGTGCTGGTAGACCATGCCCACGGTCGCGGGGAGGCCCTCGGCGCCGGGGCCGATCTGGTGGTGCTCTCCAGCCAGAAGGCGGCGGGCGGTCTGGCCCAGAGTGCGGCCCTGGTGCTGCAGGGGCGGCGGGTGGACCGCCAGGCCCTGGAAAGGTGCCTGTTGTGGCTGCAGACCTCCAGCCCCAGCGCCCTGCTGCTCGCCTCCGCCGAGGCGGCCCTGACCGAACTGACCAGCCCGGCGGGGGTTGGCCGCTGGCGGCGGGCCTGTCGGGTGGGGGAGCGGCTGCAGCGCCACTGCCGGGCGGCAGGGCTGAGGCTGGTGGCCAACGACGATCCGCTGCGTCTGGTGCTTCACACCGCTGCCCTGGGCATCAACGGCCTCGCCGCCGACGCCTGGCTGCTGCAGAGGCAGGTGATCGCCGAGTTGCCCGAGCCCGGGGTGCTCACCTTCTGCCTGGGGCTGGCGCCGCCAGCGGGGGTGGTGTGGCGCCTGCCTCGCCAGCTGAAGAAGCTGCGCCAGGCCATCGGCGGCGATGCGCTGGCTCCCTTCAGCGCGCCGCCCCTGCCGCTGGTTGGGGAGCCGGAGCTGCCGCTGGGCCTGGCCTGGCGTGCCTCCTGCGAGGCCGTGAGCCTGGCGGAGGCGGCTGGTCGCATCGCCGCCGAGCCCCTCTGCCCCTATCCCCCTGGCATTCCGCTGCTGGTACCGGGCGAGCGGATCGATCCAGCCCGCGCCGCCTGGCTCCAGCGGCAGGCCATACTGTGGCCGGGCCAGATCGCTGATACGGTAAAGGTTGTGACCGGCTAGGGGCCCAAGATGGACCTGAGCACATCGGTCGGATCCTTTCGGTGGGATTTCGTCACTCCCGGCCTGCCAGATAGCTCCTTTGTGGATGCCCCAGGCTTCAGCCCCACCCCGATGGAGCTCCGCGTCATGCTGCTTGCCCACCTGCGCCCACGGCCCGATTCCCTGGTCTGGGACGTGGGTGGAGGCACAGGCGCCCTGGCACTGGAGATTGCCCGCCTGATGCCCAGAGGGGTTGTGCACACCCTCGAACGGGACCCTGAGGCGATCGAGCTGCTGGAGCAGAACCGCCGCCGCTTCGGGATCACCAACCTGCACATCCATGCCGGTGCCGCCCCCGCCGACCTGGCCCAGCTGCCGGCCCACCCAGACCGGGTGCTGCTGGAGGTGGGACGCCCCCTCGGGGGAGTCCTGCAGGCCGTCTGGGAGGCCCTGGTTCCCCTGGGGCGACTGGTGATCAGCACCGCCAGTCTCGAAGGGCTGGTGGATGCCACCGATACCCTCAGCCAGTTGGCAGCAAGGGACGTGCAGGTGGTCCAGGCCACCGTGCACCGCATGCAACGGCGCGGCAGCCAAGCCAAGCTAGCTGCGGCAGAACCCCTGTTTGTGATCGCTGCCGAGCGCCCATCCCGTGGCGAGCTCAGCTGATTGCAGCTCCCGATGCCGTTTCCGTATCCCGCTTGATCCCCACTCCTCGCCCGGCCACCTCCCTGCCCCGACTGCTCAGCGGCTGGGCCGCCGGAGCCTTTGGTTTTGTGGTGGTGATGCTGGGCGGCTGGTGGTTCACGGTCGCCCTGGGCCTGATCGTGCACCTGGGGCTGATGGAATTCTTCCGCATGGCCCAGTTCAAGGGAATCCGACCAGCCATCAAAACCACCCTGGTCGCCGTCCAGCTGCTGCTGATAACCACCCAGCTGGCCTGCGGCAGCAGCCTTCTGGGCGGAGGTTGGTTTGCTGGAGATGTGGCGGCGGCGGTGCTGCCGGCCTCTGGTGCCGTGATCTGCGGCTGGCTGCTGCTCCAGCCGGTGACCGGCACCATCGCCGACATCGCCGCCTCCATTTTCGGGCTCTTTTACCTGGGCTTCCTGCCCAGCTACTGGATCCGCCTGCGGGAGCTGGAGGGATCCGGCCTGGCCCTCACCCTGCTGGCCTGTTTCCTGATCGTCGCCACCGACATCGGCTCCTATGTGATCGGGCGCCGACTGGGCCACCTCCCCCTCTCCCCCATTTCCCCTGGCAAAACCGTCGAGGGTGCCCTTGGAGGGGTTGGCTGCGCCATGGCGGTCGGCGCCCTCGGCGGCAGCTGGATCGGCTGGAGCTGGGGCTGGCTGATCGGCTCGGCGCTGGGTGCGGTGGTGGCCCTCTTCGCCCTGGTGGGAGACCTCACCGAATCCATGATGAAACGGGATGCCGGTCTGAAGGACTCCGGCGATGCGATTCCAGGCCATGGCGGTGTCCTCGATCGGATCGACAGCTACCTGTTCGTGCCTGCGGTGGTCTATTCCCTGGTGACCCTGGTGCTGCCCCTGTCGCAGCGCTAGACGCTTACCCTGGCCCCGCCCTGCAGTTGCAGCATGCCGGCCTCGAGGCGGGCAGCATCGATCGTGATGCTGGAGTCCAGCGGCAGCAGGTAGCTGGGGCTGCCCGCCACACACCGGATCTCAACACCGCCGCCGACGGCCGCCACGGTGGTTTCCTGTTCGATCGGATCGGGACTGCCCTGACCCAGGGCTATGAGTACCAACCTGTCACGATTGATCCGCACCCCGCCAAGGGGCACTATGGCCAGCAGGGTTTCGCTCAGGCTGTCCCCCAGGGAGCGCCAGCGGGGTTCGCTCAGGGAGCGGGTCAGACCAGCGGGGGTGAAACTCACCTGACCCGAGATCTGGACAGGCTTCTCCAGTTGCAGCGGCTGGCCCTTGAGCAGATTGCCGATGTGCACCTGAATCGGACCGCTGGTCAACTCCACCAGCTCCAGATGGAACTGCTCGTACACCACACGCCTGGCCAGGAGCCGCACCCCAGCCAGCCGTCCCCGCAGCAGTTGCAGCGGTGAACCTTCCAGGCGAATCTCAAGACTGTCAATCGAGAGGCACTGCTGGCGAACCCACAACTGCAGACCCTGGCCCAGCAGCTGCATCACCGGGCTGGCGGCACCACGGTTTGGGTTGGCATTCGCACTGCTCATTTACGCAGGGGTGGGGTGCGCCAGCTGGCAACCACGCTGGCAGCCTGGTCAAGGTGAGGCAGGTGGCCGCAGTTCTCCAGTTCACTCACCCTCTCTCCCAACAGGTCCAGGGCCGCCCGTTTCAGCGGTGCCCGCAGGATGCGATCCTGCGCGCCCCAGAGCACGCTGATCGGCTGAGGGGGAAGGGGTGCTCCGCAGCCGGCAAAACCACCCGAGCGAGCGAAGCGGCGCAGGGCACAAGCCCAACCAGGGCTCCGCAGATGCAGGGAGGCGATTTCCAGTTCCGCAGGGCCCACGGCGCTGTCGGGATCGGCAAAAGCAGCGCGACAAAGGCCCCGACGCACCCGGGGGAGGGCCAGAAAGCTCACCCCCAGCCCATCGAGCAGGGGCGGCAGCGGCAGCGGCCGCCCCGTGAGGCCGGCGGGGGCGAGCAGTAACAGCCGCTCCACCTGAGTGGGCATGCGCCGGGCCAGCTCCATCGCCACCGAACCGCCCATCGACGCGCCAATCAAGCCCAGGGGGGCGGGGTTGCGCTGGCCAATTGCCCGCACCAGCAGCTCCAGATGGCGCAGCACCCCGCCCGGGCCGTAGTCCCCATCGGGAGGTCGGGGACAGAAGCCGAAGCCGAACAGATCGGGGATGAACAGCTGGCTGCCGCCACCAGCCAGCAGCGGCGCCAGCCGCCGGAATTCCAGAAAGGAGCTGTCGAAGCCATGCAGCAGCAGCACCGGGGGGCCTTCGCCCAGCACGACCACAGGCCAGCAGAGCCCGGCGGTGGGGAGGCCCGGCAGGGGCCACCACTCAACCCTGGCCGCCAGGGCCCTGCCCTGGGGATCGAGCAGGCTGCGGGCCGCTTCGCGCACCAGCTCCTGCTCGGGTGCCGGCAAGGTACTCACGCTGGCTGGCGCTCCCTGCTGCAGGTGCTCACCAGAGCTGCAAGCAGATCCTGGGGACCAACGCTGAAGGGCAGGTGGTGCAGGTCGGAACCGCCGCTACAGGCAAAGGCGCAGACCTGCTCCAGATCCTGCAGGCTCGCCCCGGCCAGGCCCAGCTGCTCCAGATTCACGGGCAATCCCAGCCGGCGGAAGAGGGGCAGCAGCTGGCGGCGGGCCTGGGCGGCAAGCAGGTTGCCGCCCAGCACCTCTTCAAGACGCAGTTGCACCAGGATCCCGAAGCCCACCTTCTCGCCATGCAGATGGCCATGGCTGGCCGGCAACTGGGTAAGGCCGTTGTGCACGGCGTGGGCCGCCACGGTGCGGCAGCGGGCCCCGCCCATGCCACCGATCAGCCCGGCGCTGAGACCACAGGCCTCGACCACCCGCTCCCAGGCGGGGCCGTGGGGATCGCGCAGGGCTTCCTCGGCTTCCAACATCAACTGATCGCGCAGCACCCTGGCCATCTGCACCGTCTGCTGCACCAGGCCATCGCCGCTGGCCGCGCTGCCCACCGAGGCCTCGTACCACTTGGCCATCGCATCGGCGATGCCGCTGACCAGGGTGCGCTCCGGGGCCAGGCGCACCAGGTGGTGATCAAAGATCAACAGGTCGGGGCAGCGGGCCAGGGCCAGATCGCCCAGGAAGGCACCCTGGGGGGTGTAGATGTTGGCCAGGGCAGTCCAGCCGGCACAGGTGGCCGCACTGGTGGGCACGGTGATGCAGCTCAGGCCATGGCGGTGGGCAAGCAGTTTGCCGGCATCCAGCACCTTGCCACCGCCCATGGCGATCACGGCGTCGGCGCGGTGCAGCTCCAGTTCAACGGCGAGGCGAGTGAGGTCGGCTTCACAGCAGTCGTGCTGGAGCTCGGCCCCGCAGACCTCCAGACCAGCGGCCTCGAGTTCAACCCTGCGGCTCTGGCGCAGGGCAGCGGTGGCGGAGCTGCGGCCGAGCAGCAGGGGGCGCTTGGTAAGAGCAGCTAGGGACCCGAGGGCCTGGGGCCAGGCTCCGGGGCCCCGCAGCACCAGGGCCGGAGCGATTGCATGTTGGCTAACGGGGTTGGTCATCCCGGCACGATCTTCATCCCAGCTGCAAACATCAGGCCGGAATTCCGGCTCGAACCGCTCAGACGCCTGCAGCAGCAAGCTCCAGCTCGGCCGGCAGGGCCGCCTGCTTGCGAATCACCACCTGCTTGTCGGCGTTGACGTCAACCAGGGCTGAGTCACCATCGCCGATCCGGCCGCTGAGGAATTCCTCGGCCAGAGAATCTTCCAGCAGGCGCATAACGGCGCGGCGCAGCGGCCGGGCCCCATAGGAGGGGTTGTAACCCTCCTCCACAAGGCGCTCCTTGAAGGCCTCGGTCACCGACAGGGTG
>Ga0169931_10012842_pt1 | contig 11543 bp, 13 predicted proteins | sample Kivu_15m_20L_FD_129675 | JGI IMG/M metagenome (GOLD analysis project Ga0169931, IMG submission 129675) | Freshwater microbial communities from Lake Kivu, Western Province, Rwanda to study Microbial Dark Matter (Phase II) - Kivu_15m_20L... | ecosystem: Environmental > Aquatic > Freshwater > Lake... | reverse complement strand
TGATTGGATAGCTTTTGAGAATGAGAGGATTTAATGAGGATAATATTCCCTTCATTCGCACCGTGTTAACTGATGCGAAAATGGTTTGGCCAGCTGGTGAATACAAGAAGCGTGTAACAAGCTTCAACTCCATCTTCCTAGGAACATATAGTGAAAGATGGAAAGAAACCAATGCCGATGACATGCAGGATCCTCTATTTAAACAGAAAGAACTGGAATAAAATTGATTCGGGCTTTCATTTGTGGTGTAAGGTCAAACAGGCTAAAGATGTACACAAAGAAGAAGATGACGATTTTCTCTCTGCTAAGAAATAAGATAATTTTGACTCTGGATTCAGACTAATGTAAAAATACATAAAAGGATTCATACACGTATCAATAGAATTTTCTTCGGGCTATATTATTAAAAGGAAAATACACTCTTTCCTTTGGTAGCTGTATTTTCGGAGTAAGAGGGCATACTCATATCAACAATTTCATACTTTCCTGTACCCTTTGATGAATCACTATCAGATTTACTTTCATCCTTTACTTCCGTTGTAATAGCCTTCTCTTTCCGAGAGCTCTTACGTGTAGCCGTAGATGAAAGTCCCCCACTAGGCTTTGACGCTGTAATCACCTCATCCACTCCTTTGATATCGTCCACGTCAAATTTGGCCTTTGAAATGTCCCCATAGGAAGGAAGACTCTTGTTTGATAGAGACGACGATCGAGCGTTACTATGGTAACTACGTAGATACAATCGAAAATTCAGCTGAATATGATACCTACCATATCAAGAATCTTCACATCAGCAGACATATGAATAGAAGAACTAGTTACTGTAGATAAAAAATTAAGGATATGATATCCATGCTTTCATTATAATGTCTGTACATACTGTAGAATGATTTATTACCGTCATGTTCAAAAACATACCATAGTTACTCTTTTGAATATTATCAAAAGCATCGGCAGGGATAGAGCTTATTCCAAATGCAATAGCGACAACGGTTAAAATATTTTTAGCGAATACATGGTTATTCATTTCATGCTTTGGAATCGCGTCAAGGGATGATGATTTCCAAGAGGATCGTTTCATGATAAAATACCCATCGCAGTATGATAGAAGTGACATGAAGATGAAGGCGAAGACTCTTGTCATTATTGATATATAGTTGAGAAATGCTACAGGGGCGAATGTTGTTGTTATGACAGACTGGACCTTTTGACTGATGACACCATAATAGAACTGACCGTATCAGCAATCAGCATCTACCGTACTGTACGCTGTACAGTGGGAGATTTGGAATCAAGACCAGATGACACTATAGAGGTAGGCCTATGTATTTTACTATTTTACACACCAACGTAGAGACTATCACACGACTGAGAAACTACAGTCAGGAAAAAGAAAAAGTTTTAGATTCTACGTTTTCTTATTACATAGTAAGAAGAACTTTAAGAGCAAAGTTATACATCATTATTCATTCATAGGAAGAACTTAAGAAAACAATATCATAATTTATCTTTTTATAAACTACTGTATTTTCCAGAAACAAAAATCGACAATGATTTCAAAGGGTGACGAAAGAGTTTCATCTCGTTTTTGATTTTTTTTAGGAAGATCGAGTGGCATCAAAAAAATGTTTAGATGGATACTGTGGCCGGCGATATGTGTATTTTTTTTTCTCTTTAGATACAAAGCCTTAATGTATATGAAATCCATAGATAGAAGACCTACAGTATACCTTTACACTGTGTATAAATTAAAATGTTCGGTGATTTTCTATATATTCTGTGTTCCTTCTTCTTCTCCTCCAAAAATGTCAATTGTCTTTCGTGCTTCTTATAGAATAAAAGGGGTTCTAATCTTCGTTATATTCCCTTTCGTCCTCGTCTGAGATATGGATACTGTATCGATTGAAGCCTGCGTTTATAGTAGTTTCTTCTTTATTTATGGTCGTAGTAATACTAGAATGGTTCAAGTAATAGATGAAGATGTTCTACTCTTGCAAGCTAATATGAGAGTTCATCTTTTCCACTATTGGTTGTTTTCGATGCTCGGAATATCAGTCATCATTTACCTTCTTCATTATGACTTTGTGGTTGTTTGAGTTCTGGACTATATATGCATGAATACGTTACTGGATGTTGGACAAAACGCCTTGCCTTTGGATTCGGAAGGTCATAATAATTGATTACAGAGTCCATGAAGTAAGGCTGTCCACAGTAGAGTAATCCCGATTTTATGTGACACATCTTCATGAGCTTTGACTGCCCCTCCTCGGGTGTCTTCTTGTTCGACTTGACGCAGATAGGAAGTTGATTCTCATCAACTTGGGTTATGATGAGGTCAGGACATGCCGCTCCGTAGCCCCGAGAGGCAGGAGGTTTATCTGGGCGTTCCTGGCATTGCCGCTGCATCATAAATAAGGACTGGTCTGCTTTGGATATTGGAAACAAAATTTCACCGTAGGACTCCTACATCTTACTTGTTTCGACCGCGACAATCCATCCATCCATCCATCCATGGTCCATGGACATTTCAAACGTAATGGTCTCATGCATCAAATAAATAACGACGCATTGTGCAGTACAGTAGGTCCTACTGTACGTACAGAGTATAAAAATGAATGCATCAAAAACAAATACGCACTGTTTAAAGAAGGGCTGCAGCGTCCTACAGTATCCTACGTGATGACGTTGGACGTGAGATCTGTCCTCTAGTAGAGAGAGAGAGTAGGACCTACGTATGATACCAAGTATTTTTAAAACAACGAACGTATGGCCGCCAGCTAAGCTACAAGGATCCCTGTTCGATGACGCCCAACAAAAACCTTCTTTCGTATTCTTCCAAAAGGAAGGTAAAGAAAGCAGCGAAAACAAAGTTTGTTTCTTGATTTAACACCTCTCCTACAGAAATGTGTTCTCCCACCGATACCAACGGCGGTAGCACTGTCGATACTTCGAAGGATGCTGTTATGAAATCAACCGTGAAGAAGGAACCGGAGAAAAAAGTGGATGAGAAAGTACCTTTTTCTGAACTCATTTCTTTCCTTGATACTCCAAAATCAAAAATTGTTTTTTGTGTAGGAATAGTGTTTGCAATTTTAAATGGCTGCGTTTATCCGGTCTTGGCATTTATTTTTTCCAAGTCCTTTTCGGACTTGGCATCGCTAACTATATCGCGAGTCACCACCACGGCTCTTACCTTCCTTGGTATCGGATCCTATGCCTTTGTTGCATCGTGTGTACAAAACATCTGTTTTGAGTATGTTTCCAAGCAAGCATGCATTAGCTTTCGTAAAAAGTGGTTTCGTGCCCTATTGCGTCAAGATATGTCATTTTATGATGTACATGATGTGAGTGGTTTTGCTTCGAGTATTGAACCTAATGCTCAGACTGTTAAGAGAGGCCTTGGGAAGAAGTTTGGGGAGGGTATACAATTCACCGTAACTAGTATTGGTGGTATTATTTTTGCTCTGACGATGTCCTGGCGTGTAGGGTTACTAGTTTTATCAATAGTTCCATTGGTCAGCGCCAGTGCACTCGCCGTGATGAAGATAAACCAGAGTCAAACTGAATCGCAGAGTAAAGCATATTCGAAAGCAGGAAGCGTAGCTTATCAAACTGTTAGTAGCATTAGAACAGTGCTAGCCTTGAACGCTATACCCGAGATGATCAAGATTTACGGTCAAGCAACTCAAGAGGCATACAACAAGGCTGTTCGACCTTTGATCAAAATTGGGTTGGTAAATGGTGAGTGAAGACAAATTTCATCTCGATATCTATTTTTATGAGATATACATGTGTAGTGACTTGATGTAAATACCGTACAGGCTCGATGCTTGGTTCTTTTATCTGCCTTTATTGTATCTTGACTCTGTACGGCGTGTCCCTCCTGTTCATGGATGTTCGTAAGTATGGATGTGATCCGTCAGATTCAGTTGTTGGAAACCCAGCTTGTAGCTCAACTGGAGTACAAGTATTTGGAGCGATGCTTGGAATAGCCTTTGCTGCCCAGGGACTTAGTCAAGTTGCTAACTTTATTGAGGCCTTATCAGCCGCTCGTGCCGCATGTTACCCAGCAATGCAAGCTATTAAACGAACTGTTGGATCTGAACTTGGGAAAGAAAGAGAAGTAATAATGCCAAAGAAAAATGACGCCAACGACGAGAAATTGATTTTAAAAGATGAGAAAAAAGTAGTTAAGAGATCGAGTATGAGTTTCTTTCGACGATCGTCTGCAAACATTGAAAAAGGAAGAAATGATGATCAAAACAAACAAGTTGATGAGGAAGTTGGAGTTACAACTTTGAACACAGCTATTCTGCCAGCATATGCGATCGACTCTTCCTCAAGCGTTGGTTCGACTTCACCGATTGTTGATGGTTCGGTTCAGTTTCAGGATGTTGTCTTCGCATATCCGTAAGTTGTTAATTTATGTATCGTCAAGACTACGCGATATTCCGCCATTTTCCTGTAGTATATTTTATTACTTTTAAATATAGAACGCGGCCGAAGAATCCAGTTTATAACCAATTCTCTTTGGAGATTCCGGCGAACGCAACGGTTGCATTAGTGGGGCCAAGTGGAGGTAAGCTTGACTGAATTTACAAACATTGTTGTCTGTATAATCCACTGCACATACTAATTCTGCTCCTTGCTACGCCTATTATCACACAGGAGGTAAATCAACAGCGATATCTCTGCTGATGCGGTTCTATGATCCGCTTTCTGGTCAAGTATGCATTGATGGGGATGATATTCGAACCATGAATGTTAATCACTTGAGGGATCAGATTGGACTCGTCAATCAAGAGCCAACGCTCTTCGCCACGACAATTGCTGGCAACATCGCCTACGGATGCCCCGGTGTTACTCAAGACCAGATCGAAGCCGCAGCTCGTTTATCCAATGCTCATGACTTCATATCATCCTTTCCAGATGGATACAACACACAAGTGGGTGATAAGGGTACTCAGTTATCGGGAGGTGGGTCTATATGTATTTTTGACACATGGATACTTAAATACTCCTATGCCTCTCATCTATAAACCCTGATCACACACTTATCCTTGACGGTAGGTCAAAAGCAGCGAATCGCCATAGCCCGAGTTTTGGTAAAAAATCCAAAGATTCTTCTTCTCGATGAGGCGACATCGGCCCTTGATAGCGAGTCTGAGTTGGTCGTTCAAGAAGCTCTAGATAAGCTTCTAGAGGGAGGGAAGCGAACGACTGTTGTTGTGGCTCATCGTTTGACAACTATTCGTAAGGCAGACAAAATCGCATATGTCGCGAATGGTCGTGTTCTAGAATATGGATCGCATGATGATCTCATGAGTGTTGTATCTGGCCATTATCGTGCTCTTGTCGAAAAGCAATTCGGGAAAATCTCTTCATCTGATAGTTCCGGCATGCTTGCTGTCGAGAGCTCAGGGAACCTGCATGGCGATGAGATTCGAGCCGAGGCGACTGCTAACTTATCAAATCCTTGTACAGCTGATATCTCTAGGAGTGTCATTAACTTCAACGATGTCACGTTCGCGTATCCCACTAGACCGTCAAAGCTTATATTTGACAAGTTTTCCCTTACTGTGAATCGTGGTGAAACTTTGGCGCTCGTTGGTGAGTATTTCTGTTATTTGTCCCTCTTGAGTATTATTGCCGATCTTGTGATTGAAATTCATTATTGCTCATTGATTATAGGTCCAAGTGGCGGAGGAAAATCCACAACTGTTTCGTTAGTAGAGCGATTCTACGATCCGACATCAGGGTCTGTGGAGTTTGAGGGTGTTGATCTCAAGACTTTGAATGTGCATTGGCTTCGGGATCAAATTGGCTACGTAGGGCAGGGTGCGTTTAGTATGACTATCTTCATTATCCGTGTTAACATTCATAATCTTTTCTCCTTTACATTTGTTTCTTCCTACTTCCTTCCTTAACAACTGTAGAACCCGTTTTATTCAGTGAAACTATCGCGAAGAACATTGCCTATGGCTTTGCAGGAGCAAGTAGAGAAGACATCATCAATGCTGCGAAGCTTGCAAATGCTCATGACTTCATCATGTCTTTCCCAAACGGATACGAAACGCCTGTTGGAGACCGAGGAACTCAGTTATCCGGTAAGTAACTCTCATTGTAATCACCAAGTCCTCGAAATTCTATTTTGTCTGACCTCGGTAGGCACCATAAATAGGTGGTCAGAAGCAGCGAATTGCAATTGCCCGAGCACTTGTGAAGAAACCAAAGCTTCTCATCTTGGGTAAGTGGTTAGTCAATATAAATCTTACTTACATGTAACAATCGTTCTGAATTGTTCGTTTTGTAATATTTACATTTCTGTGTAAAAGATGAAGCTACGTCCGGTAAGTTGTAGGAAAATCGTTTGCATTTATTCGTAACCTCTTGTGAAAGCTTATTTAATCCATTTGTTTTCATCGCTTTTTCATCAGCCCTTGATTCTCATTCTGAAGCCGTTGTTCAAAGCGCATTGGACGAACTACTACTCTCCAGTGAACGCACAACTATTGTTATTGCTCACCGGTTATCTACGATTCGTAACGCAACGAAGATTGCATTTGTTGGTAACGGGCGCGTTCTGGAAATAGGGTAAGAATTTTTATTGCATGTGTTCCATATCTTTATTCAGTTAAGCCTTAAGAACACCGGCTTGTGTATTTTCTTATAGAACGCATGATGAACTTATGTCTACGAAGAACGGAAGGTATCGTCGTCTTGTTGAAACTCAGATGAGGAGTTCTCAGCTTGATCTTGCTACATTGAGAGAGCTCATGTACGGTGGAAAAGCAGCAGATGTGAACGATAAGGATGAAGAGGGTACTGGATTGGAAGATTCAGCTAAATCCGATGTCGTAGACCCGAAGAAGATTGAACTGGAAAAAAAATACGCAAGAGATGCTCGCGCCATGGCTCTTCAAGATTGGAAATCAATATTTATAGGGGCAATAGGAGCTATTTTTGCCGGTGGCGTCTTTCCTGGTAAGTCTGTTGCTTCCATTCACATCGAATAAATATCATGCACTTATACTGATAGCTTCATATGTCATCTCTGGATTATAGCTTGGGTATGAAGTGAAATTTTTATTGATTTTTTTGCCCAAAGTCTTTCAACTCACGGCGCGCGTTTTTCTTCATCATGAATAAGGGTGTTATGTTTGCATTATTGATAGATCTTCTTTTCACTCGAGTTGATCCATGCACTAGTACTCCTTATTTGAGCTGCACGGATTACCGGAACGGTGTTGCTAATCATATGAAAGCTAAGTCATATGAATTGGCTGGATATTGGGCTCTTATTGTCGCTGGATGTTTCATAGGTTACGCCTTAGTTTTCTTTGGCTTCGGGAGAGCTTCAGAGGGCTTAAACAAGCGTATTCGTGACATGGCTTTTACTGCATTGTGTCGTCAGGAGGTGGAATATTTTGACAAACGTACGGTTGGAAGTATAACATCGCAACTGCAAGATGATGCAGCAAAGATCCACGCCTTCTCAGGACAGCCTATTCGCATTTTTCTCATTAACTTAAGCAGCGTTATCGCAGGTATTATTATTTCATTCGTATATATGTGGCCGGTAAGAATTCGTATAATCCTTTTTGACCATTTGGAGGCTATTCAACTACAATTAACTTACCTGCTTTCTTTTTTCTAAAGTTTGCTCTTGTCGCCTTGGCCCTCATTCCCATCATGGGATTTGCCACGAATATGTGAGTAGGTTGGTGCTATCAGAATTGATCTTGTTACGAGATAATCTTGTCTCATTTTTCTTTCTGTATCGTTACAGGGAGATGAAGACTTATCTCGGTGAGGATATTGGTGCGAAAGGTAAAGACGATGGAAAGGATACCCCTGGCGGTATCGCTATTGAGACACTGCTCAATATGCGTACAGTCTCTTCTCTTAACATGGAAAAACGTCGTTTTGATGATTATGTCAAGGCTATCAACTCCAAGGAAAATAATACGCTTTGGTCTTGCGTTAAGGTTGGATCACTGTCAGGAATCTCTATCTTAGTTCAGCAGTATGTGAACGCCTTGGAATTCTGGTGGGGAGGCTGGCTATTGGTTAACTACCCACGTCATTTCTCGTTTCAGAATTTCCTCGTTTCCATGTTCTCGTTGCTGTTTGCGCTCTTTGCTCTTGGTGCTAGTTCGATCGGCGCAGTCGAAAAGAAAGAAATGCAAGCAGCAGCGGCAAGGATTTTCGAGCTGATCAATCGCGAAAGTAAAATTGATTCTCTCAGTCTCGACGGGAAGAAATTGTATTGATCTCAACGTTTTAGTTACTTTAACCTTAAATTATTCAGACCTTAACCAGTATTAAAACAGTATATTTCTACGTTGACTCATGAAATAAAATGATTCATATTTATTTTAATAATAATAAAGTCTTAAACGCTTAATCATATCTACTGTAAAGAACTACGATATTGATTAATGCCGCCCCACGGGTAGTAATCTCACAATCTGACATCAAATAAATTAACATATATAACTCTCTCGAAATATTGGGTGTCCATGTAATGTCCTCGGTCGCTTCTTGCTGTCCTTCGTAAAGCTATTGGGTTAGTTCTGGTGCGCGTGTTGGATGGAAGTACTGGTATATCCCATCTATATTGCCTTCAATCGGAGGTTGAATTTTGTATCAGCTACTGTTTCAAGCCATTTAATTAGAGTGAATGGTTGCTGTTGTAACCTCTCGGTAAGTGGGACGTGGAATAGTTGGTCTCGTACTAGTTGGGGGTAAAGATTCATTGATTCGTAGGTTTCAGTGACTCTGGCATGGGCCCGTTGTTCACTCATACTCTTCTCAGTATGAGTAGCATCATGTAGTTCCTCATTCCGATTAATCCATATAGTAGTGAGAAGTTTAAGACTGTTTCGTACTAACTCAGCCGCCCATGTTGCTCCCTTTTTATATTTATACTTCGTCTTGGGTCGAGTCTCAATATAAGCATCGTATGCTTCTGCCCACAGTCTACTATGACGCCCCCGCATAAAGTTGTCCCAGCCTAACTGGTCTTGGTCGTGAGCCGCTTGTAGTATGTGAGGTACGAGTGGGTCGGTTACATCATAGGAGGGTGATGAGTCTGGTAGATGAAGGAAGGTATTCAGCCTGTGCTGAATAATAGTAATCCCAGATATAGGTGATCCAATTGCCGTCAGGGATGCAATAAGTTTCAATAAAGCTTGCTCTCGCAAGTGTGTCTGTGATGGGCATGTCCAGAGGTGTTCGTTGTCTTCAAGTTGATTGCACATGGCACAATGCGGAGATGTTCCATATATACGCTCCTGCCAGTGGGATGTATGCAACCATCCATACACTGCCTTCATAATGGTGGTCCTACAATACATGGGTAGGAGCGTAATGACTCGATCCAGTGCATCCCAGTTGACGTTGTCATATTGGTCGTCAGTCCACCCAGTACGATACCGTATATATGATCTAAGATCACTGCCATGTACACGAACATTTATCGCCCCATGGAGTGAGAACGTATCCACTTCCTGATCGTCTATCACAATTGTAAGTCCCCAATTATCATCATGGTGCCACACAGTTGTAACTGGAGGGGGTGGGTCGTTCCATAATGGCCATTTCTGATGGGTACAGTGCCATAGACCCATCTTGTTGACTACTGTAGGCGCCGGGAATGCTTGTAGCAAAGCTTTGGACCAGACAACCCAATCACTTGGTTTCGGGTGGACATTAGGCCAAATGAGAGTGATAGGTCGAGCTGTCCATGCGGTCCGCTTGTGAAGAAGACGACGGTCGAGTAGTCCCGTAATACTATCCGTGATACATGCCTTGGAATATACTTGGAGGTATAGACGTACTCTATTGAGAGATCGTAACTCACTCGTACGGTAATGCGGTGTGATCTGCAGCAAGACATCCATTATATATACATCGTGTTGTCGTTGCAATGGGGAATGGAAGCAGCCTGACTCCAAGTTCGTGCAAATTTCGCAGTTGGATTGAAATTGCAATAATGTGGTGGCCCAGGTAGGGGTAAGATACTGCAGGATCCTATGTACACGCCGTCGATCATGGCCAAAGATAGCTGGTGTTCCAGCTTCCAGTGTTGTATATCGGAGAAGGATACGTAACGCTTGAGTAACCTTAGTGTCATTGTTAAGGACTCGACGAAGTAGCTTAACATGGTTATAACCTTGTAGAAACCGTAAGGGTTGCATACCCATTCCGCCCAACTTGGTCGGACCGAAGACCACTTTCCTTGGGAAGTGTCGGTTGTATCCGAGTTTAGGTAGCAACGCCCGTATAGATGGTGACTCAATACGATTAAGTTGTGTGTCGGTGAACGTCGTTACTGGCAGTGGGTACGGTATCTTGGATAGGTAGTATTGTAGGTACGCCAGGTTCGCTTCTTGTCGAGACGTGATCGTGTTAACTGCGGCTGCAAACTGTCGACTCTGCTCCAACCGATACTTGTACTCTTCTTCCATTGATCCTGATATGCCAACTCGGACTCCCAGGTATCGCTCACATATAGTAGGTGGTTTTATCGGGTAAGGGACTCCATCAATTAGGATCTGCGCATCGTCAGGTGGGCCCACAGGGTATGGGTGTCCATTCTTCTCCTTCCAATCCCGACATAAGGTTCAGAAACTTTTAGAAATAGATATTTCTCCTCCTGTTAAGTGAATAAGTTCAACCCATGTGGTGAGTGTGTGTTGTGCTCGTTGGATAAGTAAGTCTAATTGCTGTGATGGGCTATAACGATGCTCATGTACCAATAAATTAATGAGAGAGTTGCAATCATCCACATAACTCGCTACGTGTTGGATGTAGTCGAGTATGTTGGCTGGGTCCGTCATCACGAATCCTTGTGTATGATCTCGAATTGTCAGTAAAAGCGGGAGGAGCTGTAAATGATAGCATGTTGGTCCACCGGGATTGCCCTGGCCAATGCCTCCCATGTATTCCCCAGGCAAGACTTGTATCGGGTCAGATAAGCCATAGGCAGTGTGTACTTTCCTCTCACGAAGGAGTAGTTGATGAATAAAGGTTCGAGTAAGTGGGTCGAGTGTGCCGATTCGTCGCATAACGATTGATAGGAACGACCGTACCATGCGATCATAGCATCCCATGCTATCATTATCAAGAGTAGCTATTGGTCGTCGAAGGATTCTCGCTACATCATACGCCCACACCCGAGAAAGGATCGCAAGGTGTGTTGATCCTCCTTCCTCAGTAGCAAATCTCCCATGCCCTTTGGCGTCATGATCATATGTATGGGACATAACTTCCCGCATAATACTTTTCACTAGCGCCACATAGTCCCCTTCGAAAAGTTCTGTCGTATGATATAATATAGATAAAATATAAAATGTGTGAATTATAAATTATAAAATATACACAGAAGCTACATCTAACCTCTTGAGAGTAATAGTTCGCTTGTGTCAATAAAATGTAAAGAATTCTCGAATGTCCAGATTGGTTTGACACGGAATCAAAATATGCAAGAATAAATAAAAAATAATATGTAGGATAAGCACGACAAGTTCAATGATTCT
>Ga0169931_10012841_pt1 | contig 11543 bp, 11 predicted proteins | sample Kivu_15m_20L_FD_129675 | JGI IMG/M metagenome (GOLD analysis project Ga0169931, IMG submission 129675) | Freshwater microbial communities from Lake Kivu, Western Province, Rwanda to study Microbial Dark Matter (Phase II) - Kivu_15m_20L... | ecosystem: Environmental > Aquatic > Freshwater > Lake... | reverse complement strand
GACGTATTGGGCTGCAGTGGTGCTGAAGTCAGAGCCTGGAGCGCGTCGAAGTTTGTCGGCGCCTCAGCTCCTGCAGACGTGATGTCTTTGGTGAACGACGCGTGCTGTGGTGGCGATTTTTTGGCGGAAGCGGCTGGTAGTATTTCGAGTTCCACCCCGGCACTCGATCGATGGACGATCGACCAGGCGCAACGTCTCATCAATATTGACTCTCATCTCTGACGGATTTTTGACGCCCACGGTGACGTGGATTTGCTCAAGTGTCTTGCCTGACCCTCCGATCAGCTCAAGGAGAGGGTTCACGCGTGAAAGCTCTGTTTGCAAAACTAGGCACTAAGAAAGTCGCTGCTGTCGCTGCAGTGGTCATCATGGCTGCAGGAGGTGGGGCCTTCTTCTTGAAGGGCAAGAAGGCGCATCCAGTGGGCGAGCATGAGCCTACCGAGCATCATGCCGTAGAAGATGCTGCGCACGGCAGTGCTCATCCAGCCGAATCACACCCTCAAGGCTTATTTGGAAGAATTGGTGCTGCATTTGAATCCATTCAATCCAAAGTCGATCAGATTCGTAGGCTCGATCTCGAAAACGCAAAACTCAAACTCGAAAACGCGCAGCTCAAACTCAAGCTCGAGTCTTCGACCTTTGAATGCGGAGTGGCTCAGTCCAAAGCCCTGACCGAAAAGTACGCGTCTCATGCCCAAGGCGAAACTGGGACCCGGGTGGGGCGAACTTTGGCTAGTATTGGATATCGAGCTCCCACGCATCTCCTGCCCAAGCAGCTCTATGCCCTCGGAGTGACTTACCTCAAGGCGAGGGAGTTTGAAAAAGCGGCCGTGATTTTTACGCTCTTGAGTGACCTCCCCAAAGACACTCAGTACAAGACACCGGCTCATCAAGTTCTTACCGGAACCACTTGGTTCAAGCTCAAGAACTACGAGATGGCAGAATTCTATTTTGACCAGGTTTTAAAACGAGAAGAGTCAGAAGAGGTCCTTCGATATCAGGCTCAAGCAAGACTCTGGAAGGCAGTGATTGCTCACAGCCGAGGAAAGAGAACTCAGTCTCAGTTTTGGATGCAGGAGCTGGTGGACTATCATCCCCGGTCTCCTGAGGCTGGCTGGGTAAATCCAGCGTCGGCATCCGCTCTTGAGGTTCCAGTGAAGGGAGGTCACGGTGAACGCACGCCAGCAGAAGCCCATCACTAAGGGGATTGCCTTCTCCATTTTATTGGGTTCAAGCCTCGCACTTGCGGATGGCAAAGCTGTCCCTGTGGACATTCACGCCGAGACCCCGGTAGTCGCAGTCTGCGGGACCGTACAGGCTTTTGCAGGTGAGGCACTGGTCCTCGATTCCTCGAGAGCACACGTCGATGATGCAACCAAGGGTCGAGGTATTCCCTGTGAGGGCTGGGTTTCGGTTCAGACGGGATGGCTCGAATTTAAGCACCGAGAGGGTCATGTCGTCCGAGTCGGTGAGAACTCGTTTTTGCAAGTCACGGCTCTGCCTGAGACCTTAACTCTGCTTCGGGGCGTGGCTCAGGTTCGGAGTTTTGACGATGGAGCAGACTTGAGGGCAGTCACTCCCAATGCTCGAGTGAGAATGAAGCAGGGCGCTGGAATTCTGGTTTATCGGCCTGATCAGCAACGCACTCAGTGGGTCAGCCTCGAACGTCTAGCTATTTTAGAAAATCGATTTGAGCCAGAGAGTCACGTGTCAGTAGCCGGAGGGGAGTCGAGTATTCTCGATTTGACTCGGCCTCGAGTTCTGCCTTCTCTTCCTAAAGCAATCACCATTGCCTCACTCAAGCCGATTCTTAAACAGCTGGATGTCTCCGAGAAGTTCGCGGCCTCGGCCATTCAGACCGCGCTTGAGCGTCAAAGGAGAGTGCTCCCTTCGGTCATCACGGGAGTGGGCAAGTCGGAGATGCGCGGCCCGGCTTCTGTTCGGGATTCGAAAGAGGCCTACCATCGGCATGCTCCACAGCATCATGACATCAAGGCTGAAAAGCATCTTGCCAAGAAATGGAGTGGTGGAGCTCCGGTTTCGCTACTTGAGCCAGAGCTTTTAGAGAAAAAGCTCCAAGCCAAGGCTGCGGCAAAAGAGCAGTCTGAAAAACGTCGCTTGTTTCGAGAGCTGGAGGAGTTGGAGCGCAAGCCTGCTTCTGAAAGAGAGTAGATCATGAGTTTTTGGACAAGGATGTTTGTTGTGCTCGGGATGAGCACCTCAGTGGTCCTTCCGCTTGAGCAAGCCTGGGCGGATAACTTTGAGTTTTCGACAGGATTTTCGTTCAACCGAACCAATTACAGCGAGGGCAATTTCAGTTGGACCCGCCGATATGGTGGGACGATTGGTTATCGTCTTTCCTTGCTCTCGAGTATTGAGTTTAGCTTTCAGCAAGTCGTGGATCGCACCAAGATTGTGGGTTTCGAAGATACGACTTTTACTGACGATATTTACAGTCTCAATTGGATACAGAACCTCTTTACGTTGGCTGCCATACAGCCATATTTTAAGGTTGGGGCAGGTCAACTCAATCGACTTGCAACCGGAACCTACGCCAACGGAAGTAGTCCCAATCCTCAGACCGACTCTCTGACTGCGGTCCTCGGGCTAGGGACACGAATCTATGTGACACGCAGTTTTGCCATTCGTGCCGAAGTCACGAGCTATCTCACGGGCGGCAGTATTCGCACCTACAAAGACAATGTGGGGATGACGCTCGGTGCCTCATTTGCGCTTTAAGATTGGGTTGATTTTTGTCCTCCTGACGGCGTGCTCGACCCCGAGAGGAGGAGAGGTCGGAGTGCAGTACCTCGTGCAGGCAGCGCTTGGGCAGATGGAGCTCTTTAATCGCGCAAGGCCGATTCCAGAGGTGCTTCAGGATCCACGGCTTGAGCCCCGCTACCGGGCGGCTTTGGAGGAAATTCCCGAACTCAAAGCCTTTGTTGAGCAGATGGGCTTAAAAGCGACTCCGAACTACCAAGAGTTTGTGGACCTTCGACGGGATGCAGTGGTTTGGGTGGTGAGCGCTTGTGAGCCGCTCAAACTCGAGGCCAAGCGTTGGTCGTTTCCGGTGGTTGGAGGTTTTAGCTACATTGGTTGGTTTGACCGTGAGAGGGCTCTCTCGATGAGAGATCGTCTTCGAGATACTGGGTTAGATGCCGATGTCAGAGGGGCAGCGGCCTACTCGACTCTGGGTTGGTTTCGTGACCCAGTGCTGTCGACCCTGATCAGAAAAGAGGATCCGTTTGGGTTTATCGAAACCCTCATTCACGAGTCCGTGCACGCGACTCTTCATCTTAAGTCTTTAAGCACACTCAATGAAAGTCTGGCTCAGTTTGTGGCTGAAAAACTGACTCCTCTCTATCTGGAGAAGTCTCGTGGAAAAGAAGCAGCAAAAGAATTTGATTTAGATCTCAAGGAGTCTAGACGGCGCAAAGCCCTGATCCGAGAGGCGTATTCGGACTTAGAAATTCTCTATAATTCGGGTCAAGATGAAGCCACCCAACGAGAACGCAAACGGATCCGCCTCGAAAAACTTCGGGGAGAGTTGCAATGGCCTCAGAGTCGCGAACTCAATAACGCGACTTTGGTGCAGTTTTCGACTTACGAGTCGGGTGCGGTGGGATTCGAGAAACTCTGGTCTTTTTGTGGTGGGAGTCTCGGAGCTTTTCTTACTGCAATCTCCCGAGGAGAGGCAGACCTGAGATCGGCCTCTGAAGGAGATCTGGATGCGGCGTTAGAGCGCCTGCAAAAGTATTGCGCCCGCTAACTTCATCCAGAAGTTGCGGGCGCACGGATACTCAAGAAGAGTTGAGAAGGACGAGGGGGCTTGAGCTCCGTCAGGGAAACGTTACAGAGTCGTTCCGTTGACTTGAATCTGGAGCCTGCCGTTCACGTTATGGGTTTGCCAAACACCATAACCGTTTGTGCAGTAGTTGCTTTGCCACCAAGTGCTCGGCTGATAGCTGCAGTAGCTGTTTTGGTAAGTGAAAGGCGAAGTTCCACAATTGAGAATCTGAGGCTGGAACATCTGGCAGTAGAAGTCGTACCTCGCCTCAGTCACTTGAACCGTTAAAGAATGATGTCCGGCAGCTAAAATACTCGAGAAGTCGAGGATCTCGCTTTCGGGCGCAGTGGGGCAAAGGCTGTTGAGCACGCCTCCTACGCGAAGAACTTGGGTCTGGCGAACCGTGCCGTTCACTTTAACTGTGTATTTCACGCAGCCATAGTTAGCAGTGAAGTTCGATCCCGAGCCATTAGTCGCAGTGATTTGACTCCCAGGAAGCGCGGTGACTTTGACTCTGAGGAGATTGTCGGTTTCTACAGATCCGGTGGTATACACGTAAGGAGAAACCGTCGTGTCCGTGCTGCTCGAAACTCCGCCACGGCCTTTGAGGGTAAAGTCTGCGCTGTAGGCAGGGAGTGAGCCTCCACCGCTCGGGTCAGAGCTCGGGCTAGGGGATGGGTTAGGGGTGCCTGGGCCGCCCCAATTGTACCCGCCTCCGCCATTGCCTGGATTTAAGCCACCGCCGGTGGGAACCGCTTCACGGTAGGCCTGTCCACCGCATGCGGAGGCCAGAGTGCTGAGAATCACTAAAGCTGAAAATCGTTTGAAGGTTTTCATGCAAGTTCGTCCTTTTGGTCTTCTTCTCTTGGGGGGTGATTTTGCAACTCAGAGGCCAAGCGGCGATACCTCCAGGAGGGCGACTTAAGCCATTGATTCTAAAGGTTTTATCTGGAAACCATTGATTTCATTGAGAAGAGCTTGGAGCGCTTCATGAGAATCTGCTTCTGACAGCTGTCAAAACTTTTGTCAGGTTGCGGTCCCTTCCGTATGCTCTCAGACGGGATGAAGACCGAGGATTTACGCAGTCTTTCGCAACTGGGAAACGCTCTGTGGCTCGATCGTGAGCTCTCCCGAAAGCGTACCGCCGAGACATTAGAGGCGGTCAGTCTGCTCTCAATCACTGAAGAGGCTTTTCTAGAGAAAGCGAGCTCAGTTTTACTGGCTCGAGCTAATCGCGAGGATTTGCGCCTTCAGGCTCCATTTTTAGGAGATCCTTTTTTTAGATTACTCCCCGAGGAGCGATTTCTACTCGTGGCTCTTCATGTTGAACGCTGGAGCTATCACAGAGTGGCGCGAATCCTCCAGTGCGCCGAAGAGCAAGTGGCGACGCGAGCCTGGAAAGTCCGTGTGCATCTCGCGAGTCAACCGGGCAGCGCGAACAAGTCCGGGGCATCCAAATCCGTACCGGTCCTCGGAGCAGTGGGCGTGGCGCCACGACATCCTTCGTGTCCCGAGTTTCACTCCCTCAATCCCTGGACTCAGCGGTTTCTGGATGAGGAATATGCCTCTCGTGAAAGAGTGTTTCTTCAGAATCATTTGATGGCCTGCGATGACTGCAGGCACGCATTGAATCGGTGTGGTGAGCTTTATTATCACGTCGAAAAAATGATCCCTCGGGTTGAGGCGGAGGGTTTTGAGGATCTCGGGAGGATGATGGATCTCATTCGTAAGCGAAAAGATCCTCTGCTGTGGACTTGGCAGGATGCGGTTCGAGCCTTCTTGCGTCGACCCGAGACTCAGTTGCTGCTGCTGGTGATCCTCGTTTGGTGGGCGGTGGCCCTGTTCTAGATCCGGCGGGGCGGAAGCAAGCTCCAGCTTTGTCCTTCACCGATTTCTACCGTAAAATTCCAAAGTGTGGTCACCTCTCCCGAGGCGTCTTTGAGTCCTGCCGGTGGGTTGGGGAATTGCCGAATTTTCTGCCAAGAATCGATCACGACTTGATCAAAAAAAGCCAGCGGGCTTCCTGCAAGAATTCTAAGCTCCTTGAGATTGCCTGCTGAATCCAGCTTCACAGCGACTCGGGTCGTATAGCGTCCCGGAAAAGGGCGGGCTCCGAGGTGGTGGGCGCCTTGGTGGATGCGGCTTTGCCAAATCGGGGCAATCGCTTGGTAGAGGCGACTGTAAAACGAGTAATAAACGCTCTGTTGAGTGTTGAGTAGAGTCTCAGCACCGATCGGAATATTGGGATCCTCTAATCCGCCCGCAAAGCTCTGCCTCGATTCTTCTTGGAGAGCGGAGCGGATCTCATCTCGAGGAGTACGGCCTGAAAGCCCATTGAGAGCGCCCAGACGGCTGAGTGGGTTTTCACGATCGGAGGCTCGGGTTTGTCGCTCCACGACTTGGTCGCGATGGGATAGGAGAGACGAATCCTTGGGTCGCATCGATTGAGCCTTCGGTGATTGGAGATCTGACTCTTGCAGGAGAATCCGCTGCGAGCGCTTTTCCTGCAACTCAATCCAAAGGGGCTCCTGCGATAGGTTCTGCGAGTGGGTTCGGCTCTGAACAGTATAGATCAGCATCAAAGCCGCTAGCGCTGCCAGATGCAGGAGGATCGCTGCACCGAGGTGAGGGGCTAGGGCGACTGAGGCCACGGAGAGGCGGGGAATGCTCGGAGAAGACCAGGTAGACAAGAGCGAACCTCCGTTTAAGATCCAATCCCACCGGGCGGCAAAGATCAAGTTGGCGGCAGGGCCCACCTTGAAACATACTCAGAGTCCATGGCCAGGCCTCCCACTCAGGTAGAAGATCAAGCAATCTTAAAGCCGATCTGGAGCCCGGCGGCTGATCGGGTCCGCCGTGCCTCGGGGAAGTGGCGGATCTGGGCTCTGGGTCCTCAGCCTGCCGAAGGCGCCTGGTTTCCAAGAGACGAGCTTTGGGTTTGGAAATGGTGGGCACCCCATGTCTCGGATCACGGTGAGTGGCTTTGGAGGGGTGAGGAACCGGTCTTTGAGATGATTCCTGACCGGGCAGACTCCGGATGGAGACTCGTGGGATCCCAGCCATCGCTCCACTGGCTCCCCACCGAGGAGACCTCCCAATCTAAGACCCCCTATGACCGGATATGGACCGAAGAAGGTGGCACTCTGTGTTTTGCGGGTGAGAAAGATGAGACGCTCCAATTCGTAGCGCTCTCTCGGGCCCACCGCTTCATGACAGATAGGACCACTCTCGTTTTTGATCAGGAATCCGAAGAGATTCCGATTCATGAAGAACTGATCGAGCGCATGAGGCGATCCGGAGATCCTCTTTCGTCAGAGCTTTTGAGCGCGACGCTGGAGCTCATGCCGCCCTCTGAGCATCGAGTCGCTCTCCAAGAACACTCGGCCCGTGCCCTTGAAGGCGGACTCGAAGTGGGGGTGGCTCTTTTGGAGGCTCAACGGGGGTATTGTTCAGCACAAGAGTTATTAGAGAATTTTTTGGGCCTTCTGTGTTTGGACCTCGATCTGTGCTCAGCTGAGCTCGAGGGCGTCCAAAGTGGAGTCTCTAAGGTCCGCGTGAGCCACCGATTGTCGGAGCGGGAGGGGATTTTCAACGACGAGATTCGTCTCACGCAGGGGGTTCTCAGGTGGACTCGCGTTGCCTCGGGCGAGGGGTTATTGCGGAGTGAGCGATTGAGGCAGCCCGAATTTTTAAAAGAGATTGAGCGTCACCTTGAGCGGCTTCTATCCGACCTTTAGTTGAAATTTGGAGTACTCAGAAATCCATCGGAGCGCAGGGCTGAGGAATTCAGGATTAGGGAGATTCAGGACCAAGGCGGTCGTAGAATGGCTCTGAGGCTCCGCTAAGATCTTAAAGGCCTCAGATCTCAACTTGGGTTTTTGGTCGTAGGAGCCGGAGCGAACGGCTTCTACCGCAGACGCAAGCCTCAAAATCGAAATCGCATCATCGGTTTCAAAGGATGAGTTTTGGTCTCCGCTCCCTTGAACCCACTGGAGCACGGGCTCTAGGTGAGAGGGGTCGAGCGCATGAGAGAGAGCTTCTTTTGGGTGGGGCGAATTTTTGAAGAGTGCAGCGAGCGCAAGTGTTGCGAGCCATTGGGGGTCACTTTTTTTGAATCCCATTCCCAAAATCACCGCCATCATTGAAACACCCAGAGAGTGAATGGGTTTTGAAAAACTCAAAGAAAGGGACCACAAGCTCTTAAGGGAGCTGGAGAGTGCACCCGTCGCACTGAGCGCATCCAGGAGGGCAAAGTGCATTCGCGCATCGCGTTCTTGCTCCTCTTCGAGAGTCTTTGATCGACAGCAACGAGAGAGCAGTGTTCTTCCGGCCTCTTCGCAGAAACGGGCTCGAGTGAGACGAGAGTCGCCCTCGGACGAGCTGCCGAGTACGGCACGGATCAGCGCGCCTTCGGGAGTGATCGCGCGAGAGCGCTCTCTGTGAGCTTCTTTCCAGTGTTCGTAGAGGTGTCGCTCAGGGTTTGGAATCCAAAGTTTTGAAAAACCGCTGTTCTGGATGCGATCCAGCTCTGATTTCTCAATCGGGTCCCCAGATGCCCGCCACAGTAGCAGATGCTCGTTCTGCTGGAGGTACAAAAATAGCGAAAAAGGCAGCGACTGACGGGGGTTTACGTCTTGTGTCGGAATTGAAAAGAACTCTGCGAGCCTTCGGTGCCGGGACGAGGGGCTCACTACGCGCTTTCTTTTTGGGGAGTTTCGCTGGAAGGCAGACCCGAAGTCAGCTCTTCGATCTTGCGATTCTTACGTTCAAGCTCTCTCTCGAGCCACAGGATTCGTGCAGCAGCCGCTCGAGGCTCTAACCCCTCTGCAGTGATGAGAGCTTGAATGCGGCTTGAGTTTTTTAGTTCTTCTTCGAGCGATTGTGGAATTTCACTCATGATCTTGGCAGCAATCGGTTCAATCCAAATGCTACGAAGTTCATGGGGGCGTTTTCTTGAGGGAGCGGACTTGAGAAGTCCAGCCACGATTTCTACTTCATGATGTTCCATGACAGGGTGCACGCGCACAAAGTCAGCCTGTTGGATTAAGAGCTGTCGAAAGTTTTCGGTCTGGCTTGGGTCTGGCCAAAAATCTTGCAGAACAGAGCGGGGTGTATTGGGGGACTGTTTGTAGCAAAGTCTCAGGGCCAAGACCTCTTGGTCTTGAGTGATTTGCAGATGCGCTCGGGTTTTTTGTGCATGGATCCGTCCGAGCCAACCGCTCCGATTGAGCGCCCGGCCCTGTTCAAATGCAAGGTTCCAAAGAGCCAGTGTGACGAGCTCTATTGGCTGTACTCGCTCCTGCCATTGAGGCTGCGCAAGAAAGGGGAGTGAGAGAACAGCATCCAGGGCTGCGCCCGGTCCGTCCGAGCCTAGCCAGTCGAGGGCATGAATCGGAGCCTTGGCTTGAACCAAAGGCTCGACACCGGAGCGCAGTTTTTCATCGAGTAAGGCGCGGACGATACGCCAGCGTTCGCTAAAAGCAGTGTGAACAAAATCCAAAAGGATGAGCCGCTGATAGTCGTTAATGGACCCCAGGGCTTTGGATTCCAGGGGAGACGCAAAATAGCCTGCGCAGGTGGGGCCAGAGGTCCTGGCGATCCCAAAATGGCCCTCGACTTTGGACCATTCGATGTAGTGGTTCCAGGGCAAGAGGACGAGATCGGTAGGATGGCTCTGGAGGTGAGCAATGAGGTCTTTTTCGGTCGTGGACTCCGGCAGGACAGTGACCGGGCCTAGGGTACGCAGAATGGCCCAGGTGCGCACGAGGGCCTGTGCCCTCTCCCGGCCTAAGTGAGGATCCGGAACGGCGACGATGCTCAAAGTTCCTGGTTTCGACACTCTGCGCTGCAAGACGGTGCACTCCTCCAGTTAAACTTTTCGGCATTTGGGGCTTATCTGTTGAGTGCCCTTTTGACCTCTGCCATAAAGGCAAAATCATGAATCGAATCGACTACATCACTACGGCCATCGTGTACCCTAACTCGAGGATCCACGTGGGTTGGGCTTGGGAGCTCCTGGGGGCGGATTGGCTCGTGAGGGGCCTCAAGGCCTTTGATCGGCCGGTGTTTTTTGCGACCGGGATGGACGAGCACGCCGCCAAGGTCCAAAAGCAGGCCGAGACTCAGGGTTTAAGTCCGAAAGCCTATTGCGATCGGATGGCCACCGACATTCAAGGGGTCCTGGCGCAAATGGGGATCTCGTATGATCGATTCATCCGAACCTCAGATGAGGATCACGAGAGGGTGGTTCAAGCGCTCGTGCAGAAGGCGTTTGATCGCGGGGATATTTATAAAGCCAAATACGAAGGTCATTTTTGCGAAGGATGCGAAGCTTTTTACACGGACAAGGACTTAGTGAATGGACTTTGTCCAGCCCATCAAAAGCCCACCCAATGGATCTCAGAAGAGAACTACTTTTTTCGTCTCTCCAAGTATCAAGACCGACTGCTTCAGCTGTTTGGGGAGCAGCCGCACTTCTTACAGCCGGATTATCGGCGAGGAGAGGTGCTCAACTTCATCCAGGCGGGGCTCAAAGACTTTTCAGTCTCCCGCTCAAATTTTAGCTGGGGAGTGAAGCTTCCTTTTGACTCCAAGCACATTGTTTATGTTTGGTTCGATGCTCTGATTAATTATCTGACCGCAGCTGGACTGGAATTTAAGCTCAAGGATCCTCAGTCCGAGGGAGCCAAGCTTTTTGATGCGCGTTGGCCGGCCAAACTTCACATCATCGGAAAAGATATTTCTCGTTTTCACTGTGTGTACTGGCCCGCGATGCTGATGGCGCTGGACTTGCCTCTTCCTGAGCAGGTCTTCGCTCATGGCTATATCTCTCTCAAGGGAGAACGCATGTCCAAGAGCTCCGGCAATATGGTCACGCCCGATGAAGTGATGGCAGTCACAGGGCCAGATCCATTTCGGTATTACTTGCTGGCCGAGAATCAGTTTTCCCAGGACGGCAACTTTGCGTGGGAGCTTTTGGTGCTCAAGGCGAATGCCGACCTGGCCAATGACTGGGGCAACCTTTGTAATCGGACGATCAGTATGGCCCGGAAGTATTTTCCAGGAGAGTCGTTTGATGCAGCTCCAGCTGCAAAAGCGCCAAGAGTCGAGGCGACCCGAGAGGTATTGGCCTCGTTTGAGATCCTCAAGGGGGAGCTTCGAGCAAAGCTCGATGCTGTGGAGCCCTCCGGCTACATCCAGGCTTGCACGGCTCGGTCGAGGCTTTTGAATCTCTACATCGATCGCACTAAGCCGTGGGCTCTTGCCAAATTGGTTTCAGCCGGCGAGCAGCAGGCCTCAGATCAACTCAGAGAGGTGCTGGCGACTTTGCTGGAGGGGATTCGTTGGACGGCTACCGCGCTGCTTCCTGTTTTGCCCTTTGGGATGCCCAAGCTCTTTGATCAGCTGGGTTTGGAGTCGCCAGGGCTCCAAGGAGCCTTAGACCGGCTGGCCTGGGGGGGCATAAAAATCGTACCTGGAGAGCCCAAGCCTCTTTACCCGAGGCTCGAGCTCCCGGTATCCTGACGGCGCAATGCGACGCCGAGCCCATTCGCTTCGAAATCGGGTTTTTACGTTCGTAGGGTTATTGGTCCTGGTCTCCTTAGTGGGCTCGGGCTGGACCCTCGTGCGTGTGGGAGGGGTAAATCAGGTTCTTGAGACCCTGTCTCGGTCCTGGTTCCCGCTGGGTCGCGAACTGACTCACCTTCAAAATGATGTGGCTGGGCTCAGGCAGGAGTTGGAGCAGTCTCTCGGATAT
>Ga0169931_10012840_pt1 | contig 11543 bp, 11 predicted proteins | sample Kivu_15m_20L_FD_129675 | JGI IMG/M metagenome (GOLD analysis project Ga0169931, IMG submission 129675) | Freshwater microbial communities from Lake Kivu, Western Province, Rwanda to study Microbial Dark Matter (Phase II) - Kivu_15m_20L... | ecosystem: Environmental > Aquatic > Freshwater > Lake... | reverse complement strand
TGAAATATTTAAGTATTTTTTGATTATAAAAATTTTATTTCTTTAATTTTCTACAGCAGAAGTTTCCTTTAAAATTTTTACTATGAAATTTACCATCATCCACAATAGCTCTGGAAAAAATATATCATACTTATGATAAAGCTTGCTTATTCATATTTGAATTTGAAAGAAAGCCTCTGTTAATCAGCTATAATTTTATTATGAATTTTGTTATATATTATTAAATAAAAATAAAATAAAATATGTATTAACACAATATGGTAGAGACCGGGAAGTGTCATTTTTTTAAGGAAGGCGAAGGGAAGGGAAGGGAAGGCCTTCCCGGTCTCTACAATATGGACAACTACTCCGATTTATAAATATAGAATAAATAATAATTCCCATAATTATTAATACATATTATATAATAAAAGCAGAAAAACACCAAATATCATTCCAAGTTGTAAACCAAATTTAAATTTTCTCGTGAAATTACAAAATAATAAGAAGATAACCGTGTAAATGTTTAAAATAATCCCTAAAAGGAATCCATAAAAAATCCTTATGTTAGGTTCGTTATCCAGTTCGTTCAATAACATTTGATCATTAACAAGCATCTCTCTTGTCTTAATAAATCATAAAACAAAAATTACATTAGAAAATTGAAATCTTCTATTTGTTCCTCTATTATTAATTTGTCTCACATACATTCTAACGGGAATGGTTTCATTATTAGGATTGAGCCATGCTTCTTCTCGAGTAAAAATTGATTCAGGGGACCAGTCGATTCCTTCGCCGCCTAATATTTATAAAAATATATGTTAGGAAAAAATTACTTCTATTTCTTGCATAAAATGCTGTATGAAACAATATTCTGAGTATATGAATTTCCTCATTTGATAAGCCTTGTTGTAAGAATCTGTTGAATCCTCTGTTTAAAAAATTTCCTCCTAGTCCTACTGCTGCTTCTCCGATTATTTCATTTTGATTAGAATCAATTTCCAAATTTTGAGTGAGGACAGAAATTTCATTTTCTTCAGGTGATAATTCAGGTTCTGCAACCATATACAATATCACATCATTGTTTGTGAAATCTTTATTAATTTTTAAAAATTTATATAGTTTTAAGTGTTGTTTTACTAAATTCTGAGAGAAAACTTTCATCCTTTAATGGTCTACCCTTGAAAAACATTTTTATTAGGTTTTCGTTTTTAATTTTCAACCCAAGACTAAACTGAAATAATAATATAATAATCAATGTTATATAAATTTACTTCTTTTCTCAGATTTTTAATCGTTTTTATATTCTTAGTGTTAACAATCATTTTGAAATCTTCTCTTTTGGGATTTCTAAGAATGATATTTATTAGATTATCTGATGTTGAACTATTTTTCTGATCTACTTCAATTTTGATTTCTTCTTCGTTTAATCTAGCGAAATTCGCCATTTTTATTTTATTTAAATTTTAATTGAGGATTCCCTGTAGTTTGCATATATTTTAAAAGTATTGAAATTTTTGAGTTATAGAGAACTTAAAATTTAAATAAACGTCGTTTTAAAAATCGTATATGTCGTTGTAGTAAGTAAAAATTAAATTTTGTTTAAGATTTTTTCCAAAAATTCCTAAATCTATTACTATTAGAATGAATGATAAAAACTTTTAAAATAAAATAATTATTTTTTAAAAATGTTAGAAGAAGCAGTCGTTATAGACAACGGATCAAACACATGCAAAATAGGATTTTCTGATGATGATATGCCACGCGAAATACCTACAGTAGTAGGATATCCCTCTGATCTAGACGAAAAGGACATTCTTTCAGATCAAATGGATATATTTGTTGGTGAAGAAGCTCTTAGTAAAGGAGGAATTCTTAAAAATTATTATCCTATTCGAAATGGAATATTGAAAGAGCAAGATAAAATGAGAGAAATTTGGAAACATATTTTTTACAATGAACTTATAGCTGAGACAAAATCCCACCCAGTTATTTTAACAGAAGCCCCTTTTTCAGATTATAACAACAAGAGAGAAATGGCTGAAATTCTTTTCGAGAAACTAAATGTTGAACAACTGTACATCGCAAACAGTTCTACTTTAGCATTGTACGCAAACGGAAAAACCACAGGTGTAGTTATCGACATAGGCTATCAGACTACCTCGTTTGTTCCTATCTATGAAGGATTTGTCTTAAACCATGCAGTAAGTAAAGTAGACATGGGGGGTCAAGATTTAACTGAATACTTATGTCAATTGATAGCCCAGAATAAAGATAATCCTAAATATACTACAACCTCTGAGAAAGCTATGATAAACACACTTAAAGAACAAATTTGCGAAGTCGCAAAGGATTACGATTCACAATTGAAAAAGTGTATGGATCAAAAAACTTTTCAGACTTACACATTACCAGATAAAAATGTAATCTATATTTCAGGAGAAAAATTTAAATGTCCAGAAATGCTTTTCCAGCCTAATGTATGTCATAAAGAAATATCTGGAACTATGAGTGAACAACTATATGGAATACATGAACAAACCCATAGGGCAATTAAAAAATGTGATGAGGATATTCAGAAAGATTTATACCTTAATGCTGTTTTGTGTGGGGGATCAAGTCTTTTTATGAAAATTAAACCTAGATTCGAAAAAGACTTACGTTCTCTTGCACCTACTGGTAAAATTGTTAAGGTCATTGCACCACCCGAAAGAAAATACTCTGCTTGGTTAGGGGGAGCAATCCTTGCTTCCTTAGATGAGTTTAAGAAGACAATGTTTGTTACAAAAAAAGAATATAATGAAAGTGGAACAAGCATATATAATAAATTTTTTTAAATTAATTAATATATTTTTTTTAAATGATTAAAAAAATTTATTTATCCACTTACCTATGTGACAAGAGGTTAAAGAAATTTCGTCTGGAAGAAGGAGAATACTCTATCGGAAATGATAGAGACAAATGTGATATTTTTTTAGATGAAGATTGTTTAGAAAAATGTTTAAAGGTCATTATAGACACTCATCTAAATATACATTTGGTAATAGCAAGTAATCACAAAAAATTGTTATTGAATAACTCAAAAATTTCTTTGTCTGATGAAAAAGTTCAAATAAAAAATAAAGACATAATTACTTTTAGGAATTCTAATATAAGTATTAAATTCAAAATTAAAGAAAAATCTCGAGAAAGATCCCGTTCTAAAGAGCAGATAAAGCAAAAAGTAACAGAAACTTTAAAAGAAGAAAAAAAAGAAAAACCTAAGGAAGAATCGAGTAATCAAAATACTGGATACATTAAAAGTGAAGTGATTTGGAACTCAGTTCAATTCGAGGATGAAAAAAGAAAAGAAAAATTTTTAAAACTGATGGGAGCGAAGAAAAAAAACCAGACAGATGGATCGACATCCAAGCTCGATAAAAAAGAATCTGAAAAACTTCAAAACAATTTTCAAAAAATTGAAAGCGATTTAACAAAGCAATATTATAACGCTTTAGGAAGAAAACCCCCCATATAATAAATATAACTTAACATAAATTATTTATATATAAAATAAATTATTTTTATGATCACTTTATTAATCTATCAAATTTAAATAAAGTTTATTCTTAATCTCTTAATAATCAACATATAAAATCAAAGTATATCAATCAAATTTAATTTTCCATATTAAAATAATTTAACGATTAGATTTAGCGGAGTTTTCAACTTCTTCTTTCTTTCTCAAAGCGTAAGATGAGTTACTTCCCTAAAAATAATTTATAAGAAGAATTATCTTACATTTGCAGTAGCGATAAGTTCATCAGCAAGACATTCAGCGATGTTTTTAACATTTCTGAAAGAAGCTTCTCTAGCTCCGGTGGTAATGAGATAGATTGATTGGTTTATTCTTCTTAAGGGAGAGACGTCGACAGCGGATTTTTTGACAACTCCTCCTGATCCTACTCTAGCAGAAAATTCTCTGGGTCCAGCCTTAGAGATGGCTTTAATGACAACATCTAAGGGATTTTTATTTGTAACTAAAGAAATAATGTCTAAAGCTTGTTTAACAATGGTGATAGCTAAGTTTTTCTTTCCATTGTTTCTTCCATGCATCATTAAAGAATTAGTAATTCTCTCAATGATGGGGCAAGTTGTCTTTCTGAATCTTTTCTTTTGGTATCTACCGGCAGTGTGGGGAACATAGATGTTTGATTTTGGTGTATTGACTGCAATCAAATCAGTCAAACTTAAATCTTCAACTTCGACGTTGTATTCATATTGACCGAAGAGCTTAACTTCTTCATTAAAGAATTTTCTTTGAATTTGCTTCTGTTCAGATACTAAAGAGGGTTGATTAGATGATTTTCTTACCTTGGTTGTCGTCTTGTTGCATATCTTGAAAAAATATATATTTTTATTTAATTTAATTAATAATTTATTATATTAAAATTAATTTGAAAAGTTTTGAATTTAGAGAGAGTGATTTTCATGATTTGGAAAATTATTTTGAGGGAAGTATTTCTAAATACCAAATAGGTGACAACACAAACTTCAATCTTCCTTTTCAAAAATTTTCCGAAATAAGGAAATTAATATTTCGAAATTTAGTGTCAATTTTAATTTTTATATTAAATTCTTTAATTCTTATTATACAAATGAAAAATGATAAAAGTTTGTTGAACCTCGAAAAAGTTTTGGAAAGTTTCTCTACCGATGAAAGAATTTTGAATAAATTCAAATTTAAACCTAATATGGATGTTTCAGAAATTAAAAAAGATAGCTCTTCTTTAGGTAATTTTAAAGAATTTTTACAAAAATTTAAAAAGTCAAATGATGAGTTGTTGAATGATCAAAAAGCATTAAAGGAATTAAATATAGAAACTCAAGAAGAAAATACTAAAGAAAGAAAAAGGGATAAAACATATATCCAAATGAATTTAGGGTTAGGTATTTTAGAACAAAAAGAAAAAGATGAAATAGAAAAAGATAATGGAAAAGATCTTTTATATAAGATAATTTCATCTAAAAAGGATGAACCTACAGAAGAATTCATTAACCCTATTTACGATAATCAATTAGACCAAAAAATCATCAATTTTTTGTTACAAAATAAAACTAAAAAAAGAAGGAGAATTCACTTTATAAAAAAAAATAGTCTCTATTAACTTTTATTAAAATAATAAAATTTCAAAAAAAATTTATTAAAAATGTCTTCTACAAACTATAAAGTAAAACTAAAAATTTATAATTAATATTACTAATTTTTATTTATATAAACTAATAGAAACGTAGTAAATCTCGCTCAAGATCTCGTTCAAGATCAAGAGATAAAAAAGAAAAGTATAAAAATCAAAATCAAGTCGATTTCAGAGATAGAGGAGACAAAGAAAGAGAAAGATTTTCTCAGTACAAGCAACGTTGGCGTAAACAATCTGAAGAGGGAGTGAAACTGTATTTTTCAAATATAGGACCCAACATTTCAGAAAAAAGGGTCATAGATGAATTCAGACATTACGGTGAAGTACTGGATATCACTATAAAAAGAAAAAATGGACGAAGCAATTTTTTCGGAAGCATATTGATGAAAAGTAAAAGTGCAGGGGAACTTGCGATGTCACAAATCAGCAAAAACCTAGGCTGGAAAATTAATCTGTATGAAAGAGATGACAAAAAAGATAGGTATAGGGAAGACTCTGACTCAATGTCAAACTCCGAATCCCAACCCCCTAGCAGAAAAAACACCTCTCAAGAAGATGAAAGAAAAAACAGTATCACTGAACCTGAAAAGAAAAATTTCCCAGATGAATACACCAATAAACCAGTAAGGGTTAGAGAAATATGGGTTGGGAATCTTCCAAATTCTATTACAGAACAAAGTCTTTATAATCAATTCTTTATTTTTGGAGAAATTTCAAGAATGGAAACCCATTTCCAACCAGATAAAAATTTTGCATTTATTAAATACAAATTGGCTGCCTCTGCAAGTAGAGCATATGAAAAGGGAAAAAATATGAATTTAAGTGGAAATATTATAAGAGTTTCTTTTTCCGATAGCGGAAAGCGTAAAGATATTGTTGGCGATGAATCCGGATATGAACTTAATGAGAAAACTTGTAAAATGTTGCATATTTCCTTAAACAGAAATTCTCCGGTTGCAAATGAGAATATTTTAAAAGAATTATTTAGAAAGTATGGCACGGTGAAAGGAATGCATATTAAAAATCAAATTGGATTCAGACCAACAGTTTACTTGGAATATACAAAACCTGAAGAAGCAGAATGTGCTTTAAACAATTTAGTGACTTTAGACACGAATTTTGAAAAAAGAAGATTAATAGGAGACCCAAACTGTGACATTAACTATTATTTTAAAAAGAAGATGATGATGAATATTATGAATAATATGCAAAATGATCATAATATTCAAAATAATATGAATCAAATGTACAACAGAAACATCAAACAAAATATTAATCCAAATGTCAATTCTAATATGAACCCAAACATGAACATGATGAATCCCTATGCAATGCAAAATCCTCAATTACGTAAAATCATTTATTTAAATTTTTAACATAGTTCAACAATACTATATGATGCAAAGACAGATGATGGCAAAAAATTCAACAATGAATTCTATGTACAATATGAATAACATGCCAAATGTGAACATGGGTAATTCAGGGATGAATCAGAATACACCTTTATCACTAAATTCCAATCCGAACAATAATACAAATAATAATTTGACTAATCCTAATCCAAACCCAGACATAAATACAAATAGTAGTAATCAGTCTCAAAATACAAATCCGAATATGACACAGAATCAATCCTCACAAGAAATTAATCAGAACATGTATACAGCTACTAATCCTTACATGAATAAAAATCCAAATACATTTCCCTACAATACAAATAACATTCCTAATTATAATCCTTTGAATACAAATTTTCCTACAGCTCCCTCAAATAATACAAGCAATATGACTATACCCCCGATGATTTCAAGATATCCTCCTTATCCAATGATGAATCAGATGAGACCTATGATGTATCCAAATAACATGATGATGAATCCAACTATGTCCCAAATGTACCAACAACAGAATCCGATGAATATGAGAAATCAATCACAAAACAGTTCGGAGAATATTAAAGACATGATAAATGAAGCAATAAGTAAACTTGTATCTCAAAACACCACTACCAACAATGAAGAAGACAATGACTTAAGTTCCTTAAATGAAGATACACAGAGTAATTACGAGAAAGACTTTTCATTAGAAGAAGAGAACCTAAAAAATATATGGGGGGGATTTTTAACTAAAAATAAGAAGGATAGAGTTTGTGTCGATGCATATCAAATAAGAAATGAATGCTCTGAATTTTTGAATAATGAATACAATTTGAATGTCTCTCATAGGACTCAAATTGAGGATATAATGAAGAGGCCAATAATTGGTATAATCGCCTTCTCCCCACAAAATGCCACTCAATGTGAAATATTTTTAGATTATATTAATTACTTTAATGAGAAGAATAGAGTGGGAGTAATTAATCTAAAAAATCAAATGATTTTGTATCTAGTACCTCCATCTGATTTTTCAAGAAAATTTTATCAGAATCCCAAAAAGCATTTGCTTGGAATCTTCGTTAATTCAACAGCTGAACCAAAGTCTTATGTTGATATGAACAATTTATCTCTCCCACCTCCTGTGATTTCATTGACAGAAAAAAGACAATTATTGAAACAGCAAAAGAAAAATTATTCAAGTGAAAAAAATGTTGCTAATACTTCTAATCAATCAGTAAATCAATCAAATGAGGCTTTAAGTGAATTAACCAAATTACTTGGAAACATGGATCAAGATAAATTAGGTAAATATAAATTTAATTTTTCAATAAATTAGAGCTTCTTTTGAAAACTGCTTCTGAGTTAAATAATAGCAATAACAATGCGACCAATAATCAAAATTCTACTTATTCTAATGCTAATAATGACTTGAGTGAACTACTATCTACACCACAATTTAGAAATTTATTAAACCAATTTAATTTATTAAATAAATAAATATAAATCTAATAATATAAATATATTTGATAAATCACATATAATTCCATTAAGTATTGAGGAATAAAATTTCGACTTGGCTTAATCAAAAATTAAAATTAGTGATTTATTATTCACAAATTTGAATATATAGAATCAAAATATAATAAGCTAACTAATATAATTTATAAATTACTGTTTAAATTTAGCTAATACAAAATCGATAAAATTTTATTAGTAAATATCGGTAACACAAGGTTGTCGATTTCCAAGGTAAATCCTTCATATAAAAAAATGATAATAAAACAAATGAATTCCTTGACATCAATTAACTGCCAATTTATTAAACTAGAAAATATACAACATCCCAATACTGCGGCAATTGTACCTTCTAATGTTTTTTTAGTAGGTGGATAGATTCTTGTTCTTCCAAATTTAGTTCCAACAACCGAAGCCAAAGAATCTCCAACTCCTAAAACTATTAGACTGTTATATTTGAATTTATCATCTAATGAAAAAATATTGGTTTCTTTATATAGTAAAGAAGAAAAACATCCAAATAGTAAAAAGATATGAGTTAATAAAAAGTTTTGATCATCTCTTCCGTCTATATTGTTTATTAAATATTCGGTAAGCTTTTTCATATAATAAAACTGAGAAAATTTGTTTCTTATCTTTTCAACTAATATGAATAAGTATATCATCGCTGCTGATATAAATAAGAGAATATCAGATTCCATAAATTTGATCCCAGGAAGATATATTACTAAAGCTAAGACATGGAAAAATTTTCTTTTAATTATCCTTGCTGTATTAAATTTTCTCTCGAAGAATTCAAAGCTATATAGTAATACTATTAATAAAACAGTCCAGTAGATTATTAATGCATAATGATTGAAAAGTCTCTTTATTAGTGTGATATAATCAAAATTGAATAATTGATTAATGTGAACTTTCAGTATCATTATTAAGAAAATTGCGTACATAAAATTTTTCCTATTTTTGATTTTGGAAATTAATTCTAAAACTAGGAGATGAATAAAAGTAGTCTGTATCATGAATAACCAAATCTCATTTTCATTTTGTTTTTGAGATTTATTAATTAATTCTGATATAACTTCAGATAAGATTATTGAGGAACCTATTGTTAAACTAGGGTTATGATGAATTTTACTTTTTCAATTTTGTCCTAATTTTATAAAATATACAAAAACATATCAAATTATCGAAAACCTGGTTGAATAAATCTTTTGTATGGTGTCTATCAATTAAGATAGATATTGGTAAGAAGAGTGTTGTTAATATATCTAAAGCATTTAGAATCATAGTCCTTGGGGATGATGATGATTTTTTACAATCTCGAAAAATTGTTGCTATCATAAACATCAAAGAGATTCTTAGGAAATATAAACAATTATCATAAATTAAAGAAGTGACACCTACTTTTGAACCAATCAAATTTAAATTGAATAAAACTATAATATCAGCCAAACCTTCTTCTCGTAATTGCATTTATTTTAATTAATTTTAGGAAAAATATAAATATCACAGAAATTTTTTAAAAAGCATTCAAACAGCAGAATTAAGAATTTAAAGCATTTTTAATTTTTTTGAATTCATTTTCTGAATTTTTCAAATAAATAATTTGGCTTTTATATATTCTGAGAAGAGTTGCCTGATTTAATTTTCATGATTAATTTTGTATTATTTTATAAAGTAAATTTTTACTATTGTAGATTATCCCCAATCCAAACGATTTTAAATGGTTTTATTTAAAAAACCATTTTATTAATATATAATTACATAATAAATTAAGAAATTTTCTTATCAAATATATTAATATTAATAGAAAATAACAATTTTTATTTGTTATTTTCTTAATTTATTATGTAATTCCATATTAATAAAATGGTTTTTTATATTAAACCATTTAAAATCATTTGAATTGGGGATATGTTTTGTAAATTAGTTCTATTTTGATTAAAATTAATAAAAATGAAGCTTTATTCAATCATATTGAATTTTCTTGCTCTTATATTTCAGCTAAAATGCTTCAAAGTAGGATTTTTCACTCTAAATTTAGAAGCTAATGAACTTTCAAAAGAAACCATAATTGATGGAAAACAAACTAGCACTGATATGGATTTAATATTTTCTTCCCTTAATAAAATTGCTGATTTAAAACAGAGCGAAAAATTAAAACCTATTTTAGATCCAGAAGATCCAGCCATAGAAAATGAAAAATTCAGAGAATTCAGTGTTCTATATTTTTCTTTTCAAGAATTTCAGAGAACTGAAGATTTAGAAAGAATGAAAAATATCATAGAGAGCGATGGAAAATTCCAATGTAAAGAATTACACTCGCGAGGTTTAGGAAAAGGAGGAAAGTTTCTTCTTTCATTTAAATATACAGCGGCTATGATTTGTTGGGACAGGCAACACTTTTTAGAAAGGCTATTATTCAAAAGAGATTCTTCACTTACATCAAAAGCTATATTAGGAAGTTGTATTAAGCCGTATGACGGTACTCATACTTACTGCTTCCTGGGAACTCATGCAGAGGTTAAATTTCGCGATTCTGTTACGGAATATGTAAAATCAATTAAAACCATCAAAAATGAATTACCCGATGACGATCTAAAAATCCTTATTTTGGGGGATACGAACCTTTTAAGCTTGCAAGACAAATATTTTGACGAGGATATAATGGAATACAAAAAATTAGATATTTCTCAAAAGGGTGACCCAAATAAAGGATATGATGAATTAATCAAACTTTGGGAATTTAAATTACACCCTGAATTAATCGATTCTGAAATTGGAAATAATTTTTCAGATCAGGATTATATGTTTAAGAAAGGCGATGAAAATTCAATAGATATTTATAAAGAACTATTTGAAGAAGAAGCTAGAAAAGAGGGTGTAGAAGATTCAAAAATTTACTGGCTCGGAGTTGAAAATATTAGACGCTTACCGCCCACTTACAAATTTAATCGTCCTTCAGATTATAAAGAAAGAGAAATTTTTGATTACAATAAAAAATTCTATCACACTCTTAAAAATGTGGGATTGCCCAAGAAAGCAAATTTCTTTGGACTTTTAGACAGATTGATATGTTTCGATACTAATTTTTTACCTAATGTACAAAATGATAACTACTGTGATGTTATAGACCATACTGTCATCTACAAAACTGTTCCTAAATTGAGAATATCTGATCACATGGCTATTGTAGGAAGTTTTGAAATCGATTATCAGAGAAAAAGAAAAAGATTCAAAAAATTTAAATAGAACTTAAAAATAACAAAAGACAAATAATTTAATAATTCAATTCATAAAAGCAATATTTTAAATGCTATAGGTTTGTTTTACTATTTATATTTTTAAATTAAAATAATTATTTACTGTCAAAAACTTATTTATATATTAAATATTTTCAAGAAAAAAAATTTCACCGAAAAAGTAAATTTCTATCAAATATTTTTGATGAATTTTTAAATTTCGTAAATAGCTATTAAAATTTCTTTTA
>Ga0169931_10012839_pt1 | contig 11543 bp, 9 predicted proteins | sample Kivu_15m_20L_FD_129675 | JGI IMG/M metagenome (GOLD analysis project Ga0169931, IMG submission 129675) | Freshwater microbial communities from Lake Kivu, Western Province, Rwanda to study Microbial Dark Matter (Phase II) - Kivu_15m_20L... | ecosystem: Environmental > Aquatic > Freshwater > Lake ... | reverse complement strand
TCTGATTCGCGATGTGGTCAGGAAGAATTTTAATGACGTCTGACATGTTTAGGCACCAGTTTTCAATCGTTCCAAGAATTCACCAATGTCGCCTAAGCCTGCAAACACAAGAACTACAAGGAGTAAAACACCCAAAACAAGCACCAAACGCAAATTCGAATTCCATATAGATTTTCTGTAGTCGTCGTTGCGCACCCATGAATCTGATATTTTTGACCGCAACACTTCAGAACGTGAGCCGTTTTCGCCTTGTTCGTGCATGCGCTCATAAGCCCGCTGCTTCGATTTCAATTGCGCTTTTCTTTCATCATAATGTCGCGTTGGAAAATCGAAGCGTCGATATCCGTTGATTTTCATCATTGAAATCCCTTTAAAAAGCATCTTCTAGGTTTTAATATTATAATCATTACAAAGTTACATTTTCTCTTGGAAACTTTGGCATAAAATTAGTCTTGTTAACTAAAAAGGTCTATTTCACTTATTCTTGTGTACAAGTTAATGATTCTTACATCCAAATCGTTGAATTAGCCCTTATTTTTGTTGCTCTTATGAAAACTAAAAAGTTGAATTGCCCACGTTTTATTTACAATATGTTCAGTGAGATGAGAACGTTCAAGCTAGGTTTGCTTAGCATGTCGGGTGTCATTATTACGGGCATGGTGTTGCAATGGGTTTTTGTTTCACCAAAAAGCGTTACAAATGCTTCAACTGCTTTAATGAATCTTACGCCCATAGCGCATGTGGAATCACCCCAGTTTTTGTCTGTTTCCGATGCTTGGGCAGATAGCATCATGAAGCGCATGAATCGCGAGCAGAAAATAGCTCAGTTTTTTATGGTAGCGGCTTATTCTGACAAGCGCAACAATGAAAAAGAAATTCAGACCTGGATAGAGCAATATGGTATTGGGGGCGTGATTTTTTTTCAAGGGGACACAGCATCGCAACGAGCCATGACGCAGCGTTTACAAGCCAAATCTAATGTGCCACTTTTGATTGGTATGGATGCAGAATGGGGACCAGCAATGCGGTTGAGCAATTCACGAAAATATCCTTTTCAACTCACCATGGCGGCTGCGAACGATGAAAAATTGACCAAGGAATTGGCGTATTGGATTGGTCGCGAATGTGCTGATTTGGGCGTGCATCTCAATTTTGCACCTGTCGCAGATATCAATACAAACCCTAAAAATCCAATCATTGGTTTCCGTGCTTTTGGAGAGAATCCCAGAAACGTTGCCAATCATACCGTGGCTTTTGTTGAAGGCATGGAGTATGCGGGGGTGATGGCTTGCGTGAAACATTTCCCCGGTCATGGCGACACCGATAAGGATTCTCATCATGATTTGCCTTTGGTTCGTTTGACCATGAAGCAATTTGAAGCGATTAATTTCTTGCCTTTTGTGCGCAGTATTCAAGCGGGTGTTTCGTCTGTAATGGTCGCGCATTTGGAAACACCGGCTTTGGATTCGGTGAGTAAAGCCTCCAGTTTATCATCCATTGTAATCAAAGATATACTGCAGGGCAACTTGAATTTTGAAGGACTTGTGATTTCTGATGCTTTGAACATGAAAGCTGTTGCCAATCAATATGAGAAGAGCGAGGTTGTTGTGCGCGCCTTTTTGGCAGGAAACGATATTTTACTTTTTCCAGAGAGCATTGGCGAAGCGATTGCAGCCATTGCCAAACAGGTGGAATCGGGCAAAATCACTGAAAAAGAATTGAATGCCCGCTGTAAAAAAATCCTCAAGGCTAAATATTGGGCCATCCAAAAACAACGCAAAGCCAAACGCATCAGTGCCGATGAAAGCTTGCAAATCGATATTTTGATACGAAAAACCATCGCCCAAGCCACAACGGTTCTCAAAAACGAAAATCAAGTCTTACCGCTCCGAGATTTGAGCGCAGCAACTGCTATTGTGGTAATTGGTGATAGCACGTCAATAGTAGAGCAACGACTTTTGGACTATGTAGATGCACCAGTTTTTAAGGTAGTGACTAAGGCAGCGATGGAACAATTGCCCTTGCAGTTGAAACCATTTAAAAGAGTGATTACCGTATTTGCTGCCAAACACAATTGGCACAGCAAAAGTTTTGGTATGCCTGAATTCTGGCGCGATTATGTTGGATTTATGTCGAAAGAAAAAGAGCAAATCGGTTTGTTTTTAGCGAATCCCTATGCACTTGTGGGCGATGCCTTGCTTGTGAAATTTGATGGCTTTGTTGTGGCTTATGAGAATTCCAGCTACACCCAAGATATAGCCCCCCAAGTTTTGTTTGGAGCCCTTCCTGCTAGAGGTAAAATGCCTTTCACTTTAAACGATTTTGCACGCGAATCCGGCTTTCAATATGAGTCCAATGGTCGCTTACAATTTGTTATGCCCGAGGAAATTGGTGTTTACGCTGAAGACTTGAAACGCATTGATGAAATTGCCACGAAAGGCATCAACGAAAAAGCTTATCCGGGATGCCAGATTATCGCCGCCAAAGATGGAAAAGTGTTTTACCGCAAAAACTTTGGTCATCTGGATTATGCCAAAAAACAGCCTGTGAATTACGAAACTTTGTATGATTTGGCTTCAATTACCAAAATTGCGTCTTCCACTTTGAGTTTGATGAAACTCACGGATGATGGCGAGTTGGATGTGAGCAAAAAATTGGTTGATTATTTACCAGAGCGTGTTTCCGGCACCAGTCACCAAAATTTAGTTTTGAAAAACATTCTCACGCATCAGGCTGGGTTTACGCCCTGGATTCCCTTTTGGAAGAAAACCATGAACGGCAGCGAGTGGCGCGAAGATGTGTATAGCAAACAAAGTAAAGAGGGCTATTCAAAAACTGTTGCTGAGGGTTTGTATATTAATAATAATTACCGCGACAGTATGTTTGCCTCCATATTTGCTCACAGCTTAAGTGCGGGTCAGGGATATAAATATTCCGATTTGGGATATTATTTTATGCAGGAAATCATAGAAAATCATGCTGCCCGGACCTTGGATGAATTTGTGAGGAGAACCTATTATGCTCCGATGGGACTGGCTATGCGCTACAATCCTTTGGAGGTATTCACCAAAGACAACATAGCGCCCACAGAAGACGATCAATTGTTTAGAAAGCAATTGATTCACGGTTATGTACACGATCAAGGCGCAGCCATGGTAGGCGGAGTGGCTGGTCATGCAGGACTCTTTTCCAACGCCACAGATTTGGCTGCTTTGATGCAAATGCTGCTCAATGGGGGACAATACGGTGGAATGACCTATTTATCCAAATCTGTGATTGATGATTTTACGAAATGTCAGTTTTGCGCCACCAACCGCAGGGCTTTGGGCTTTGACAAACCGGTGAAAGGAGGAGGTGGGCCTGCTTGTGATTTGGCAACTCCACAGAGCTATGGACATACGGGATTCACGGGCACAATTGCGTGGGCAGATCCCGTTACCGGAATCAATTATGTATTCCTTTCCAACCGAGTACACCCCGATGCTGAAAACAAAAAAATCATCACAATGGGCACGCGCACTGAGATTCAAAAAGTGATTTATCAGGCTTTCAATCGAAAGAAAATATTTAAACCTGTCTTTTAGCGCCAGTTTTCTCGAGACTTTTTGTGGATTACACTTTCCTAAATTTTTGTATTTACAAGAGCCAAAACTGTATTTTTTTGTCATGTTTTGGCTCTTATTAATCTATTTTTGGCTCATAACCTGAGTTCGATTAATATTTCGGGCTCAGACCGCTTGTAAATAGTCAGATTCAACTAAATCGAACGAGGCATAATGAATTATGTTGAGTGAGATTTAGGCAGAAGATGACTGTTTAGAAGCGGAATTAGAAATTAGCTTTTCATTTTAACTCATCTGATTGTCGTTGTATTTACTCGACTTAGCCCGCTAAGCCTTCGTTAACACGCCTAAATCAGCTGGTTAAAATGAAATCTGAGCCTTGAAATATTAATTGAACTCAGGTTCATAGACTTACAATTGTTTCTGTGCATTTCAGTTGTAAAATCTTTTGAACTCAAATTCAAATGATTCTAAACAACTACCTTTGATACCTGTTATTTCGACGTTCACCTAAACATTAACAACTTACAGGAATGAAAATTGGCATTGTACTTTATCCTACATACGGCGGTTCTGGCGTTGTTGCCACCGAGCTCGGCATGGCTCTGGCAGCAAAAGGACATGCCATTCACTTTATAACTTATTCACAGCCCGTTCGCTTGGATTTGTTTGCAGACAATATATTCTATCATGAGGTGGTGGTTAACAATTATCCCTTGTTCGACTATCCGCCCTACGAAACTGTTTTAGCCGGCAAGTTGGTGGATGTTGTGAAGTTTGAAAAGTTGGATTTGCTTCATGTGCATTATGTCATACCACATGCCTCTGCAGCGTTTTTGGCTCAACAGATTTTAAAATCACAAGGTATTTCAATTCCATTTATTACCACGCTTCACGGCACAGATATTACCCTTGTTGGCCGCGATTCATCATTCAAACCCGTGATACAATACTGTTTGGAAATGTCGGATGCGGTGACTTCTGTTTCTGAAAGCTTGAAACGCGACACCATTGAACATTTTCAAATACAACGTGAAATTCAGGTGATCTCCAATTTTATTCAACTGGAGGAATACAGCACCGATACCAATTTAGCGCTTCGACGACGTTATGCTCTAGACGATGAATTTGTTTTGTGCCACATTTCCAATTTCAGAAAAGTGAAACGGGTGGAAGATGTTGTGCATATTTTCAAACGTATCAATGATGTGTATCCAAGTAAACTTATTTTGGTTGGCGATGGTCCAGAACGTCAAAAAGTAGAAGAATTGTGCAGAAGTTTGGGTACTTGTGATCGCGTTATTTTGTTGGGAAAAATGCAGGCTACCCATTTGCCTTTGAGCATCTCTGATCTGTTTTTATTGCCTTCTGAAACCGAGAGTTTTGGTTTGGCTGCACTCGAAGCCATGGCGGCAGGTGTGCCCGTAATTTCCTCAAATACAGGTGGTTTACCTGAAGTCAATATCGAAGATTATTCTGGGTATTTGGCCGATGTAGGTGATGTAGAAACTATGGCGCAAAAAGCGTTACACATTTTGTCAAGTAAAGACCGATTGCAGCAATTCAAACAACAAGCCCGATTGAGTGCTGAGCGTTTTGATATGTCTAAGATTTTGCCCATGTATGAAGAGCTCTATGCAACGGTAATTGGAAGAGGATAAGCGAACTTTTTGTGTGGCTTTTCATGAAGCGCTCTTGTGTGTTGATAGATTCCTTATTTTTGCCCATCGTTGAATTATACATCACCAATTATGAAGCATTATTTTTTCCTCTTGCTCACTGCAGCACTACTTTTTTCTTGCGGTAAATCAGTAGATAAAAACACCTTGGAAGGTCGCGCGGCCTCCTTTATTTCACTACAAGAAGGCGTTTTCATGGCCGTTTCTATGGACATCAAAAACATCATCGAAAAATCTGGCATTAAAGATGGCGCTATTCCAGAGCAGTATTTGAATACCATTTCGCCTTATCTCGATGCACTTTATAAATCCATAAATCTGGATAAACAAGTCTTTATGATACCCATTGTGAATACCAAAAATCCAGATAAAAGTGACTTTGTGTTTATGTTTGAAGTGGGGGATTTGAAACGCTTGAAAAAGGAAATCAAGGAGTTTGGTATCAATCTCAAGAAAAAAGGAGATTTAGAATATGGTGCAAAATCCGGAGGCGCTTTTGGAATCTATAAAGGTGAAACGGCGTTTTTTATTTTCAGCGAAGTCAATACAATCGATGATAAACGCCTCTTGGAATACGGAACAAATTTGAGTAAAGGTGAAACGGTTGATGGCGTTGTTGATTTTGTGACAACGAAGTCTGATATGGTTGCTTTCTACACGGGCGATAAAATGTCCAATTTTGATTTCGCACAAATGGCGCCTGAGCTCGGGGACATGGGGAAAAAACTGAACAAGCTCTATGAGGGAACTTTCTGGATGGCAAAAGTTGACTTCAAGGATCAAGATGCTGTGATGGAAGTAAATTTAACCTTGGGAAAGAACTTGAAAGAATACGGACCTTTCATCGATGCCTCTTTGTCTGATGATGCACAATCTGTATTGGTTTCTGATAAAACAATGTTTGCCTACGCCATGAATGTTAACATGGAGAAAATCATAGCGATGATCATCGATCAGCTCGACGATAAAACCAAAGATGAAATCAACAAACAACTGTCTATGTTGGGTGGCACAGAAAAATTCAAACAACTTTTGACGGGCGAATTTGCAATGGCCATGGTGGCAGATGAGAATCCAATAATTACCTCCTTTGTGGGGATTGGTGATAAAAAACAAGTACAATCACTTATGGATGGCTTTGGTTTTTTCTTAGGTCTTGAGAAAAATGGGGACACCTATGATATGGACGGCGCGCAATTGATGTTCAATGAAAATGGTTTGCTCTATGCTGCCAATCCCGAACTTATGTCGAAAATGAAGTCTAAGAAAACGGTAAAACTGCGCAATATGAATGGCTTCAAATTTGGCGATTCTCCTATGTCGATGTTTGTCGATTTTAAAATGCTCCTTCAAATGAAAGACCTTGAGGATTATGCTCCGGTGATTAAATCCTTTGATTTTATGTATTTTCAAATGGATGAAGACGGCGGAAATGGCTTAATCCGCAGCACCAAATCGAATCAAAATATTTTGCGCACTTTAATTGAATCTGGCATCGAAATGCAACGTCTCGATGAAATCAGACAAGCCAAAATGGATGCTGAATTTGAGGAAATGTATGGTTCATGGGATGAGGAAGAGTGGGATGATTCGGATTTGGACAACTTTGATTTTTAAACCCATACAGCTTTCTTGAAATGAAGTATTTGAACATAATTTTTCTCGGTGCTCTGGCCTTTTTCAGTCAAAATGCATGGACGCAAAATGTTGAGCCACAAGCGTTCTTTGACGGACAAGTTTTGATGTATGAATCGCTTTCTTTACAGCAGCGTGATTCTCTGTCGTTCTTCAATCCGAATAATGAGGAAACCAAGATTTTAAAGGGTTCGAAAGCGCTTTGGGTGCAATTTACGCCCAATCAGCGCGAAACGATTCATAACGCAAAACAACTTTTTATAGCCTTGAATGGCGACACTGTTGCGTTTGACAATTTGCATGATTTGGTTATTGTTCCTCATGCAAAATCAGAATCTCTTAACCTGAGTATTTTGACCTATGAGAAAGGGGAATATCAATCGGTTTTGAAAAACAAGTCGTTTCGTTTGAAGTTGGTCGATGATTTTGGTAAACCGCCATTTTTCACGAAGGATACCATCGTTTTTGGCCTCTTGATTTTACTCTTAGCTCTGGTTTTTTATACATCTTCGAGACCTGATGGATTTTGGAAAAAGTTGCACATTTTCTTGCCTGCGCTCTTGTTGTGCTATTTGTTGCCGTCTATATTGAGTTCCTTCAATATCATCAGTCCCGAGTGGATTGAACCCGATGCTTATGGAAATGGTGTAAAAGTGAAATCTGGAATTTACCATGTAGCCAGTCGCTATTTGTTGCCCGCAGCATTGATTTTACTCACTTTGAGTTTGGACTTGAAAGCGGTATTCAAATTGGGATGGAAGGCTTTGGTGATGTTTTTAACGGGTACTTTAGGCATCATCATCGGTGGACCAATAGCTATTTTGATTGTTGCTGCTTTTTCACCTGAAACAGTAGGTGGCGATGGTTTTGATGCGGTTTGGAGAGGTTTATCTACTTTGGCCGGAAGTTGGATTGGTGGTGGCGCCAACCAAACAGCGATGTTGGAAGTGTATAAATACAACCAAGAAAACTATGGTGCTATGGTTTTGGTGGATATCGTTGTTGCCAATATTTGGATGGCTGTTTTACTTTTCGGAATCGGTAAAAAAGAACGCATTGACCGCTGGTTCAAAGCCGATAATTCGGATATAGAAGAGATGAAGCAACGTGTAATAGAGTATGAAAAGAGCGTAATGCGTATCCCTTCATTGAAAGATTTGATGATTATTTTAGGCATAGCATTCACGGCGGTTTCTTTGGCGCATTTTGGCGCAGATTATATGGTGGAGTTACTGAAATCAGTTCCTTCGGTTCAAAATCCTGCCAGTGCCATGTACACGTTTTCCGACCATTTTTTCTGGATGGTGATGAATATAACGATTATCGGTGTGGCCTTGTCTTTCACGCCCTTGAAAAAGTATGAGGGTGCTGGTGCAAGTAAAATGGGTTCGGTTTTTATCTACGTTCTCGTGGCTGCCATTGGAATGAAAATGGATTTAAGTTCTGTTGTAAATAACCCTGGGCTTTTAATTGTTGGATTAATATGGATGAGCGTTCATGCCATTTTGATGATCATCGTGGCAAAAATAATCAAAGCGCCATTTTTCTTTTTGGCAGTGGGCTCCAAAGCCAATGTGGGCGGTGCGGCATCTGCTCCAATTGTGGCGTCAGCTTTTCATCCTTCCTTGGCAAGTGTTGGTGTTATATTGGCGATTTTTGGCTATGTTTTGGGTACGCTCGGAGCGCTTTGGAGCGCCGAAATGATGCGTGTTGTTGCTCCTTAAAATTGATGTTATGTTAAGAATGTTCTCCCTGTTTTCTTTGGTGATTTTACTCCTTTCTTGCTCGCCTGGTCTTAAAAAAAGCCGCGTTTGTGCCCTAGAAGATTTTGACGCGCTAAAAGGTTGCAAAAGCCATTCAGACGAAATCATTGGATTTCCAGAAACTGTTGTTCACTCGTTTAGAGCCAAGGGGTTAGAAGAAAATTCAAAGGTCTCTGTTCATTGGTATTTCAGCGATGCAGGAAAATTTTACTTCATCGATAGTTTTGTTTATTACACCAAAGAAAAGGATGAGTTGGTGGTTTCAGGAATTGATAGAAATTTCTTACAGTTGGGTCAGTTTGTGGTAAAAATCAAAGCTGTTGATTCTGAAAAAGTGTATGAAAAAGAAGAGCATTTTTCAATTGAATCCAATGGTGAACCCGCTGCCTTGATGCTTTTGGTGGGCAACGTTATCGACCCAAGTGGGGTTGTTACGCGACCATTGACTTATTTTTCTATTAACGATAAGCAGGTTTACATTTCAACTTACATCTACAATGCCAAACCCAATCAAGAAATCGTGATTCGTTTTCGCCAAATCGATGTTCAGGGAGGCTATGAAAAACAGTTTTCGATGAATGTGGGACCGAATCCGAAAAGTAAATTTTTGTTGTATGCCAATTTGCCTAATGTTGGACTCAATTTAGGCGAATATCAAGTTGAAATTGTGTTATTCGAATCTGTGTTTACTGCACCATTTTACATCGACGAGACAACAATCATTCCCACATTGTAATATGTATAATCGCTTAAATTTACCCATGGCCGCTTTGCGATTGAGTAAACGCGACAACCAATATTTGGTTTGGGATGAATGGCGAAAAAAACAGGTGGTGCTCACACCAGAGGAATGGGTTAGACAACATCTTTTGCATCACTTGGTGCAAGATTTGGATTATCCGTTGACGCGCATGGCTGTTGAAATGCAAATAGAAGTCAATGGTTTGAAACGGCGTTGTGATGCTGTTGTTTTTGATCTCCAAGGCAAGGCTCAGGTGCTCATCGAATGCAAAGAACCCGAGGTTGTGCTCAGCGCAGAAGTGGTTCAACAAATTGCCCAATACAACGCGAAATTAAATACGCAATGGTTGATTTTATCGAATGGCATGGAGCATTTAACCTTGCGAATTGAGCCTCAAACAGGCAATTTTGGTGTCGCACATGGCTTGGTTCATTTTTCGGAAATCGTATAGCTTGTGTGATAAATGTCGCACTAGAGCAGCTCAAGGCGCATTACATTTGTTGAATTTTAAAGCACATGGAAATAGCAGGATATATCGCATCAATTTTTATCGGAATAGCGCTTGGCTTAATTGGAGGTGGAGGCAGTATTCTCACGGTGCCTGTTTTGGTTTATCTTTTTTCTGTTGATGCCGTTTTAGCCACCGCTTATTCTTTGTTCATCGTTGGCGCAACCAGTGTGGTGGGCTCTGTTTCCTATTTCATGAAGGGTTTGGTGAATGTGAAAACGGCAGTGGTTTTTGGTATTCCATCGATAGTTGCTGTGTTTCTCACACGGGCCTACATCGTACCGGCAATTCCCAAAGATGTTTTTGCTTTGGGTGATTTTATGGTCACAAAACCCATTTTACTGATGCTTATTTTTGCTGTTCTCATGATTTTTGCCTCTTACAGCATGATTAAAAAAGACAAGTCTGTTGATAAAGAGCCCGGCAAACAAGTGTTCAATTATCCCTTGATATTGGTAGAAGGCGCAATAGTCGGCGTTTTAACTGGACTTGTAGGTGCTGGTGGCGGATTTTTAATTATTCCCGCTTTGGTTATCTTAAGTAAATTGCCCATGAAAGAAGCTGTGGGTACATCTTTGGTGATTATTGCGGCCAAATCATTGATTGGTTTTCTGGGTGAAAGCGGCGAGAGCCTTGTAGATTGGCAATTTTTGTTAATCGTCACAGCTTTCGCAATCGTTGGTATTTACATCGGCATGGCTCTTTCTAAAAAAATAGATGGTACAAAATTGAAACCAGCTTTTGGTTGGTTTGTCTTGGTGATGGGCATTTACATCATCCTCAAAGAAACTATGATGCAATAAAAAACGACGATTCGAAAATTCATCCAAACCGTCGTTTTCCTAGAGAAACGAAGAACAAATCTCCGTCAGTGTGCCTTTTTTGAATCAATTTGTTGAAATACTTCTTTCAAAACCTCAGGATGTTTTCTTCCAAATTCTTGAATGCACCACATCCTGAATTGATACAATTCGATCGGCGTGCCCACCCATTTCAACGCTTTAAACAATTCCTTCTTAAACAGTTGGCGGTCGAAACTTACCTTAGTAAGAATCTCTTTATACATTTTAAGCATGACGGAAAAATTTATGGGTTACTTCCATATAACACATCAAACGCGAAATTATTGTTTCTGTTTTCCTTAAAAGTTGTTAATATCACCAAAAATCGAGCGCCTTACTCAGAATCATCGAAAAAGCGGTAGTCCAAGTATCTGATTAAATTAAACAATTACGCAGTAAATCGTATTTTTGAAATTACTAGTGCCCTTAATCTTTGAAGTCAAAATCAATTGCATAGGTAAGCATGAGTTGCTTAACTTTGTGGAATGAAAAATTATTTTCTTCTCTTTCCGATTACGTTTTTGTTGGCTTGCAATAAAGCGCCCCTCGATGCACCATTTTCTCAAGTTTACGGCGAGTTTGAATGGAAAGAAACGTCTTACCGCACCGATCCATGGAGCAGTTTGCAGTACCTCTATGCGGAAGGTTATAGCTTTTCGGCAAAAGCGATTTTTAGTGACGACAACACGGTAAAATTCTTCATCAACAACGAGGAAGTGGCTTCTAGTAAGTTCAAACCACTCTCAAAAACCCAAAATGGCAACGACATCGTAATGCGCCTCAGAGTCAATTTCAAAGGCGATTTGGATTT
>Ga0169931_10012838_pt1 | contig 11544 bp, 12 predicted proteins | sample Kivu_15m_20L_FD_129675 | JGI IMG/M metagenome (GOLD analysis project Ga0169931, IMG submission 129675) | Freshwater microbial communities from Lake Kivu, Western Province, Rwanda to study Microbial Dark Matter (Phase II) - Kivu_15m_20L... | ecosystem: Environmental > Aquatic > Freshwater > Lake... | reverse complement strand
GGCGCGAAGGCCGACTTCGACATCACGGCCAAGTAATTTGACTGCTTCGCGGTTCAGCCGCCGTGGCCGGCAACGGTCACGGCGGCTGTCGCTTTTGGGTGGGTTAATTCGCGGATTAACTTGCGCACTGCCCGCAATCAGCCGGGGTGAAATCTTTCCCGCGCCCTTGCCAGCCGCCCGCCGTCGCTTATCTATCAGTCCATGCCGACACCGGCCCCTCATCCCTGGCTCCACCGCTTCGCCCTGCTCACGGCGGCGGCGACGCTCGTGCTCATCGGCATCGGCGGGCTGGTGACGAGCCACGGCGCGGGCATGGCGGTGCCGGACTGGCCCAACAGCTACGGCTACAACATGTTCACCTTCCCGGTGTCCATGTGGGTCGGCGGCATCCTCTACGAGCATTCGCACCGGCTGGCCGGGTCGGTGGTCGGTTTGCTGACCCTCGTGCTGGCCATCTGGCTCAACGGCCGGCCCGCCGCGAGATGGCTGCGATGGGGAAGCGTCGTGGTCTTCGCGCTCGGGCTGCTGGCGTCCACGAACAGCAAGGTGAAGCTGGACAATGTCCTGTTCCTGATCGGCACGGGCGTCGTGGGCTTTGGCATCAGCTTCGTCTGGCCGCGACACGAGCCAATCAGCCCCCGGCTGGCGCGCTGGGGCGGCGTGGCGCTCGTGCTGGTCATCGTTCAGGGTCTGCTGGGCGGGCTGCGCGTGACGGCGCTGGCGGACTGGCTGGGCATCTTCCACGGCACCTTGGCGCAATGCTTTCTCGTGCTGGTCTGCGCCCTCGCGCTGGTGACCAGCGGCTGGTGGGCGCGGTTGAAGGCCGGCTCGCAGCTCGCAGCCGTCCCCGCGCAGGTGCGGAACTTCCTGCTGGTCACGACGCTCCTGATCCTCGCCCAGCTCGCGCTCGGAGCCTCGATGCGCCACCAGCACGCGGGCCTGGCCGTGCCCGACTTCCCGCTCGCCCACGGCAAGGTCTGGCCGGCTACGGACGCGGCCTCGCTGGAGCGTTACAACCGCGACCGCCGCGACGTGCGCGAGTTCAACGCCATCACCGCCGGGCAAATCCACCTGCACCTGGCGCATCGCCTCGGCGCGCTGGTGGTGTTCGGCCATGTGCTCGGCTGCCTGCTGAAGCTGCGGCGCACCGTCGGGCCGGCGCACCCGCTGGCGCGCGTGGCCGGCGGGTGGTTCGCGCTGCTGTGCGTCCAGTTCGGCCTCGGCATCTGGACGGTGTTGAGTAACAAGGCCGCCGACATCGCCACCCTGCACGTCGTGGTGGGCGCGGCCAGTTTGGTCACGGGGGCGCTGCTGACGCTGCTGGCGGCGGGTGTTTTCCAGGCGGACGGTGGGGCGAGCGTCCCCGCGAGCCTTTCACCTGCCGAGCAAAGCGGCCCGGCTCGCGGGGACGCTCGCCCCACCGCGCAGAATTCCCCATCGGGAGCCGGATTATGATTAGGATTAAGCGCAGGATTAAGATTCCAGCGGGCTGCCTTCGCACTTGCCCTTGCGCGCGAACCGACGCTTAATCTCCCCCTGATTTTGGTGAAGACCACCGCTGAAACCATCACCCCGAGCACCGCCGCCGACCCGGCGCGCGGTGGCCTGTGGGCGGAACTGTTCAAGGCCCGGCTCACCAGTCTGGTGCTGCTCACCACGCTGGTCGGCTACTACCTCGGCCAGCGGGGCGGGCTGAACTGGCTGCTGCTGGTCAACACCCTCCTGGGCACGGGCCTGCTGGCCTGCGGCGCGGCGGCGCTCAACCAGTATCTCGAACGCGACTTCGACGCCCTCATGGAGCGCACGGCGGACCGGCCGTTGCCGGCGGGCCGCATCCAGCCGCAGATGGTCGTGGTGCTGGGCGGGGTGATCTCCGTGGCGGGGCTGCTCTGGCTCGCGTTCGGCGTGAACCTCCTCACGGCCGTCCTCGGCGCGGTGACGCTCATCAGCTACCTGTTCATCTACACGCCGCTGAAGCGCAAAACCACGCTGAACACCGCCATCGGCGCGATCCCCGGCGCGCTGCCGCCGTTGATGGGCTGGACGGCCGCGCGCGGCGACCTGTCCATCGAGGGCTGGGCGCTGTTTGCGATTCTCTTCTTCTGGCAGCTCCCGCACTTCCTCGCCATCGCGTGGATGTATCGCGAGGACTATGCCAAGGGCGGCTTCGTGATGCTGCCGCTGGTGGACCGCGACGGGGCGCGCACGGGCCGCTCGGCGGTGAGCCACACGCTGGGGTTGCTGCCGGTGAGCCTGAGTCCGTTTGTTTTCCAGGTGTCCGGCGCGCTGTATCTGTTCGGCGCGCTGCTGCTGGGGCTGGTATTCCTCTGGTGCGCGATGCGGTTCGCCCGGCAGTTGGACCGCCTGAGCGCGCGGCGGCTGTTCTTCGCCTCGATTCTGTATCTGCCGCTGCTGCTGGGGCTGATGGTTTTTGACAAGCGATGAAGAGGGAAACGTAAAACGTAAGGCGTAGAACGTAAGCCAAGTTCCTGTTACGCATGACGCATTACGTTTTACGGCCCATGACAGAAAACGGTTTGAAAAAGACACGACACGTAAAGCCGCCGACTCCGTAATTGACATTCAATCCCGCGCCGCTAGACAAAGCGCGCTCTGCGCGGGAACGCAACCGAACGCAGACCAAAAACGACTTATGCAGGCCACGACCACGACCTCCACGCACGAGGCGCACGACCACGCGCACCACCACGACCCCGGCTTCCTGCGGGCCTACGTCTTCTCCACCGACCACAAGGTCATCGGCATCCAATACGGCTTCACGGCGCTGTGCTTCCTGCTCCTCGGGTTCCTGCTGATGATGTGCATGCGCTGGCAGATCGCGAAGCCCGGCGTGCCCCTGCCCATGGTCGGCGGCCTGTTGGAGTCCATGCTCGGTGACGTGGCCAAGGGCGGCGTCATCTCCCCGGACCTCTACAACGCCTTCGGCGCGATGCACGGCACCATCATGGTGTTCCTCGCGATTGTGCCGCTGGCCTTCGCCGCCTTCGGCAACTACGTCGTGCCGCTGCAAATCGGCGCGGTGGACATGGCTTTCCCGCGCGTCAACATGGCGAGCTACCAGTGCTTTGCGGTCGGCGGCGTCATCATGTTCGTCAGCTTCTTCATCCCCGGTGGGGCGGCACAGGCGGGGTGGACCTCGTATTCCCCGCTGGCCACGGTCATTCCCACCCAAGGGCAGACCTTCTGGATCATCGGCATGGTGTTCCTCATCACCTCGTCGCTGCTGGGCGCGGTCAACTTCATCGCCACCGTCATCCAGCTCCGCGCGCCGGGCATGACCTGGATGCGGATGCCCTTCTTCGTCTGGGTGCAGTTCGTCACGGCGTTCATCCTGCTGCTGGCCTTTCCGCCGCTCGAGGCCGCCGGCATCCTTCAGTTGGTGGACAAGGTTTTCGGGGCCAGTTTCTTCCTCCCGACCGGTCTGGTCGTCTCGGGCAAGCTCTACGACGTTTCCGGCGGCGGCAGCCCGCTCCTGTGGCAGCACCTGTTCTGGTTCCTCGGCCACCCCGAGGTGTATGTGCTCATCCTGCCAGCGATGGGCGTGGTCGGCGAGATCATCGCCTGCAACACCCGCAAGCCGCTCTGGGGCTACAAGTCGCTGGTTTACTCGGTGCTTGCCGTCGGCTTCATCAGTTTCATCGTGTGGGCGCACCATATGTATCTGACCGGCATGGGCACGAAGATTTCCACCTTCTTCCAGACCACGACGATGATCATTTCGATCCCGTCGGTCATCATTCTGACGTGTCTGTTCATGTCGCTGTGGGGCGGGTCAATCCGCTTCAACACGCCCATGCTCTTCGCGCTGGCGTTCCTCCCGATGTTCGGCATCGGCGGCCTCACGGGCCTGCCGCTGGGCTTCAACTTCAGCGACCTCCACCTGCACGACTCCTACTACGTCATCGCGCACTTCCACTACGTCGTCGCGCCGGGGACCATCTTCGCGCTCTTTGCGGGCGTGTATTTCTGGTATCCGAAGATGACGGGCCGCTACATGAGCGAGACGCTGGGCAAGATCCACTTCTGGGGTTCGCTCATCGGGATGAACCTCGTGTTCATGCCCATGTTCTTCCAGGGCCTCTACGGCATGAGCCGCCGCATGAGCGACGGCGGCGCGACCTACGCGCTGTCCAACTCCGCCAACGACGGCGTCGTCACCGCGCTGACCGGCACGGTGATGAAGCTCAACGTCTTCGTCACCCACGCCGCCTTCCTGCTGCTCATCGCGCAGATTCCGTTCATCATCAATGTCTTCATGTCCATGTTCAACGGCCGGAAGGTCGAGAACGACAACCCGTGGGACGCCACGACGCTCGACTGGCAGACGCCCACGCCGCCGCCGCACGGCAACTTCACCAAGGAAATCGTCGTGCACCGCGGCCCCTACGAATACAGCGTGCCCGGCCACCCGACCGACTTCACCCCGCAGAACGCGCCTGACCCGAAGCCGGCGAAGTAATTGCCATTTCCGATCTCCCATCCCCCATCTCCTAACATGGAAATCCCCTACGCAGTCAAATCCCGGCCCGACACGGGGCTTTACAACGCGAAGCTCGGCATCTGGCTCTTCCTCGCGTCCGAAGTGATGCTCTTCGGCGGCCTCTTCTCCGCCTACATCCTGCTGCGCGTCAGCGCGGATCTCTGGCCGCACGGCATGGTCAGCATCCCCGTCGGCACGTTCAACACCTTCGTGCTCATCGCCTCCTCCGTGACTGTCGTCATGTCGTGGGCCTCGCTCAAGCTGGGCCGGCTCCCCGCCTTCAAGGGCTACATGGCGGCGACCATCGCCTGCGCCTTGGGCTTCCTCTTCGTGAAGAGCTTCGAGTATCACGCGAAGTTCACGCACTACGACGTGTGGTTCAAGGACGCCGCCACCGCCGAGAAGTATTTCAAGGCCGCCTACGGCGAGGAAAAGGGCGTCGAGGTCGCGCGCAAGCTCTTCGTCGAGCGCTTCCACCTCCACAACACCAAGGCCACCTACGACGCGAACCAGGTCCAGCTTCCGGGCCACCTCGAGGGCAACCCGCTGTTCGCCACCCACCGGAGCCTCGCCTCCGCGAAGAAGGAAACCTTCCAGTTCACGCCCGACGCGCCGTTCGGCACGCACGACCATCCGAAGGCCATCGAGGTGAAGCTGGCCGACGTGGAGCGCCTCTCCGCCTACGTGCCCAAGCACAGCACCTACTTCGCGATTTACTTCACCATCACCGCGCTGCACGGCCTGCACGTGCTGGGCGGCGCGATCGTGCTGGCCTACTTCCTGTTCACCGCCGACAAGTGGTGGAAGAAGAACCCGGAGCAGCTTGCCAACCGCGTCGAGGTGGGCGGCCTCTTCTGGCACTTCGTTGACCTCGTCTGGATTTTCCTGTTCCCCATCATTTACCTCCTCTGACCTTTCATGAGCCACGACCACTCCCATTCCCACGGCCCCGGCGCAGCCTGCGACCACGGGCACGCGCACGACGACCACAACTCGCCGGAATACATCCAGAAGACCATCAAGAAGTATATGATGGTGGGCGGCATTCTCTTCGGTGGCACCGTGCTGACGGTGGCGATGTATTACGTCCACATTCCCAGCGTGGCGATGACCATCGCCGTGGCGCTGCTCATCGCCACGGTCAAGGCAGGTTTTGTCGCGGCCGTGTTCATGCACCTTTCGGACGAGCGGAAGATGATTTACGGCATCCTCCTCTGCACCGTGTTCTTCCTCGTCGGCCTGATGGGTCTGACCCTCTGGGCGATGAACGACTACCCGTTCTTCACCCTGGTGGACGGCAAGCCCGCCTGAGCGCATTGTCTGCCATGTCGCTGAAAACCTTCCACATTCTGTTCATCACCGCCTCGGTGCTGCTGGCGTTCTGGTTCGGCTGGTATGAGTTGGACCGCTACACGGGCACGCAGGCGGCGGTGGACCTGTGGTTCGGCGTCGGCTCGTGCGTGACGGGCGTGGGCCTGATCGCCTACGGCATCTACTTTCTGAAGAAGCTCAAGCACATCAGTTACCTGTGAACCGCCGGTGCTCCATAACACCGTGCCGGCGACTTCCAGTCGCCGTCCGTGGGGTGCGTGCTGCCGGTGGGTCTGCGAGTTGCCCACCCGCAACGCGGCGACTGCAAGTCGCCGGCACGGTGTTGGTCGCGCTGGCCGTGCTCGTCGTGGGCGCGGCGGATGCGTCCGCCTGCGCCGCGTGCTTCGGCAAGAGCGATGGCAAGCTCGCGCAGGGCATGAATGCCGGCATCTTCACCCTGCTGGGCATCATCGGAGGAGTGCTCTTCGCCATCGCCGGCTTCTTCTGCTACATCGTCCGCCGGGCGGCCACGCACCCGCTGCCCATCCCTTCCGAATCCGTTTCCTCCGTCGCAACCCCGAACGCCTGATCATGCAACCGAATCCCAGTTTCATCGAGCAACTCAAGCAGGGCTTCATGCCCATCCTCGCCTCCGAGCACGGCAGGGATGTGGATTATTTCCTGCTCCTCATCCACTGGCTGATGGCCGCCTTGTTTGTGGGTTGGATGGCTTATTTCCTCTATGCGCTCTTCCGCTTCCGCAAGAGCGCGAACCCGAAGGCCGACTACGTGGGCGCCAAGGGTGCCCTCGCCAACAACGCGGAAATCGCCGTGGTCATTATCGAGGCCGTCCTGCTCATCGCGTTCGCCATTCCGCTGTGGGCCAAGGCGGTTGAGAAGTTCCCCGCTGAGAAGGACGCGACGGTCATGCGGTTGGTCGCCGAGCAGTTCTCCTGGCAGGCCCGCTATCCCGGCAAGGACGGCAAGTTCGGCGCGCAGGAACTCAAGCTCGTCTCCGACAAGAACCCGCTCGGCTACGTCGAGAAGGACCCCGCCGGCGACGACGACCGCCTCTCGCCGCCCAAGGACATCCACGTCCCGCTCATCCCCGTGAAGGTGAAGGGCGACGACGGCAAGGAGCGCGACTCCTTCAAGCCCGTCATCATCCACCTGACCACCAAGGACGTGATCCACTCCTTCAAGGTCACCGCCGTGCGCATGACGCAGGACTGCATGCCGGGCATGAGCATCCCGGTGCATTTCACGCCCACCAAGGTCGGCAAGTTCAACATCACCTGCGCCCAGCTCTGCGGCAACGGCCACGCCTCGATGAACGGCCTGTTCGTCGTGGACTCGCCCGAGGACTACGACAAGTGGTTCGCCGAGAAGACCAGCAAGGCCGGCGGCGCGCCGGTCAGCTTCGAGTAGCCGAACCTCCCTTTCACCGGGCGCGCCCTTTTTTGTGTCCACCGAACCCGCTGAACTCAAGCGTGTCCACTCCCGCTCCGTCGAGTGGGCCGTGTGGGGCGGCATTGTCTTCGTCGTGCTCGCCATCGTCGCGGCCTACGTGCGCGAGCGCCGGCGCGCGCCGGCCACGAGGCTCCCCGTCATCGCGCAGGTCGCCGACTTCACGCTCACCAACCAGCTTGACCGCCCCGTCCGCCTCGCCGACCTGCGCGGCCAGGTCTGGGTCGCCGACATCATCTTCACCCGCTGCCCCGGCCCGTGCGCCACGATGACCAAACGCATGGGCGAGTTGCAGGCCGCGCTGCCCACGAACGCCCCGGTCAAACTCGTCTCCCTCACCACCGACCCCGCGCACGACACCCCGCGCGCCCTCGCCAGCTACGCGGAGCGCTTCGGCGCGGACGCGAACCGCTGGCAGTTCCTCACCGGCCCGAAGGCCGACCTCGTGAAGCTCGCCGTGGACAGCCTCAAGCTCACCGTCCTCGACACCGAGGAAGCCAAGCGCACCTCCCCCAACGACCTCTTCATCCACTCGACCATCTTCGTCGTCGTGGACCGGCAGGGCCGCCTGCGCGCCGTCTTCGAGAGCCTCGACAATGTTCTCAGCGAGGAAGAAGTCGCCACCGGTGCGAGCCAGGGCGGCAGCACTTGGGAAAGGGGGGGCAAACAGCGGTTGCTGGACGCCGTCAACACGCTGCTTCAGGAGCCGGACAAATGACGGCCCGCGTAACTCAAACTTTTCCCTCTCCCTTTGCGCAGCAAGGGGAGAGGGCCGGGGTGAGGGGTTGGATGCGATTGCCTTGGTGGCCGCTCCCCTCATCCGGCCTCCAGCCACCTTCTCCCCTCGCTTCGCGAGGGGAGAAGGCCGGGGTGGTTGCGCCGTTGCGATTCATTTCCCGATGACCTACACCGACCTCCCGCTCGTCAACGCCTGCCTCAACACCACCTGCACCGTGCTGCTGCTGCTGGGGTGGAACTTCATCCGCTCCGGCCACCGCGACGCGCACCGCTACTGCATGATCGGCGCGCTCTGCACCTCGGCGGCCTTCCTCGCCTGCTACCTCTACTACCACTTCCGCATGCAGCAGGAGCACGGCGCGGCGCACACCAAGTTCGTTGACCCCGCGTGGTTCCGGCCCATTTACCTGGCCATCCTCCTCACGCACCTCGTCGGGGCCATCGCCATCGTCCCGCTCGTGCTGCTGACCGTGAGCCGCGCGTTCAAGGAGCGCTTCGAGGCGCACAAGGCCATCGCCCGCTGGACGCTCCCCATCTGGCTCTACGTCTCCGTCACGGGCGTCATCATTTACCTCCTGCTCTACCAGGTTTTCCCGCAGGGCCGCTGAAACCCGCCGCCGGCCGCCGCGTCCGAGCTTCCGTGCGCCTGCCCCTTCTCCTCGCCGCCAGCCTGCTGTCCGCCAGCGCCGCCGAACCCGCCGCCGGCTGGAAACGCCACGTCATTGACAACTCCTCGCGCGGCGCGGACGGCACCCGCCTGGCCGACATCAACGGCGACGGCCTGCCCGACATCGTGACCGGCTGGGAACAGGGCGGTGTCGTGCGCGCCTATCAACATCCCGGCCCCGCCCGCGTCCGCGAGCCTTGGCCCGCCGTCACCGTCGGCAAGGCCGGTGATGTGGAGGACGCCGTCTTTGCTGATCTCGATGGCGATGGCGCGACCGATGTGGTCAGCGCCAGTGAAGGCAAAACCAAATCGCTCTTCCTCCACTGGTCGCCGACGGACAAGGCAAAGCGCCTCGACCCCGCCGCGTGGACCACCGCGCCGCTGCCCGGCTCCACCGGCAGGATGATGTGGATGTTCACCCTGCCGCTGCAGGTGGACGGTCGGCACGGCTTTGACCTCGTTGCGGGCGGCAAGGGCGCGGACGCCGCCATCGGCTGGTGGCAGTCCCCGGCGAACGCGCGCGACCTCGCCGCGTGGCGCTGGCACTCGCTGCGGCCGGTCGGCTGGCTCATGTCCCTCGTCGCGGCGGACATGGACGGCGACGGCGACCTCGACGTGCTCTTCACCGACCGCAAAGGCGGGCAGTCCGTTTGCGCCTGGCTGGAGAATCCCGGCGCGAACGCGGACCTCACCCAGCCGTGGAAAGAGCACCCGGTCGGCGGCGCGGGCCGCGAAGTCATGTTCCTCAAGCTTGCCGACCTCGATGGCGACGGCTTGCAGGACGTGCTGGTCGCCACCAAGCCGCGCGAAATCCTTTTCCTGCGCCGCACCGCGCGCGATGGCCGCTCGTGGCAGGCGCACGCCATCCGTTACCCCGAGCACACCGGCACCGCGAAAGCCGTGACCGTCGGCGACGTGGATGGCGACGGGAAGCCCGACCTCGTCGTCACCTGCGAGCAGGCCGCCGCCGGCAAGTGGGGCGTGTTCCGCCTGTCCTTCCGCAAGTCCCCGACCGATGCCGAGTGGGACATCCACCCCATCAGCGGCGCGGACGGCGTGAAGCACGACTTGGTCGAACTGCTCGACCTCGACGGCGACGGCGACCTCGACGTGCTCACCTGCGAGGAGGCGAAGAACCTCGGCGTGATCTGGTATGAGAACCCGCTGCGCCAGCCGGGCCGGTGAGGAGTTCCTTCCCCGACCGGAGCGCGCACCTGCGGCATGGACAGCCGCCGCTGATGGGGCCAGCTTTCACCCGTGACGCCGCCGCCCAAGTCCGAACTCGATTTCCTCCGGCTCGTGCAATGGAGCGGCGCGGGCTGCCTCGGGCTGACCGCCGCATTCGTCGAGTCCATCAAGTCCGTCAACCCGACGGTGCGCTTCGAGCTTTCGTTCTTCACCGTGCTGGCCTTCGCCCTCGTGACCGGGGCCGCGTGGTATGTGGCGGAACGCGTGTTTTTCCGCGCGCTGCTGGCGGGCCGCAAGCCGCCGGTGAAGCTGGCGGTGGGCTTCACGGCGCTGCTGACCCTCGGCACGCTCGCGGGCTTCGTGCTGGCGCTGCGCGGCGTGAATGCCGAGCGGCAGCGCGACATGGCCATCGGCACCCTCTGGGCGGTGATGGCGTTGAGCGTGGTGGGCTTCGCCTTCTGGAAGGTGGTGCAGTTCCTCGAACGCGACGCGGCCAAGACCGCCGCCCCGCCGCCCCCGGCCGACCAGGACGAACCGCCCGTCGCGTAGCCGCAAGGCTTTCAGTCATGGTGATAAGCCACTTCATGCGCATTTCTCCACGAACCAGGAAAGTTGCCATTGCGGCGTTCGGAGTCATCTCACTCCTGCTGGTCGGTGAGCTGATCGCGCGGCGCACGCCGTCCGGGGCGTGGCGTTCTCACCGCTTCATGCCGCACCACTCTTCCGACGTGATGCACTTCACCAACGGCACAGTCCGCTGGTTCACTTGCGGCGTCTCGGAAGAGGGCACGTATCACCGCTCCGCAGATGGCACTTGGGTTTGGGATTATTACCGGACGCCAGCCGGTGCGTTGATTTGGGGGCAGCCCAAGCATCCGCTACCGCCCCGCACAAACACCTTTCTGCTCCGTCCACACCTTTTCTGGCTTACCGTAATTGACGCATCGCAACCGACGAACATCGTCCGACTGCCTCGCTCACTTGGCACACCGAAAGCAGGGGATTCCGATGAGTGACCAGCAGCCCACCCCACGCGCAGTGCCGACCGCTAATCACTAATCACTAATCACTAACCACCCGCCCCCATGCCCCTCCACCTCACTCCCCGCCGCGACTTCCTCCGCCACACCGCCCTCGCCGCCGCCGGCTGGTTCGCCGCGCGCCGCCTGCCCGCCGCCGAGGCCGGCGCGTCCTCCCGCTGGGCCTTGCTCTCGGACACGCACATCGGCCCGAAGCCCGAGTCCGTCGCCCGCGAGACGAACATGGCCGACCACCTCCGCGCGGTCGTGAAGGAAATCACCGCGCTTCCGGCCGCGCCCGCCGCCGTGTTCATCAACGGCGATTGCGCGCTCAAGGCCGGCCTCGCGGACGAATACGCCACCTTTACCCCGCTGCTCCAGCCGCTCACCGCCGCGCGCCTGCCCGTCCACATGACCCTCGGCAACCACGACGACCGCGCGAACTTCTGGAAGGCGCTGAACCACGCCGCCGACGCCGCGCGTCCCGTGCAGAGCAAGCACATCTCCGTCATCGAGTCCGCGCACGCGAACTGGTTCCTGCTCGACTCGCTCGACATCGTGGACAAGCCGCCCGGCAAGCTGGAGCAGTCCCAGCGCGACTGGCTGGCCAAAGCCCTCGACGAACGCAAGTCCAAGCCCGCGCTCGTCATGGT
>Ga0169931_10012837_pt1 | contig 11545 bp, 3 predicted proteins | sample Kivu_15m_20L_FD_129675 | JGI IMG/M metagenome (GOLD analysis project Ga0169931, IMG submission 129675) | Freshwater microbial communities from Lake Kivu, Western Province, Rwanda to study Microbial Dark Matter (Phase II) - Kivu_15m_20L... | ecosystem: Environmental > Aquatic > Freshwater > Lake ... | reverse complement strand
GACCGTCGGCCCGACCATTCGGACCTTTACCAATTCCGGTCTCATCGCCAAACAGACCTACTTCTACCGAATCATCGCCGCCAACACGACCGATGACTCCCTCCCCTCCAACGAGGGTTCCGCCGAGACCGCGGATGGAGCACCGGCCGCCCCGACTGCCCTGACGGCAGCGGTCAGCACCACGACCGCGGTCGTGCTGACCTGGACCAACAACGCCACCAACGCCGCCAACTTCGAGATTCAGCGCCGGGAAGGAACGGGCGCCTTCAGCCTTCTGATTACGGTCCCGGCGACATCCACCACCTACACCAATAGCGGACTGACCCCAGGGACGACCTATACCTATCGTGTCCGGGCGACGAATACCTTCGGATCTCCCGCGGTCCCCGGAAGCTCCGATTGGTCCAACGAGGCATCCGCCACGCCTCCCGCGGCCGCCCCCAACGCGCCCAGCAATTTGGCGGCCGAAGCGGTCAGCCCGACCTCGATCCGGCTGATCTGGACAGATAACTCGACCAATGAAACCGACTTTCAGATCGAACGAAAGATCGGAACAGGCGCGTTTGAGGCTCCGATTCTGCTTCCGGCCAACTCGACTGGGACAGCGATCTACACCGATTCCGGTCTGACATCAGGCACCAACTATACCTATCGAGTTCGCGCCATCAATCAGGCCGGCAACTCCGCCTGGTCAGGAGAGAGTTCGGCGATCCCTCCGGCCAATGTGCCAGCCGCCCCGACCACGCTGACTGCTACAACGGCTGGCAGGTCGATCACCCTCTCCTGGGTCGACAACGCCGCCGATGAGACGGGATATCGAATCCTCCGCAGTCCAAGTGGCCTGACAGGTTCTTTTGTCCAGATTGGCACTCTAGGACAGAACGTGGTGACGTACGTCGACTCCAACTTGACCGAACTGACAACCTATTTCTATCAAGTCGTGGCGGTCAATCTGGCCGGTTCATCGACCCCGGCCAGCGGATCGTTCACCACGTTGCTCCTTGCGCCAACCGCTCTCACTGGAACGGTCGGCTCCTTTACCAGTGTTTCCCTGACGTGGACTGACAACTCGTCCGTGGAGGACGGATTCCGAATCTACCGCAGCACCACGGGGCCGACAGGGAGCTTCACGGCCCTCACCAATGTCATCGATGCCAACATCACGACGTTTAGTGACACCGGGCTGACGGCCGGGAGCACCTACCACTACCAGATCGTCTCCCGAAAAGGGTCGACGGAGTCTACCCGTTCGAATACGGTGTTGGTGTCGCTGCCCACTCAGCCCCCTGCACCAACGAGCCTGACTGTAGTGGCGGAACAGGCCAACCGGGTTGCGTTGACTTGGCAGTATACGGGAACGAACCACAGCGGATTCCGCATCGAGCGCCGCACTGCAGGCTCGACCACCTGGATACAAGTGGCCGACATCACCACCCAGACAAGCAGGACTTACCCCGACACCACCACCTCGGGAGGAATTTTCTACAATTACCGGGTCCTCGCTTACAACACAGGAGGGAACTCTCTTCCTTCGAACGAGGCCTCGGTAACTACCCCTGCTTTACCCCCAGCGGCTCCCACTCTCCTGCGAGCAACTTTCTCCAATGGGAATGTCATTCTCAACTGGACAGATAATTCTGACAATGAGATCGGGTTCCGTGTGCAACGCAGACTGACTGGAGCTGCGAACTTTCTGACCCTGCGGGGGGCCGAATCACTCGCTCCCAACACGGTCAGCTATCTCGACGAAACCGCCGCTCAAGGAAGGGCCTATGAGTATCGAGTTCGGTCGGAATCGGTCTTGAACAATGTCACATCTGAATGGTCGAATGTGGCAACCATCACGCTTCCTGTTCTCCCGCCCCTGGAACCTAGCGATTTGAGTGCGACCGCGGTCTCCCCTTTCCAGGTCGACCTCGCCTGGACTGACAATTCCGATAATGAGGACGGATTCCAAATCTATCGGAGAGTGGGAACCTTTGGGCCTCTCACTGAGATTGCGAGCGTCGGAAGTGGGGTGGCGAAATATGAGGATACCGAACGTCTTGCAGGAACAACCTATGCCTACAGTATCAGAGCCTTTAACGCCGGTGGGGAGTCTGAGTTCATCGGACCTGTTTCTGTGACAACTCCGAGTGCCACGATCGCGGCACCTTCGCTCCTGGTTGCGACACCAGCCTCATCAAGCCAGGTCAATCTGTCTTGGAGAGACAATTCCATCAATGAAACCGGATTTCGGGTCGAACAGCGCTTAAGCACGGTAACGTTATGGTCATTCGTCACTTTGGTGCCCTCAACGACTCGTTTGCAAACGGGTGTCCCAATCACCTACCAGGTGATTGGGCTCACCCCGGGGGTTGCCTATGACTTCCGTGTGATCGCGACCACCGACACGGAACAGTCAGCTCCTTCAAACCTGGCAACTGCCACCACCACCCCAGGTGTGCCAGCAACACCAACGGATTTTCGAGCGCAAGCCATATCGGCCACCAGCATTCAGCTGACCTGGACGGCGGTCACGGTCAATGTCACCGGGTATCGGATTCAGCGTCGAGTCGGGGATCTGGGGACCTGGAATGATTTAGTCGATCTACCAGGGAGTAGTATCACCTACACCGACAGCATCCTGACGACCGGCACGAACTACTTCTACCAGATTGCGGCAGTCAACGGGACTGTTCTCTCAGGTTACTCGCCGCCAGCCTCTGCTACCCCGGTCAACACGGGGGGGACAGCGCCAGCCGCTCCTTCCAATTTAGTGGCCAACGCAGTCTCTCCCACGCAGGTCGATCTCGTCTGGATCTCTGGGACGACCAATGTCACGGGGTTCCGGATTGAACGCCGGGCTGGCGCCACCCCGACTTGGGAAACGCTGACCACCGTGGGGGCGGCAGTCCGAATCTACAGCGATATCAACCTGACGACCGGTGTGACCTACACGTACCGTGTCTTCGCGCTCAACGGACAGGTCCCATCTGCCACTGCTTCCAACGAGGCCAATGCTACGCCGCTGAGTGGAGGGACGACGGCCACGCCCCCCCCCCCCTCACGAATGTTCGCCTCCGCACTGAACAACACTAGCGCAGAGATCAGGTGGACAGACACCTCGAGCAATGAGAGTGGATTCCGGATCTACCGACGGCAGGGCACAAGCACTTTCTTAGAGGTCGGAACCGTCGGGCTTAATGTCACGGTCTGGAGAAACGAGGGGTTGTTCGCCAATTCAACCTACGAATACCAGGTGCGCGCCTTTAATATACTGGGTGAATCCCTCCCCTCCAATGTCGAGAGCGTCACCATTCCCGTCTCAACCTTCACGCCGATCGAGAACGGAGAGAATCTGACGCGGCAGGTCGGAAGGAGTGGATCCCAGTTTTTCCGGATCTATCTTCCCCCGGGAGCGACCGAGTTGGAGGCTGTTCTGGAGGGATCAGGCCTTGTTGAGTTGTATGTGTTGCGTAATCGCCAGCCAACCGTCAATACCTACAATTGCCGAGTGATCGGGACTTCCAGGACGAAAACCTGCCGGATTTCCTCACCTCCTCCGAATGCAGGTGACTGGCATATTCTGGCACGAAGCACTTCAATTATTACCGAGACCTACAGCCTTCGGGCGAGTTATGTCGGGGGAGAGATTGATTCATCTCTCGGCACTCCAACCAACCTGCAGGCACAGGTAGTCTCGAATACGCAGATCGACCTTTCCTGGGTCGACAACGCTACCGGGGAGACGGGGTACCAGATTCAACGCCGGACTGGAAACGGAACCTTCCAGAACCTTGTGCAAGTAGCGGGGAACACCACCGTCTACCAAGACCAGAATCTGACTCCTGGAACGCAGTACGGGTACGTAGTCGCCGCGCTCTTCCCAGCACGAACCAGCGCGTATTCGAGTGAAGCCAGCGGGACTACAACGGGGACGGCACCGGTCGCCCCAACGGCGCCAACCTTGGGGGCGGCGACTTCCGTGAGCGCCACTGGCGTAACCCTCAACTGGACACCCGGATCGACGAACCATACGGGCTTTCAGTTGCAGCGTCGACTGGAAGGGGCCACGGTGGAATGGACCACCATTGCGACGCCAGCCCCAACGGCCGTCTCGTATGTCGACACCGGGTTGACCTCCTCCACTACCTATCGGTACCGGATCGCGGCGACCAATGGTTTTGGGACCTCCCCCTTCTCCAACGAAGTGACGGTAACAACCCTCAGTCTACCTATTCCCTCGGCCCCAACCAATCTCGTCGCGACGGCGGTCTCCACGACGCAGATCAACCTTTCCTGGAGTCTGGGGGGGACCAACCAAACGGCCTTCCAAATCGAGCGAAGCGACGGCTCTCCTGGGAACTGGCAGAACATCGCGGTTGTCCCTGGGCAATTTCTGACCAGCTATCAGAACACGGGGCTCAACGCGGGAACCACCTATTTCTACCGTGTCTTCGCCGTGAACGAGTTTGGCCCCTCTCCGGCGTCAAACACCGCCAACGCGACGACACAGGGAACGCCGATCACTCCGCCGCCGTCAGCTCCGACCAACCTGACGGCCACGGTTGTCTCGGCGACCGGGATCAACCTCACTTGGACGGCCAGCTCGTTGACCCACACCGGCTTCCTACTGCAAAGGAGGACTGGTTCGGGAGATTGGACGACCATTGCCACCCCGGGGGCAACGGTGACCAGCTACAGCGATACGGGATTGACGGCCGGCACAACGTATCTCTACCGGATCCAGGCAACGAGCGTGGTGGGATCTTCCGCCTTCTCGGCCGAGGCCACCGCGACGACGCAGAGCGGTGGCGGCGGGGGAGGTGGAGGCTCTGTGCCGCCCCCAACCCCGACCGGGCTGATCGTGACAGCGGCAACGAATACTTCAGCGGAGATCCGCTGGGGCGCCTCGACTGGGGCCACACAGTATCGACTCTACCGCGGCGCGCAGAGCGATTCCACCTTGACGTTGATCACGACGATATCAGTGACGAGCCCCTCTCCCACCCAATACGTGGATGCAGGCCTCAATGGCAGTGCGACCTACCAGTATCAGGTGGAGGCGGTCAATGCGAGCGGAACATCCGGGCGAACTGCGATCGTCACGGTGACCATCCCGACGTCAGCCTTCACTTCGCTCGAGAATCAAGAGACGGTCACGCGAAGCATTGGGAGAAGCGGACTACAGTTCTTTCGGCTGTATGTTCCATCAGGCACCACGGAGCTGGTCGTGACGATGACAGGCTCCATCTTCGTCGACCTTCTTGTTCAGCTCAATCGGCAACCAACCGTCAACAACTTCAACTGCCGTGCGACAGGCTCGCAAGCCGCCGGGAATCCACCCACTCGTACCTGCCTGATCAAGCCGGTCATTGCTGGCGATTGGCATATCCTGGCCCGAAGTACGACGAGCCGCAACGTCAGTTACACGCTCAGCGCGGCCTTCTCCCTTCCGGCTGGAACGGCGGCGGGACAGATGAAGGCGGCAGTTGGATCACTCATGAATGGGAAGAACCCACGCTCGGACAACGAGGGGAGCCATGACTCGCTGGACCAGGACCGACACCGTCGCCCCCTGGTTCGGCCTGAGTAGTCCTCTCATCTTTTTCTGCCAGGCGCCGTCTCTACGTGAAATCGAACTCGATTTCACGTAGAGACGGCGCCTTTTTTTGATCTATAAAAATGGTGTTGAGAAAACCTTTTCCGTCTGCTATATTTGCTTTGTTTTTGATCGACCCCCCCGTCGGCACAATACATCATCTGCTGGATCTCCTCTCGTAGGCCTCCTCACGAAGGTCTCCTCACGTAGATTCGCAGGTGGAATGAAAAGACTGAAACCGCGGATGTCGCGGTCTTGGTTGAGCGCTGCTGCAGGATCTTGCCTCATCGGGTCTTCCCGTCTGCCAGGAGCCAAGGAGAAGAACCAAAAGAGATCCTCAAGGCAGTCCCGAACCGATGGAACCTACCTATTGATAGATCCGCTGATACAACTCCATCAGACAGGCTGACTGGAGAGGGAACGCACACTTGGATAGAACTGAAATCGTATCGCGATGAACGGATTGAGACATCGCCGTGCGGTTGGTCGTCTCGCCCTTAACGGCGAAGCGTCCCCCAATGTGCGCGGGTGCGACAAGCGGAAAGATCCATGTTATCCGTGGTGAGCGCTTCCCACCGAATAACAAGGTCCAGCAACCTCAGAATCAGCCGGCATCACCCGCATATTGACAACCTCCATCCAAGAGACCTGAGAGATCATTCTTGGCGATCCGGCTCTGCCAATGAGAGACGGGCTGTCGAGAGACTATCCTACAGGGGAACTCGCGAGGGGAGTATGAGAACCAAGCAAACTACTACCACACGCCAGAATCGAAGAAAGATCTTTTGTTGCCTGCCTCTATTGACCCTTCTTCTTGCCTGGGGTCCATCCGCGCTCTCCGCAGAACGGGGAGAGGGGCTTCGCGTGGGCGAATCTTCCTCTATGGTGCGGATCGTCCGCGACGCGTCGATCGAGCGGAAGTTCGACCAACTGGCGCTCCGAGTCCGGGCGACAGGAATGATCTCGGTGATCGTGCAATTGGGGGCGCAGGGGGGGAGTCCCTCTAATGCCGAACAATTGCAGGATGATCTCCTCGAGGCCCTGGTCGGGTATGATCCGGCAGCGGTCAAGCGGTTCAGTTTTCTGTCCATACTCGGGGTTCGAATCAACCTGACTGGGCTGGAGTCATTGCGCGCCTCGCCCCTCGTCCAGGACATCGAAGAAGATGTTCGGATGAGCCCGATCACCCGCATGCGCCCCTACAGCAGTGGAAGCACAGTGGTTCGTCCGGCGGAGGAGTGGAATGGGGCTGGTCAGACGATCGTGCGGATTGCGGCAGGGGAGCAGCCAACCTCGGAGTGGACCGGGGATTGCTCCCAAGACCCCTCGCGCTGCGACAGGGATCCGCTACGCCGGGTAGGAGAGGGAAGAGGGAGCGACCTTGCCCCGGCGGCAACAGTTCGAGCGATCCCACTCCTCTCCCATCTCGAAGAGAACCCAGATTGCCCCGGCGCTGGCATGAGCGAGGGAAGATGTGAGACGGTCCGCTTGTCCGATGTCTATCAAGCGATCGATGAGACGTGGGCGCTGCGCAAGACCCATCGAGTGGCGGCTTTACATTTGATGATCGGAGTCTCGCACCCAGTCGGAGACTGCGATCAAGTCTTCTCGATTCTCAAGGGAATCCTCGACCACCTGCGAGCAGACGGAGTCGCGACCATTGTCGAGGGGGAGGAGTTTCGAGCGCCAGCCTGCCTCTCGAACACCATCACCCCTTCGCGCGTCGGCCGAGTTCGGCTGTCAGGCGACGAGCTGGCCGCGATGTTCGCGATCGCCCGGCAGAAGGCCCCCGATGCCAGCACGGAAGAGATCATTATGGCTCTGACCTCGCCGCTCGCCATCGGACCTGTCAATGAGGGAACGAGCGGACTGAACCTGGCGCGGGCCCTCGGACAGATCGGAATCGGTCCCATTCATCCTCCCAAGGGCGCCGAAGGACAGAACGAGATCACCGCGCAAACGATCCCCACCGACGTTCTTGCCACTGCGCTCTCCACGACACAAGTCGAACTGGTCTGGACCGACAACTCCTTCAACGAGCTGGGCTTCCTGATTCGTCGGCGCGCAGGGGTCGATGGCCCCTGGCTCGTGTTGGCAACGGTCGGAACCAATGCGACTTCGTATCGGGATCCGAACATGATGCCTGGACAGACCTACTACTACACCGTCACTCCAGTGACGATGACGGGAGAGGCACCCAGTTCCGCTGAGGTCAGCGTGACCATGCCGATCTTCTCGTTTATCCCTGTCGGAGTGGGACAGACCGTCAGCGGATCGATCGTGGTTGGTCGCTCCCAGTTCTACCGGATCAGTGTTCCACAAGGGGTCCTGCAGCTGCTGGTTCAGTCGAGCGGCTCTGGCAATGCCGATCTCTTCACGCGCTACGCAACACAACCCACTCGGAATAATGCGGACTGCCGTTCCGTCAATGATACGACTGCGGAAAGATGCGTCTTCTACGCGCCTCCACCAGGCGACTGGCATATCATGGTCTACGGAAACGCCCGAGCCTCCAACAACTTCCTGTTGCACGTCAGTTACATTATGGGCGTTCGGACAGACATTCCGAATGCTCCCTCCAATCTGCAGGCCATCGCCAACTCCAGCTCGCAGGTGGAACTGCGTTGGACGGACAACTCGGCCAACGAACTGGGTTTCATTGTGTGGAGAAAAATCGGGGCCACCGGAACCTGGGGGGCGATTGCCAGGGTAGGGGCAGGTATCACGACCTTCCTCGACACGGCACGAGACCCCAACCTCCTCTACATCTACCAGGTCGCCTCTTTCAATTCGACGGGAACCTCCCCCCCCTCGAACGAAGCGAGAGCCACTACCCCAGGAGTGCTGACGACCCGCCCGACTGCCCCAGCAGGATTGACGGCGAGAGCGCCCAACTCCACGGTCGTCACCTTGCAATGGATCGACAACTCGGCCAATGAGCAGGGATTTCGGATTCGTCGCCGAACGGGAAATAGCGACCTGTGGGCAGTCATTGCGTCCGTCGAAGCCAACGTCACCTCGTATCAGGATCTGCGTGTCCTCCCTGAAACGACCTACTTCTACTCTGTCGCCGCATACAATACCGCAGGGGAATCCGGAGCGTCGAACGAAGCGAGAGTGACGACATCCGGAGGGAGCACGGGGGGAAATCTCTCCGCAATTCCGCTCAACCTGGAAGGAACCGCGATCTCTACAACCCAGGTCGTCCTGAAATGGATGGATAACTCCTTCAATGAGCAGGGATTTCGGATTCGCCGCAAGGTGGGACTCAATGGAGGCTGGAACCTGATCGCCGTCCTGGGGCCCAATGTGACCGAGTTTCGCGACGGGGCGCTCGTACCAGGCAGTGAGTACATCTACCAAGTCAGCTCGTTCAACTCGATGGGTGACTCGCCTGGCTCCAACGAAGTCAGTATTCAACTCCCGATCAATGCCTTCTTTCTCCTCGACAATGGGATTCCAGTCAACCATACGGTCGGGCAGGACCGAGCGCTCTACTACCGGATCAACGTCCCGATCGGCGCAACCGAGTTGCTCCTTCAGACGAAAGGGGGAGGCAGCAACGCACTTTTCGTCCGGTACGGACTACAACCGAGTAATTTGTACTTCAACTGCCGATCTCTCTCGAACACAAGCAACAATCGCTGCCTCTTCCCCAATCCGACCCCCGGGGACTGGCACGTGATGGTGACGAGTACGACACTTCTTGGCAGCAACTACAATATCACGGCAACGTACGTCAAGGATCCTATCTTCTCCTCCACGCAGCCAGGAGAGTCAGGAGCAGCCTCGACAGCACCGCCGCAGTAGTCACGTCGGTGGTTCGCCGATGATTGCTGATCGGTGAAGAAGAGACGAAGGCCGGTGGGAGAGTGAACACTCCGACCGGCCTTTCTGCATGAGGGGAGCACCGCACGGGTCGAGAGTCCCCGGCAGGGGGACGGCGGTCAATAGCGAGGCAGGGAGGGGTCGATCTCGCTGGCCCACTGGAGAATTCCGCCATCCAGGTTGACCAGATTGGTGAAGCCAAAGTGCGCTTCGAGTTGAAGAATCGCGGTAGCGCTCCGCTTGCCGCTCCGGCACATGACGACGACGGGTATATCGCGGCGTAGATTCTCTGCCTGATGAAGAATCGTTCCCAACGGGAGCAACTCTCCCCCGAGGTTGCATAACTCATACTCGTGAGATTCACGGACATCGACCAATTGATGGTCCGTCCCAGCGTCGCGCCAGGAGCGCAACTCCTCAACCGTGATTGTTTTCATCTGCAGATGTCTCCTTTCGATCGACGGAAGAAAGAGAGGGAGGGGACCCAATGCCTTCCAGTGCCTGCACGAGATCCGCCTTGAGGTCGTCGAGATGTTCGAGACCCGCCGAGATCCGAATCAGTCCCGAAGAGATTCCAACGGCGAGTCGATCGGCCTCGGTCAGTTTGGAATGGGTCGTTGAGGCAGGATGGGTCACCGTGGTCCGAGTGTCTCCCAAATTCGCGGTATGGGAGAGCAACTGGAGCCGGTCGAGAAAAGAACGAGCGGCACTCGCACCTTCGCGCAGGACAAAGGAGACCACTCCGCCCCCACGCTTCATTTGACAACGGGCAAGGTCCACTTGTGGGTGTGAATCGAGAAACGGGTAGATGACTCGTTCCACCTCTGGGCGCTGTTCCAACCATCGGGCCAGCGCCTCGGCATTGTCACAGTGGCGGTCCATCCGAACGGCGAGCGTCTCCAGACTCTTCGAGAAGACCCAGGCGTTGAAGGGTGAGAGGGCTGGGCCCGTGTGACGAGCGAAGAATCGAATCTCCTGCAAGAGCGGAGACCGGCCGGCGATGAGCCCCCCAATGACTCTTCCCTGCCCGTCCAGGAACTTCGTCGCCGAGTGGGTTACCAGATCAACCCCATAGCGCAGCGGTTGCTGCAGGTAAGGCGTGGCAAAACAGTTGTCGACCAGCGAGAGAAGTCCGTGCTGACGGCTGAATTGGACAAGTCGCTCCAGATCGACCAGTTCCAGTCCAGGATTGGAGGGCGTTTCAACCAGCACCAGTTTTGTCGAGGGCTGGACCGCCTCCGACCAGGTCTCGGGAGAGCGCAGATCGAGATACGACGTGGTAATTCCCCACTTGGGAAGAATCTGGTTGAGAATCTGATGCGTCGATCCAAAGAGCGCCCGGGAAGCCAGAATGTGGTCCCCGGATCGCAAGAGCGCCCCCAGGGAGGTGAAGATCGCCGACATTCCGGAGGCACAGGCCAGTCCGTCCTCGGCTCCTTCCAGGCGGCAAATCTTGCCAATCAACTCCGAATTGTTGGGGTTGGAGAAGCGGGTATAGATGTTCCCTGGAATCTCATCGGCGAAGAGAGCTCTTGCCTGTTCGGCGTCATCGAAGAGAAAGCTGGAGGTCAGGTAGAGCGGAACAGAATGCTCCCGAAACTGGGTTCGGGACTCCTGATGGCGGATCGCGTCCGTTTCAAAGTGGCGGTTGGACATAGCAGAGATCTGGAAGTAACCAAGCCCCGAACTTCTCCGGACCCTTTGCGCTTCGGGACAAAGCGGCAAAAATCAGTTTGGAGTATACTCGATTTCTTACCAATGTCCACTCAGCCTCCCCGTTCGCTGGTCGACAGGTGATCTCACGGAGCCACAGAGGTGCCTGAGAACGAGATTGGGTCGATGGCCGTCGAGAGTATCGTCCATCGAGCAACGAAAGCGAGGATTGACCGGCCGTGACGACTCCCTCTCCGTGCCTCTGCGAGAAGCAAAAAAGAGCGAGCGGGACGATGGGAATACTCCCCCCCACTCTACATCACCAGGAAGGAACGAGAACGGCTGCTCCTGGAGATCGAGGTCTGCAGGTAGACCTGCCACGATCCCCGCGGCAGAGTCAGGTCGGTCAGGGTCAAACTGGTTGGACTGTTGACGACCACCTTCTCTGCCGCAACCTCGGTGCAGTTGTTGGTCAGGTTG
>Ga0169931_10012836_pt1 | contig 11545 bp, 7 predicted proteins | sample Kivu_15m_20L_FD_129675 | JGI IMG/M metagenome (GOLD analysis project Ga0169931, IMG submission 129675) | Freshwater microbial communities from Lake Kivu, Western Province, Rwanda to study Microbial Dark Matter (Phase II) - Kivu_15m_20L... | ecosystem: Environmental > Aquatic > Freshwater > Lake ... | reverse complement strand
ATCTACTTCAACACACTCGAGAAGGCATAGCAAGCTAGAGTTTTTCTAGCCCAGACCTACAGGTATTCTGGAAACGCCAAACAGCTATTCAGTGCACTTGGTAATAAGTTTACCCAGATAAATTTATAAACATTTTCGAGGAAATTAGTTGAGAGAAGCAAAATGATCAATAAGAGCATGCGCTATTCTCGAAAAGTGCTAGCCGAGGCTTCCCTTAAATAATCGACAGTCAAGGAGCAAACTGTCCCAAAAATAAACAACTCAAGCCTGTTCTTCAATGAAATCGTCAACAATTCTCGCAGCAACAACTAAAGAGGGTCGTATCGAGCTCAGTAAACAAACATGCTCAGAGTTAGTGGTCTGCTCTAGACAAGAAAAGTCCTCAAACCAGTGCTATCTTCGATCCAGGCCGCACAGCTACAGCAACAGTACCTCCACTCCTTCGCAGAGCAGTGGCTCAACAAAGCGACAACGCATCATAAAAACAACCCACGCAACAACATTGACTCATCACCCAATCGAGGCAGTTACATTAAACCTGTAACTATTTAGCCAGAGCATCGTTCATCCAAAATAGATCTGCTGGGCACATCCAAAAAGCAATAGAATAGCTACAATAACAAAGCATAAAGTTTTAACAGCAAGCCATAAAGCCTCAAAAATAATAAACAATAGAGTAGCAATAGCAGACAATAAGGAGGAGTGCTTAGCTACAAAGCCTAAAGTCTTTTCAACTACAACAGACCCTAGAGTATCATCAAGAAGGAGTAATCCTATGCAGGTAATAACGATAAATTAGGCTAGAGTATTTTACGTGGTCTAAATGCTAGTTCTATTCGAGATAAGTAGTCTCTCGGCAGGTAAAAGGAAAGTTTTGTGCGTTAGTTCGACAAATAGTACGGCACCTCATAACTGAAGTTCTTCTCAATAGAGTTTCTTACCCTCGACAACCTCTTCTTCAAACCCATCGTCAAAGTCATCCTTGTCCGCAACAACAAGCCAGAACAGGATTGTCTATTTAACACCGTCATCAAAAAAAAATAACCACACTTATTGTACCAGATGTTAGCCCCTACCAATCAAAGCAATCCTCGTATTCCTCCCCACCCCAAAGATTATCGCCTCCAACTGACTGTGATTGATTTCCTGTCCAATCGCTAAGTCATTAGTTAGGCCTTCACTTTTGCCAACAAAAAGATAGGAGAAAGGACTGTGATTTGGGGAGACAGCAAATTGCTTAAAATATAGCTAGGGACTTGGTCTGGTGGAGGATAGAGTCATGAGAAGAGTAGTGGAGTTACTGCTAACAGTCTGAACATTCCTGCGTTGCCTGTTTAGCTGGTGGAGAAGATTACTAGTTTTGGAGAGAAGTAGTGGTAATCAAAGGGCTACTATAATGACAGCAAGCAGTCGATTTATCATCTTCTAGGACAGGTGGAAGGATGTCCTCTGAGCTGGAGCAGAGGAGTGGGCGATTAAGAGTACCTGGTGCTGCAGATACTTTATAAGGCTTCTAAACTGATAGGCTTCAAGATGGTGCGTTCATTTATCCATATTGTGAGAGCATTTTAAACTTTGTTTCCTGATTTAGAAGAAATGATATAGAAATTACTGAGTTTTATCCTTAGTCTGATGAAAAATTACTACTTTCCTGAATAACTCAACAAGATTCATAGGTTTCATAGGATGGTTGGCCTAGAGGAGGATTGCGAGTTCATATCGAAAATTAATTTGGAAATGGACGTCATAACAAAATTAATCAAGTTCGAGTGTCCGATGCTTAGTGACAAACTGGCACGACGCAATATCACCTATGCTCATCAAATCATGGAGTATATCTACGAGGCGTTTGCTCGAAACTTCAATATCCACTGTTTGGTTGATCTATGGAATTATCTTTACGAACAACCTGCTTTGCTGTAGCTCAATATGGTGCTCACTGCTGTGGCCCTGCTCAAACACTATGAATAGGATCTCATCAAGGTTAAAAGACTCAAAGATTTTCGACGAGTGATGTAGAGTCAGCGTATGACCAAGATGGGTCATATCCTGAAATAGTCTATCTCACTCAGATAGAAATACTTTGGGTAAAGTAAGGGACTCATCGATGACATCAAAAATATCTTCACTTCCAAACCCCTTGAACCAGTGATGGCCTAGTTCTACAAGCGAGAAAGCGCTCGCATCGATCGACGCAAAGTTACCCAGCAGATCGACAAGAAACAGACCTTGAGAAAAGTAAACAAACAGGTCGATATTTAGCTGCCCTAGTATCCCAAACACAAATATACTCTTCATGTATTTTTCAGCAGGTTACCCTAGGGTGGAAGTCTGCGTCTGCGTTGCAACTAGGTCTACTACTAGTGCCTCAATCACGAAAATAACCGCTATTTCATCGTTGGAGATGTCAACAATACCGTAACCCTCCATTTCCTCGATCTTAAGTCTATATAGTATTCAGTTACGCTGCTTTTCAACCAGGGGGTCAACCAATTCAGTCTGGCGCTTACCTCCGCCAAGACGAATATTCAACACAAGATCACCTACACTGCTGGACTGCTCACTGATTAGCAAATCGACATGTTCAAGAGGGGCAAAAAGTTTGATCATTTCATGAGCTCTCTGGTCAGACAATCGGACTTCTTGGAAGAGATGGGACGACCAGTGACTTAGGCCATGTTTCTACGCAGATATGATAATGGCAGCTCCAAGGATGATATAGTCAGACGCATCAAGTCACTCTTCTGTTCTGGCAGTAAAATTTTCAACGAAATTGATTTTTACCTTGAACAGATATAGACCAGCTAGCTGAATTTGTAATAGAAGGTGGAGCTGACGCGTACGCTGGCGAAATAATACAGTAGTTAGTTCTGCCTAAGCGTGAACCCCATCTTTTAAAAGCACTTCCTAAGCATGTTGATTGAAAAGACAGGTTTCTAGCTTACCGAACAGCAGTTCTAGTGCTTCTATGCTGATAGCCTCGAGTGCTAGTTCGAGGCCCCGAAAATCATCAAATGCCGCTTTTTGCCTGCTCTTCCTCAAAGCAAATAAATAAAATTGTAAATATAGGCTCTCAAGTATTTTACACAAAGAAGTTCTCGCTTTCTCTACAGCGATATAGTTGTCGATTAGTTTATCGCAGAAATAAAAAATGTAGTCTTCGAACAACTTGGTGGTATGGTCTAAGGCTAGCTCAAATTACTCTACTCCTCCGAAGGCGAGGTATGTCTGCGTGCATGGCAATTAAAGCTTAAAAACAAGAACAGAGAGATTTACTATTAAGAAACTCGGGAAGACGGATCAGGGGGACTGGAAGAGGCTGAAGTATGCGAACCTTAGGTGTTGATGACTGAGGTACTGCCCACTTTTGCTAAAATTAGTACTATTCTTGACTATGTAAACTCTAACCGTTCCTCGGATCTCAAGAATCGACAACTCTAAAAGCAAAGCAGAAGAGTGGCCTAAAATATAAATCTGATGGGCGAATGCAATTCTAGACTAAAAAAAGTAATCACCATGCGCTATCTTAATTATCCCTCCACTCTGTAGGTGCCTTTCCTCAATTACTACTATTAGCTAGTCAAGTAGGCAGTCCCGCCCCGGATCAAACACGTCTATCTTAACAATATCAAAAGCGACCTTCAGGCCGTCTGTTTGTTCAAAGGCAGTATCACTATGGGAGAGTCCCCCAAAATAGAGTCTTATCACTATAAGGAAGCTCTAGGACTATGGGGAAACCTCAGGCAGTTCAGCAAAGATGCAAAGGCTTGGTATTTTATGGGCTAGCCTAAAGATCAAACCGACAATCTTGAAGAGGGCAGAGTTTTCGTCAACTACGGTTATGGGGTGTTCAGGTGGGAGTCATGTGTAGTGCTTGGCTTCTTAGGCAGATCTAAAGGCAGCAAGAGCAGCAAGGGTAACAGCTAGAGCAGGAAGGAGTATTTGGTGAGCATTCGTGGAAGCAGGAAAGTGGTTAAAGACTACTAGTTATAGTTGGAGAAGGGAGTAGAATAGCGAATCCAGTAACTGGTGGATACGGGTTCAGTCAAGGGCGGACAACGCAGTGTATTTGACCTGGAGCCTCCCCAAAACGCATCTTTAAAATATCTTACCAATTTCTTGAAATGATTCAACCGAATATTAGCTTACTAATTTCTATTATTAGAAGAATATAATGTCAGAGGCCAGCAGCCATTTGATATGGCTCAAAAAGTAACAACTCAGCAAGCGCATAGCCGACTCTACAAGAAAGGTTAGGCTTACCCTTCGCGCAATCGCATAGCCGTTTGTCCTTGAGTAACCAGACTCTAAATGCCGCATTAAGGCTAGCCAGTTTAAAGTCAACAGTCTGCCCTTGGTGCACAAATACAAATTAAAAACTGCATGCTCTTTATACGGTTAAGGATAGGCACAGCACTAGCATCTGTTGATGAGTCTGAAGAATCAACTTAGCTACGAATCTCTCAAACAGTCGCAGCTGCTGAAACGAAAAAAGATTGGTTAACAGATAGAGAAGCTGAAAGTGATCAACAAGGGATGGGCTAACGACTATAGTTTGCTACTTTGAAATTAACTATTCATACTGTTTGATGTTTTCCAATGTCTATTGTTATTCTAATTACTGCTTATTACATTTAAAAAAGAAAGGATTGTTTAATCACTTTTTAGTTATTTTTTAGCATCGATTGAGAATATTTTTTGACTTTAAGCTTAATGTAAGATTCTAGCATAATTAAATAATCTTTATTGTCTTAATCTAATGTGCTTATTTCATATTTAGTACATGATTGACTGCAAGTGCCGCCTATGATTATGATTTAATATAGATGCGCTAACGTGACATATACCAATCCAGCAAATACTACAAGTAAGCCCACAGTGATCCAAATTCCATCAGTCCTCCTCTAGGCTATCAGTTCCTGCATTCTCAGCACGTCGTCAAACCCATCAGCATCAAGAAAGAAAGCAAAATAACAAATAAATATCCGATTGAGAAATCATTAAGCAAGCTAATATCAGCTCGAGGCACTCCCAGTCGTGATCTAGGTAGGTTTTTAGTGGTGAGCCAAGTATAGAGAAAAAATCAATACATGTCTGGCAGCAATTCAGATTTCATGAACAACAAACTAGGATCTATGCTTGGTTAACTGCGAAGGTGCTACTTTCCCAGTTGGCAGGGGTAGGATAGTGACTGGTTGGAGCTGCTGGGTGGGCTGTCGACTCTAGGTGATAATTTGTTTTCCATCAGAGACTACTCCTTGTCGACTTACTTCGTCTACTACACCGGATAAACCACTAAATTCTATCAACATATGCAGAAACAGTTAGAAGAGTAGTTCCTAGAATACAACACCTAAATACTTATAAACAGCGACAAATTATCACGCCCACAGCTCAGAAAAATAGACATAAACAGCCTAGAGGAAACCCAGGCATATATCAGATAAATCAACTCTATTGGCAGCTAGAAAGACAAGCACTTCAACGGAATCCATCTCTTCATCAGCGACTGGTTGCCTTCCTCCTCAGCTCTGGACCCATCAAGCGAGTAGGCCTAGGTATGGCCGTGGCTGCAATTCAATCTGACAGTGCTCACGAGCATCCTAGGCTAGGGCCAGCATGCGGTTCTCAAAGTAAGGGGCACATTCACCCACAAAACCACTTAATTCATATTTTTGCTTAAACTGGCTTTCAGCAAAGTACACTTCCATAAAAACATTCTTTCAAACCCTTTCACTAACGACAAGTTCATAGTTTGCGAGTATTTCAATAAAGAAAACGGCAAAATAATTGCCTAGCATCTCAATAATCATTATGGAATGCTGGCAAAGGAGAAAGACAATAAGCTACTGGTTGACCCCAAGACCATGTTTTCGCAGGACTTCCAGCTCAACATCACTAACTTCAACGATATATCTCCCATCCTCAAACTATCCAAAGAACATATCAAAGAATTATAAGGCCACACTAATCTTATTCTATATCCCAACAAGGAAAAATTACAGTCCAAGCTATAGTAACTAAAGCTTAGCTAACAATAAATTAAACAAGTTTTGCAACTCATTCCAGATCCAGAAGATGTCCCGGTGACAGGCAAAGAGTAATAGTTTGTATAAAAGAAGGCTGCTGAAATAGATTTTAATAGCCTGGTTCTAGCCTCCACCAAAAAGAAAGAAGAGTTCGAGTATAAGGACTTATCCCACAAACGGCAAACTGTTGAGGACTAGTACCTGCACAACTACATCAAGCAGGGCGAAGTAATCATGCAGCAGCGCAAAAACAATAAAAAGTCCAAGTCCAAAAAGAAGGAGTAGGAAGATTGATATCAAACATCACTATCCATACTATATCACTATCTATATTAAATATATAAAACATCAGTATCAATATTAAATTAAACTTTACTATCATGAAAATTTCTCTCAAAATGTTTTTTCACAACGTATAACTAAATTATATATGCAAGACAACAATTAAAATAGACATATAATACAATATTTTAACTATAAACACAAATAAATCTCTCTTAATTTTATCTACTTATCTAAATAGCTATGTATTGATCGTTGAGCTCACTTTTCTGCTGCTTTAGTAGGAGCTTGTAAAAAAACTTTCTTTTTTTCGTTGCTAGGCACTCTTTTATCCGTTTTTTATTCCATTGTGCTCTTCGGAATAGATTTATTATGTTTTCTAGATTTTCTTTACTTTTTGAGAGCAGATTGGGCTTATTGCTTTTTGAACGTTATATCTTTTTTAAGTTAATCTTGTTTTAGTATCTAAGTTCTCCCTGTCTTGTTTTCAAATTTTTTTGATACTTTTTTAGATTTTTCATTATATTTAATTGATTTTTGATTATTTTTCTAAATTTTTATTGTTTATTATAGACTTTAATTGTCTAAAGATTTTTTGCTTTATTTGTTTCTTTTTTTTTAGGTTTTTCTTTTGTTAGATTTAGATTGCGACTTATTTTTACTAGCTTACAAAGTTTGTTAGTTGAGTTTCAAATGTAAAAAATTTATCCTTATTTTTTTATCTTTAGTTAGTACTTATTTATTAGCATCATTGTTTTTATTAGCTGAATCTTGTTAACTTGATATTTTTTTCTGCCTTTATAAATATCTATCAATGAAAGCAAATCTTTTGACTGTATTTTTATGCCCTTATTAACCTAGTTATTTAATCTCTTTATTAGACTATTACATAGACTGCTTTTCATTATTAAAATTTTAATATCTACTAAAAGTTTGATCCTATTTTCTGTCTTGTAGATGATTGTTGCGGTTATTTTTACTTTGATAGCTAGAACGCTTTTACTAGTTTTAACTAAACTTATTGGCATTAAGCACCTAGTTGATTTTGGCAGAAAGAGCTAATTTGATGCGTTGAGCTAGCTATACCTCAAAAAACACGAACTAGAATTTATTCCAAAGCCACACATAAGATTACAGCACGTGATAGAAGTACTGCAAATCCACTAGCTGACCCATAAAAGTATACTGATTGAAGTTACTATTATGCATGTCGACTAGCAGTTTGGGAACTGGAACTTTTCTTTTCTGAGTAAAACTATCAATTATTTATAAATGGCACTAGTCGATAATACGTTTGATGTGCTTTGGTGAGACTGATCGGGCGAAAGAAAGCGACAAAGCCGAGTAAAGTACAAACATTTACTCGAAATCGATGTTTTTGGACTCAAGAACAGTCAACAAATATTTCATATCTTCAGTTTCCTACTGCATGAAATAAAGCTTATTAAGAACAACGTTTTGGCGCAAATAAGAAATCAGCTAAGGGCTCGAGTATTTTTATTTAAGCAGATTCTAAATTTGATGCTTGAAGTGTAGCAAAAATTAGATTTGATAGTACAAACAGGCTTTACTAATATGCCGTTCCTTCTAAGTCAAGTTACGTCCCAGAAAATCATTCCAGGCTTACTGCTTATCTAGCATATTATTTTTCAGCTATTATCCCTAACTATCTTACTAACCCTGTGTGTCAGTTTTGTTTTAATTTTCTGCTATTTTATTCTATTTAGACTCATCTCTTTCGGTTAGATTTTACAGCTGTATTCCATAAGTGAGATTAACTTTAGAAAGCGCTTTCTTGACTTTCCTCAGTATTTAAGGAGTAGTGCATTGCACATAGCCGGTTTATTGTCCCCTTCCGGCTCGACCAGCAATCTGCTGGATCTAGTGTTCTTCAAGTGGCTACTTACTGGTTGTCTAGATTGACACGAACACTATTTTTTTTATGTTGAGGTTGAGTCCCATACCGATAGCGTTCGTAGCAACCAGATAGGGCAAAAATCCTTAGTTAAATGCTTTTGCCTGCATTTTTCTGCAATCGGGAGGGAGCTTGCCATAGACGATCGCAGTCTTATTAGGAATATCGGTTTTATCTTTATCATCGTTTTTCTACATAACTATACTGGAATTCTTTTGTTCGCGAATCATTTTATTCGCTTATTCTTTTTATTCCTCTTTGCTTTTAATTGTTTTTTCTGTATTTTTTTAGTCCTCTTCGCCATTTTTAATTTGCTAAGTCTATTACTTTTCTCTGCTACTAAGATGGTGAAGCATTTTATTGATATACCTTCGGTATTTGATCAGTCTGTTTACCGAAAAACCAATCAGACAATCGCCAGGTTGTATCCTTTCTAATTTATACATTTGGTGAATAAGCTTCAACTTACTTAATCGAGAGTACTTTCTTTCTTCCAGCCTATCTCCTGTTAGTTAAAGTAGCTTGCTTACTATCCCTAGTGCCCTCTAATCGCCGCACAAATGAACTCTTTTGGCATTAATTCCTAGGATGGTTCTAGTCCAGGCTGACCCTCGACTGCTATCTGCGATCATCTGTATTTCGTCAATTACTGCTACTTCGTAGCTTTGCCACAAAGGCACTGCCTCTATGGTACAACTGATAAGATTGCTGTGAGCATATTCTTTTTCCTGTCCAGTTATCAGCGTGCATTTGCCTAGCTTTTGTTGATACTACCAGGCAAGTAATCTCAAAGGCGCCATATAAATGCCCTTTTATTGAGGCCCAAGATTTTGTAATTCTTTGATCGCTGCAGTAGATTTTCCTGAGTTAGTGGGTCCATGATGGTATATAAAAACTCTGGGTTCACTTGGTCTTTGAAACCACTTATCCGGTTGTTAGAATCTCAATAGCTAGATAATGTAGTCATTTTAGGAACGCTTGAAAGAAGCACACTAATTCAACAGCCAATTCATAAATCCCTCTAAGTAGCGAGTATTGGATCTTTGCTTTGTGAACTAGGTAAGGTACGTATGCTCGAATGATAAAGATTAAGCTTACTAAGCAGGAAGCGATTTGTTGGCGTAGTTAAGATACTATTTGTAGCGATCGCTGAGAGAAAACTGTCTCACAAACTAATGAGTGAGATAATTAGGTAGAATGCAAAACCTACGGCATATCTCTTTACGAGCGAATTAATTATCAAAAAGAGCCTAAAGCTGCTATATTAGATTCAGGCTAATGCGATTCTGTTGTTTGATAGTAGCCTGAGTGAAAATCCTGCAATTCAAACGGCTTAGCATACAGCTAATCTATAATTCAGGTCAATTAATTTTAATTCAACTATAAAACATTCAAATATCCGGACACTCAAAATATTTCAAAGGGATTTTCAAAAAAAATCTAGGCTCCTTTTCATAAAATTTGACAACTTTATAGAGTTTTTGAATAGTTAATTTATGGATCATAATTTATAAATAATGGCATAAAGAAAAAGCTGGACCTAGCAAGTATCGATGATTTTAAATAGTAAGATAGGGCTCTTAAATTTTTATACTAACAAAAAGGCATTACAAAGTGGGCTGAACTGTCTCGTAACCTCTAGAAAGACTATGGCATAATAGGCAGAAGCGGAAAACAATGTCGAGAACGATATCATAACCATCTTGACAATTCCATCAAGCGTTCCCCTTGGACTCAATAAGAAGAATAGTCATTGATCAACTTACACAGCAGAATGGGAAATCAGTGGGCTTACATTTCTCGTAGACTGCCAGGCAGGTAATGCATTTGCTAGTCAGAAGCTAAAACTGTGTTAAAAATAAACTTTACTCAGTGGTTCGAAAAGGGTTAAAACTTATTAATCACTAAATTAAAACCAAGTATCGAAGATTCAAGTGTATCGAAATAGCAGCGATCAATCAAATAATAGAGTTCTGTTAGCAAAAATACAAATCTAAACGAGATTAAAATTCAATTTAATAAATAATTTAGCTTAAAAAATCCATCCTGTAAGCTGGAATAAAATAGTAAAATCATCTTTGCAAAAATCAATTGATAGAGACAATATAACAAATCAAACAATTTACAAGGAAAAACAAAAAAATTCAAATCTAATCAAAAAAAAAGCAATAAGTCATATCTGAAAATTAACATTCTACAGAATAAAGAGATGTATTATCTTCATGTAGTCTAGTACTTAAAAAATAATCTTTTAAAATATAAGACTATTAAATAGTTTAAAATCACTCTCAAAATTCAAGAAGTTTCTCTGCAATTGACAATAAATCGTATCAAAATATTGTAATCGAACATTTTTAAGTTAAAAATACTCAACAAAAAGTCTTAAATAGAGATTAAAAATTAAATTTTCATTAGTAAATTTCTGACAAAAACATCAAAAAAAGTAAAGAAAAAAATTTAGAGACCACCGGTGGCATGCAGGGTTCTCAGATCTACGATTTGCTACCTGCTGAAACAATAAAATCTTTTGGATTTCCAGAAGATGATGAAAAACGGGATATTAATCCTAATCTATAGCATTTTTCACCGTATTTTGATCAAATCCGTGGGACAAGTTTTTACAGCTGGAATCAGTTTTCATCAAAATGATGCCAATATATTAATATTGACAAACATCAATTAATATTTTATATTCCTTATATCATGGCAAATAATTAACGAGTCACCCATGCTGTAATATTCAAATTATCACTATTGAATTGTGGAAAGGTATAATTTTAAAATGAATGAACTATCAGATAAAATATCAAAAATAAAGGCATCTTACTCAGCTCTTTTGACTAAATATGCAAGCTAAAAGGAGGAAATCGATAATATCGATCAGCTATACTCTAAATTCAGAAGTTTAAAAAATTATTAGACCTAATTTGACAAGCACGAAGAATTGATAAAGGAGCTTGCTTTTTGGAACGATCCTAAAAATAGTAATAAAACTCCTCAAGAACAAACTCTATAAATACAGCTGAGTCAACTTCTTAACTACAATCAGCAGCAGACTAGAAACAGTGGTTGATAAATTCAAATTGATCTAATCTAATTATTAGCAATATACAAGCAATCATGCCATCAAATATAACTATACATATTATTGCTCTGTTTTTGTCGTATTTAATAAAAAAGTCGTCTTCGGATTAAGCTAAACTATATATACAAATAAAAAAAATATTCTTTATCTTTCGACTGAATACTGATTTTAGAGTAAATAAGGTTTTTAATTTATAAGTCTTTTATCATAAGTGTATTAGAATATATTTAAGTT
>Ga0169931_10012835_pt1 | contig 11547 bp, 8 predicted proteins | sample Kivu_15m_20L_FD_129675 | JGI IMG/M metagenome (GOLD analysis project Ga0169931, IMG submission 129675) | Freshwater microbial communities from Lake Kivu, Western Province, Rwanda to study Microbial Dark Matter (Phase II) - Kivu_15m_20L... | ecosystem: Environmental > Aquatic > Freshwater > Lake ... | reverse complement strand
TAATATTATCTCATTTCCTTTTAATAAATATCTATTCCATTATATTATTGTTATTCTTCAGTAACATGTTTCTTATTTTTTCTTTTCAATGGTTAATCAAACGTTAAATCAGTTCTAAGATTATCCAAGTTATCTTTCTTAACTTATTATTCTTCTTTGACATTCTTTTCTTAAATTATATAGTTAGATTTTATATATTAACTATGATCATCTATTTTAACCTAATATTTCTACATATTATCTCTCCATATATTTAATTCATAAAGCTAGTCTTGATAATATTATAAGATTGCTTGTAAATTTTTAATGTGCTTCTGTCCATGCATAAGTATCTATCTTATAGACCCATATTTCTTCAACATAGATACATGATATATTCTACATTGATTTTTATTACGAACTTTTATAAATTTTTGCATTTGACCAAATAAAACTAGCATTTATTTTGATGTCTTGTTATGAAACTCTATTTAAAAATAAAACAAAAAGGCCAAATACTTTTTTATTTCAAGTTGATCCCATTAATCCAACTTTTTCTATGGTGGTTTGTTACAATTCTTAAGACGTTAAATAATAAAAGGTCCCTTTTCTAACTAATAAAATGTGTACGATATAGTTTTTTCGGTTAAATATTCTTATCAATCATCTAAACAAATAAATATTATAATAAATGGTTTAAATGTATCCCTTTATATATTGATTAAATTTATTAAAAAATTGCATATTAATTTATTTACTGGAAATTAATAACAAAAAATATTAATATAAAAAAATTAATATCTGCCTTCAAAGCTATGAAAATCATAATATTATTATTAAATATCAATAAAATTATTATTTATATTTATTTTATTGTCTTTTAAAATTAGATCGATCTTTTTTAATTTGCTTAAGAAATTATTAGTATTATCTTTATGATCTCTAGAGTGATTATTTCTATTTTTTAGATTATTATTTAGGGACTGGCTTGCCATGTAAGTGATTTTCAAACTTTTTGAATAGATTTTTAGATTAGTTTATGTGCTATTCTTTTATTTTTGTTGATTTTTCACCACGGTAAGTATTATATGTATATGCATTTTAGAGTCTATTGATCGTAGGGTTGACAGAAGCATGTCGATCATGCCTAAAATGATGATTCGCCAAGAAATTATCCATATTTTAGTATTAATAAAATACATTTTCATTATGTACATTATTATGATGTAAATTATTATTGATTTTTTTATATTTATATATATTTTAATTATTCTAAATATTATTATTACTATTCTAATTTTTTAGATAGATCTATTAATTCTTCTTAAGATGTATAACTTTTTAATTTAATAACTAATTATTCCTTTTCAATTTCTTCATCTTCTATATATAATTAAAGAAATACTTATTAACTTATTAAGATATATGCTCTTAATTTTTATATCTATTGGGCTAACGTAATATTATTCAATCTTTCCTGTTTTAACTGAAGTTCTAGTTAATAGATCTATGGAGGGATGTATGATTAATGTGATTTTAAAGTATATTTATTATTATTTTGTTAGGCGAAAGTGTCACTGTTGTAGTGAGGTTAGTAACGTTTTATCAGTTATTCTTTTTAGAGTTAGGATATATTCTGATATTTTATGGTTTATTTAATGTTCTTTGATTTTTTGTTAGAAAATGATTTTTAGATTGATACTTAATCATATTGCTTAGATTTTAAATGTTTGCTATGATTTAAATCTGTTATGTAACCTTAGAGGAAATTTATAAAATTAGGGCCTTATTATCTGTTACGATTTAAATTGATCGAAAGAGCTTATCCACAGAATCCTTATATTGATGTCATTCGTTTTTTGGCCTATTAATAAGGTAAAGAATGATACATCTTTGACTCAGGATCATTTTTAGTAAATACTTTATGATTTTATTACTTATTATAAGATTTCATTAGTGTTTGCTTTTAATTAAAACTTTGTTTATTTTGACTATTGACTATTTCTTGATATTCTTATTCTACGTCTTCTGGTAAATTTAAATCAAGAGGTCTTCCTTCTGAGCTTTTTCTTTAAGTTTACTAAAGATGTGGTTATTTCTATGATAATTATTAAGATCCTCCATATTTATGTAATATTTTATCACGTTGATTATTTTGTTCTTGAAGATTTTATTATTATTATTTTTTCTGTGCAGTCAAATTATTATTTTTATCAACATCCGATCGATGCTTTTTTAATTTTAGTTATTTTTTTATATAATTTAAATTATCTTGATTCATTTGGGCAAATAAATCTTATGATTTTTGTTATTGATTTTTACCTAATTCTGAAGAATTATTATCTATTTTTTGTTTAGATTTATTACCAATTTCTATATTATAGATTTCTTACTTGCATAGGTCAGTTTTGGAGCCGTTGACATTATAAATGTAAAAAATATCAATTATGAACTTAAACTATCTAATTATCAACAAAAAGTTATATAGAATATAAGTAATATAAAAAAATAATAAATTGCAATAATTATAGGGTATAGTTTATATGGTTTTTAATTTTTACTTTTTATCAACACGTTAATATAATATTATCATATGCCAAAATACGTAGCTAAAGAGGATGTTGAAAAAGGACTTGTTGATCCAAGTAAATCCTTGAATTAACAACCTTAGTATAAAGAAAAGATATAAAAAGAAACACAAGAAAAACAGAAATTGCATTAAGATAAGCGACCAAAGAATCAAAGGCCTAAGAAATAACGCCCACCAAGAAATCAAAGACCAACTTATAATTGGGATAGAAATCTTATCACTCTTGAAACAAAAGCTCCTTAAAAGCCTAAAAAACTACTTTAAAGACCTGATCAAGAAAAGCATTATGAGAATGTCGAAAAACTGAAAGGATAAATAACAAAATTAAGAGATCAAAAAAAGGCTTTATTCTAATAACAAAAACATATTATTCACGATTTAATTGAGAGTCAAAAGACAGGAAAAATTGCAATTTCTCAATTTTCTGGTGCAGCCCGTGAAAAGATGAACATCTAACAAGCTTTAAGAAGATAGATAAAAGCTTTGGATAATTCTAAAGTTAGTATCAATAATTAATTAGCCCAACTTCAATTTGCTATAGATGAATACAGAAGACCTAATAATAAATAATTATTACCAGCTTAATATATCAAGCAAACAATTTAAGAAAGAGAACACTACTTAACAACAAAAAATATTGATAAAAAATAATAAGCTCGAGTTCTTAATGAGATCACATAACTAAAAAGAGCCTTATTCAAAGCTCGCCCAAGCCATTAAATCCAAAGTTAAGTTATTAAACTTCAAGACAATATAAATATTCTCTATGCATCTTTAAAAAATATTAAGCATGAACTTCACATAAAGATTACCTAAGATCAAAGATTAAGAGCTGAGATATAATAATTAACCAATCAAAGAAAGAATGAACAAGGCTAAATCAAATAAAAGAAGACTGTTTAATAAATTCGAGCATAATTTGATGTTAGATTTAAAGAAAACTAAGATAAAATTAATGCTATATAAGATAAAATTGATGATTTATTTGATAAACACACAAGAGCTAAAGATAATTATTAAGATCAACAAGATTTATTGAAATATATTGATTGGGTATAAAACCAAGTTACGTATTTAAAGAATAAAAAAGAAGAGCAAGAGAAGAAAGAGAAAGAGAGATAATAAAGATAGAAGAAAAGAAAGAGAGAACAATAATAATACTAACGAAAAAAATAATAAAGAAGAAAATAACAATAATAAAGAAAAGCAAGATAAGAATAAAGAAGAATAAAAAGATAAAAAGAAAGATAAAATTATATAAATCGTAATCCTAATCATTAAATCCTTGATCTTTGTCAATCTCTTATTGGATATTGCTAAAGCTTAAGACCTAATGTCATTAAATATGAACCTAAAGAAAGAGTACAAGGATAATTAGTATTAGGTAAATAATGGAATAAATAAGTAAAAGGTGGTGCTACTATTATCCAATCAAAGAAAACTAAATTAGATTAATAAGCTCCTAAGAAGGTACAAAAACCTAAGAAAAAATAATAAAAAGCATAAGATTAAGGATTCAATCATGGAATATAGATAATTAATCAATTTCAATTAATTCAATCATTACCACCAAACAATTTAGGATAAATAGATGGCTCAATCAAATTCATTAAAGATAAAATCACTTTTTATAGTTCTCCATCACAATAATAAATATAAGCCTTTAAAGCTAAATCTGCTAAATAATGGGATTAAAGACATCAAGATCGACAAGGTGATAGACAAGACAGACAAGGTGGAAGAGATAGATAACAAGGACAAAGATATAGACAAAAGTAACAAAGATAAGGAAGATAAGATAGATAATAAGAAGCTGAATAATAAGTTTAGAAACCTAAACAAAAGAAGAGATATGAAAGAAGCAATTTGTCTGAACAAGATTTCCCAGGATTATGATTAACATTAACCATAGAATCACATATATAAAAATAATTATAAATTATAACAATAATATATAAATCATTATATATTTATGGATTAAATCAACACTATTTTGGAAGATTTATCTCTCTTAATGAATACCTTTTTATAAGCTTATGTATTTACTTCATTTTGTTATTTTCATTAGACTTAAAATTTTAATCTGTGTTTTTGTTAAGGCGAATATCTGATTATAATTTTATGTCATAAATTTTGTCATTCATACCTTATTAAAATTAATCGTTTTTATTTTTATCGTTTTGAACATCGATTTAGCCCTTTTTGATTATCTACTTATTGCTTTCATTATTTTCTTAGAAAATAAGCTATGGAGATCTTTTTTATTATTTATTTCTAGGATTCTCTATATTTTGATTATGATATTCTTGTAAATTTTCATGAATGTATTGCCTTTAAATTTTAATTTATTTATTTAAAATTTAATTTGAATCTTCTTTATCAAAGACATCGAATAATTGTCTAAATTTTTTAGATTCTTAAATGCTATATTTTTTTATGCCACTAAGTTACTACCCCAACTGAGTTGTAGTAGCCAGCCTTACAAGAACATTTTAGAAAATATTTATTTTTCTAAGAATATTGTTTACATTTAACTGTCTTATCAGTTAATCTTTATATGACTATGCGTAAGGATTGGACTTACAACAACAGCAAATCTTATTTTTAAACCAATCATAAAAGGCAGATATTTTATTTTTATTTTAAAACTATATATTATCAGGTTATTTATTTTATTATTTTTAATATTAAGATTTGTACATTTTTTAACCTAATAAGTGTTGATAAAAATATTAGTTATACATATTTATGATCAACTGAATGATGGCAATAATAGGTGTTGCTAAGCCACCAATATAAGAAAGTATATCAAATATGCTATGATCAACTCTATTGATTAATCTAGTTTTATTTGACCTTGTTACCATAAGAGAAACATGTGATTTATATTTTTATAATAGTACTTAATTGGGAATATCAGGCTATTCTTAAAGGTAATATCCTTATTCTTAAATTGGTTAACTATTAAATAGTGGCCTCAAATAACTTCTATCAGTCTTTATTTTATATTTTGAATACATTAAATTACCTATGCTCGCTTGATTAGCTATAAATACAAAATCTATAGAATTAATATATCTTTATTTATAATTTATTTGATCTAAATTAAATTGAGTATTATAATAATGAATATTTGCTAAGAATGCTTTATTTTTTATCAAATTTTAATCAGCACAATTGAAATTTACTGCGGAACAATTATATATTTGTATAAACATTTAAGATAAAGATTCATTAAAAGATTTCCCTTTTAATTGCATGATATTATTAAATTTAGGCAAACAAAATTATTAATAATCCCATAGAATTCCTTCATTTGTTTGGTTCATACAAGACTCAGAAAAAGCAATCTGTATTTAGTATTTTTCATTGTAATATGTAAGCGTTGGTGTAAAGTATTTTCTACCATATTTTTTTCCAGATCCATCTATAATTGTTATCCTTAAAAATCTATGTTGATCATCTTAAGATGATTTTAAATTAATTAATGAAGTATCATAGATTTCTTTTGTTGTAAAAGTCATAAGTTCACCTTTCTCTCTTGCCTTTATTCTAAAGGCAAATATAACAATAATGATTGGTACAGATACTAATGTCATTATTCCACCAAATTTAGTTCTGTAAGACGTTGAATTATGAACTCTTAATAGAGGGATGCTTGACAAATTGTCTAATTTATGTAAAAATGTGTTATGATTTGAGAAAGCCATTAATTAAGATTAATAATATTTTTTTACAAATGCAGTATTATAAATAATAGGTTAATTCAACTAATTTAATCTAATTTATATATGAGGCTCATCAGTAATCATCTAATGATTTTTATTTTCATGAGCATTTATCTATCTTTTTATATATTAATTATTAATTCCATATTTATCATTTATTTTTTTCAGTATTAATATATTAATTCATAATATTAATAACATATTCAAAAAAAAAACATACAGTCTTATAATTTCTTAATGCAATTATTTATCATAAAAAATCATAAAAAATCATATAATTTTGCTATTGTTAATTTATATATTTTTTATCTTATATGTTTTTCTATAATACTCTTTTTATCTTTTGATCTTTTGATAATTTAATAAGCCTTCTCAAAGAATTTTAATGATGATTATTATTTATTCATAGATTAATAAATAACACCTATATTGTATGATGGTTTAGCTTGAAAACTATATATTTATTATTGTTTGAGAATGTCATAATATTATTTTTATGATTAAAAATAAAAATTATATGCATCAGACTGATTCATAATATTATATCTATAAAAACGATTTAAAAGTGAAATAAATCGAAAAGCTGGAGCTGGATTAATTGTTATAAAGCCAAATAATGTTTCTGTCCTTTTTTTTTTCTTTGACTTTTCAGAGCTAAATATGCATATCTGAAAAAAGTATATTCTTAATTGCCATATAAATTATCTTAAACAGGAATAAAAAATATTTTTATAATAGGAATTTTTTTTTCTAATTTTTATTTTAGATCATTTTTTATCTTTTAATATTTTTCAGCCTCAGATTGATTACCCATCTTTTTATAAACTAAATGCATATAATTAATAATAATACCAATTTATACTTCTTCTTCACCATATATATTTTTATTAATATCTAGGCAGATCTTTAAATACTTCAAAGCTATATCATAATTACCAAGATCATAATGCACTGCTCCAATATATCGAAGTATCAATTCTGTTTATTTTGATTCTCTGCCAAAAATTAATTAAGCAATTTAAAGGCCTTTATTGTAATATTATAAAGATTTAAAGTGATTATTCATTTTGTTATAAATATAGCCTATATTAATTAAAGTTTTTCCAACTTGTTGTGACATTTTTCCATAATTTTCATATTAGATATCAAGTTTTTTATTGTAATATTATATAGCTAAGGAGTATGAACCTAAAAACAAATAATCTTATGCAACTATTTATAACTATATAATGGTTTGAACTGAACCTTTTCCATTGTTTCTTTCTTCATTTTCTAAACGAATTTTAGAATTTTCTAAACTTTATATTAATGATTCAAAATCATTATTTATTGAATAACTATAATAATATTTCATTTTTGTGAATAAACTAAAAGAATTAAATGACTTATTATATTAAAAATTTACTTTTTTGATATTTTTATTAATCTTGAAGGTATCATATGCCTTTTGTTCAGCTTTTGACTTTTATAATTGATTGAAAGTAATATTCTTTTGGAAATAGTATGACATAGGCTGCATCAAAATATTATAGACATTATTGCTATATTTTGGAATTAATGACTAATTATCTAAAGTCTTGACTCCAATAGATTTTATGTTATAATCATTGATATTTGTAAAAGTTTGAGAGGATATACTTTTGGTGTGAGAACATAAAAAGCTTGATTATTTTAATATTTTTGAAAAAGAATACTTTAATACACTACTTATCATAATTATTATTTAAAAAATATAAAATAATAAAAGATTTATAAGCTCTTAAATAGTTTTATAAAATTTTATATCAGTATTGATTAGAAAATATTAACTTCTTATAATAAAATTTTATTTAATTTTTAATAATCTAAAAATGATCATTTTTATATAATTTGAACTTCAATTATTTAATTTACATTTATATCTATCTATGATATAATTAGCAATATAAGTCAACTTAATTTATAATGAGAATTATTATAAATAGTTGATAAATGAGAAATATCATCATCTTTATCATATTAGCAATAGCATATTCTGCTGAAGTAGATAATCTTAATATCTTATTACCACAATTAAAAGAGCCTTCTTTTGAATTACCACTACAATTAATCACCGCCAAAAATGATTGCTTCATTTGGAATTCATCAGATATACAAATATTAACTGTTAATCCTGTACAAATATCATAAAAATAATGCTCAAAACAAGCTTTAGTACAGTTAGTCAAACCAGGTATTCATGCATCGACAATATACATGACTGCCACAAATACCGCCACATCCGCATCGCTCAATATCCCTGTAAGAATAAGAAAAATTAACAAAATACAAATAATAACAAAATCTAGAATGATGAACATTAAGTAAAAACAAAAATTATAACTTTATGCATATGATGCTGATGGCAATACCTTTACAAGTATTTAAGGATTAAGATTCAAATGGACTTTACGTCAGTAGCTTTCAATAATATAAAAAGTCAATTTAGCAAATGCACAATTATATTTGCCTTTGAAAACTAGATAAAATATAGAAAAGAAAGGTTTTTAAAGTGATTTTTTAGTAGTGAGGGCTTTGAATCCAGGGAATTTAAAAGTTTATGTTTAATGTACCTAGCCTGGATATGAATATCTTAATGATTAAATTACTTTATCAGTCCATGAAAGATTTGAGCTTAAACCTGGACCTAATTTATATATGTCACCATCTTCATCATACCAACTTTTTCTTGAAAGACCTAACAAATAAATTATAACTCTTCCACAGTCTTACTATAAGATTATCAGCTGCTAAGGATTTACAGTAAATTCTACTTTATATCTTACAGTCCATAATAAAATATCATAATGTGTTATAACAGTACAAGACACTAGAACTGTTCCTGCTTATTAATCAAGTTCAACTTTTCATATTGTCTTTCCTAATGATTTGAGAATAATAACTTAAAAAAACATCATAGTTGGAAAAGAATCAAATTATTAGATACAATTATTGCATAATGGCAATATTTTACATGGAGATTCAAGTCAAATCATAACTTAATCTAGTTTTATTATTAATAAAAATGCAAAAAGTATCTTAGCTAATGCTAAAATGAGTGGATACATCTCTGCTAAATTAGGATAAATGAATAGTAAAGTCAATGTTAATTCATGGCTACCTGTTAGAGCTATCCTTGCATCAAATTATATGCATCTTCCTGTTGATTAATAATTCAAATTTAAAGTTGTTGGTGGCTCAGGATCATATGATTTTATGATCAATAACTAAATCGCTACTTTAAATACCTATGGACTATTATCATGCAAAAGACCTGGACAAGCAAATATTACAATTTCAGATCGATATGACCCTTTAAACAAACAAATCATTCACCTAAAAGTAAGTCATATCTAAAGAATAAGCAGCCTCTAAAAACAAAAAGAAGTAAACAAAGATTAATGGTCTAATTTATACATAATTGGTAAAAATAACTAATAATAAACTTATACCCAATGTTTCCAATCGCAATATACTCTAACAAACAATGACTACACACTCTAAACAGATAAAAAAGTAAACTACACAAAATAATTATAATAACTATCATAAAATAATAACTAACTTATCCAAAAAGTATTATCTAAAACATCATTACTCAATAATAAATAATAATAAATCATAAAAAGCTATAAAAATTATGTCGTAAATCAGTAAATCGGAGAACTAGAATTAAAAAATTATGTATATTCATTGTAGAACTATGGTATTTGCTAAGTCATTAAATTTAGATCTATGATATCTTTCTATGAGACTATCAACATAAATTTAATAGGACATGAAAATCGATTAACTAGAATACCACTAAGAGTATATGAACATGTTTCTACTAATATACAAGGCGATCAATTAGAATTTTTAATGACACCACAATCCTCACTAAATTGGAAATACATTGGAGGTGTATAATCATGGCCAAGTTCAATAAGAAAGATATATATAAATAATAAATTGATTCAAGAAGATCAACCTTTAATAACATGCAATAATACATAATCAGCACCTGTTACATACTAACTAAAAATGATAAATCAACAAACATAGTCTCTACTATTCCCTGTATATCAAACAACAATCATAAAAATAATCTGTAAATTTCCTAAAAAATTAAGATTATAACTACATGGCAGTGATACATATGATAATATCTTTCTAAACAATAATACCCCATTATTTGGCTATGTAAATGTTGTTGATGAATCAGGTCGATAATATTATAACGCAAGTAATGTATAATATAAATATCGATCATAAAATGGTGATTTGAAAGCTAATAATCAAAATTTTAGTTATATGCCTAATGGAAAAAGTGATAAGTTGACAATTTCTTCATAATATTTAAAAAATAATATTAAGTATCCTAAGATTTAGCATCAATTTACTATAACAGTTGTCTAACCACTTAAAATCAATCATCTAATGTACGATAAATCTACTTAAGACGCTCCAATATAAGTGAAATCATTATCTCAACTTAGCCATCTTAGAAAAATCATAAAAATCTTGATTTTATACACACCTAGAAAGCCATATATCCTTAATTTTTAAAATAAATACTCATAGTTAAGCTTGACATGCACTGATGATATCTCCTGCGTCAAAAAATAAACATCAGTCTTAATAAATCTTTTAAATCCAGGAATCGGCATATTGACTCTAAAAGATAAAAGAGTCTATGGCAGCATATAATGGATATATTAATTTAATATAGTCTAAGTAGATGAAGTAATAATACGCACAAATAAAAATTTCATACCTGTAGGTGATACTTTCAAAATAACTCTTTATAATCTGTATAAAGATAGTATAATATCACCATTACTTTATTAAGATAATCATCTTAGATTGAATCTTGATAGTAATTTGAAGATTATCGAACAAAATGGTAATTAATTTTTAGTAAAAGCTGAAAAATCTGGTGGATTTTAGGTAACTGGGTAACAGTCTTATCCAAAATTGATTAAAAGTAAATTACCACTTGGTATTAACGTATATTAGAGAATAGAACCTGACAATCGTATATTCAAAGTACTTAGTTATGATTCAATAACTATAGAAGGTGAGACTAGGTTAATACTAGGCTGTAAAAGATTATTCAGAATATCTGGTGGACCAACTGACAAAATAACAACCTTCAAATCCGATAGATAAATATAAATAACCACACTCAATCCCAATCTATATTTATTGTCTTCCAAATCTTAAGGGACCTACAATGTCATCTTCACCTTC
>Ga0169931_10012834_pt1 | contig 11547 bp, 6 predicted proteins | sample Kivu_15m_20L_FD_129675 | JGI IMG/M metagenome (GOLD analysis project Ga0169931, IMG submission 129675) | Freshwater microbial communities from Lake Kivu, Western Province, Rwanda to study Microbial Dark Matter (Phase II) - Kivu_15m_20L... | ecosystem: Environmental > Aquatic > Freshwater > Lake ... | reverse complement strand
TGGAAATCGCCGCCGTCAACGTCGTCTTCCCATGATCAATATGACCCATCGTCCCAATATTCACATGAGGCTTCGTACGCTCGAACTTCGCCTTACTCATCGCTCATCAAACTCCGTGCTCGTCAGTGTTGTACGGGAAAGTGTGGTCACCGGAACGGTAGGGACCGGTGGGTTGTCAAAGAGCTGGATCTGGGGGCTCACTCGCCCCGGACTCGCTTGACGATCTCGCTTGCGATCGAATCGGGTACCTGCTGGTACGAGTGGAACTGCATGGTGTACGTGGCGCGGCCCTGTGTCCGCGACCGGAGGTCGGTACTGTATCCGAACATCTCCGACAACGGCACCTGCGCCCGCACGTTCTGGGTGTTTCCGACCGCTTCCATGCCCTCGATACGGCCACGACGACTGGACAAGTCGCCCATCACGTCGCCCATGTACTCCTCAGGCGTCACGACCTCGACGGCCATGATCGGCTCCAGCAGCACGGGCTTGGCCATTTCGGCAGCCTTCTTGAAGGCCTGCTGACCGGCGATCTTGAACGCCATTTCGCTCGAGTCGACGTCGTGGTACTGGCCGTCCACCAGGCGGGCCCGCACGTCCACCGTGGGGTAGCCGGCGAGCACACCCGAGTCGAGAGCCGACTGGATGCCCTGGTCGACGGCGGGGATGTACTCGCGTGGGATGCGACCACCGGTGATGTCGTCCTTGAACTGGTAGCCCCCGCCGGGACCGGTGGGCTCGAGGGTGATCTTCACCACGGCGAACTGGCCCGAACCGCCGGACTGCTTGATGTGGCGGTACTCGACCGACTCGACCACCTTGGTGATGGTCTCGCGGTAGGCGACCTGAGGCTTTCCGACGGTCGCCTCGACCCCGAACTCTCGCTGCATCCGGTCCACGAGCACTTCGAGGTGCAGTTCGCCCATACCCGAGATCACGGTCTGACCCGTCTCCTCATCGGTGCGGATGCGGAAGGTCGGGTCCTCGTCGGACAGTGACTTGAGCGCCTTGCCCAACTTGTCCTGGTCGTTCTTGGTCTTGGGCTCGATGGCCACGTGAATGACCGGCTCGGGGAACTCCATGCGCTCGAGGATGATCGGGTTGGTCTTGTCACACAGCGTGTCGCCGGTGGTCACGTCCTTGAAGCCCAGGCCCGCCACGATGTCGCCGGCGAAGGCCGTATCGATGTCCTCACGATTGTTGGCGTGCATCAACAGCAAACGGCCGATGCGCTCACGTCGCTCCTTGACCGAGTTGTACACCTCATCGCCCTTGCCGACCTGGCCCGAGTAGACACGGAAGTAGGTGAGCTTGCCGAAGGGATCAGCGACGATCTTGAACGCCAGTGCTGCGAACGGCTCGAGTTCGCTCGCCTTGCGAATGACGACCTCATCACCCTTCAGGCTGGTGCCTTCGGTCGGGGGGATGTCGAGCGGGCTCGGGAGATAGTCGATGACGGCGTCGAGCATGGGCTGCACGCCCTTGTTCTTGAACGCCGTGCCGCACAACACGGGCACGAAGCTGAACGCCAGCGTTCCCAGACGCAGCGCGCGCTTGATCTCCGCTTCGGACAGTGGCTCGTCGGAGAGGTACTTCTCCATGAGCTCCTCGTCCTCGCCCACCACCAGTTCCAACAGTTTGAAGCGCCACTCGTCGGCCTGGGCCTGCAGTTCGGCAGGAATGTCGATCGTGTCGTACTTCGAGCCCAACTCGCCGCTGTCGTCCCACACGAAGGCCTTCATGGCCACGAGATCGATGACACCCCGGAACGCCGACTCGGAGCCGATCGGCAACTGGATGACTGCGGGCTTCGACTGGAGGCGATCCTCGATCATGCGCACGGTGCGGTAGAAGTCGGCGCCGGTACGGTCCATCTTGTTGATGAAGCACATACGGGGAACGCGGTACTTGTTGGCCTGGCGCCACACGGTCTCGGTCTGAGGCTCGACGCCGGCCACCGAGTCGAACACCGCCACGGCACCGTCGAGTACGCGGAGACTGCGCTCGACCTCGACAGTGAAGTCGACGTGACCGGGTGTGTCGATGATGTTGATGCGGTGGTCGCGCCAGAACGTCGTCGTGGCGGCCGAGGTGATCGTGATACCGCGCTCCTGCTCCTGCACCATGTGGTCCATGGTGGCGGCGCCTTCGTGGACCTCACCGATCTTGTAGGTCTTGCCGGTGTAGTAGAGGATGCGCTCGGTGGTGGTCGTCTTGCCCGCGTCGATGTGCGCCATGATGCCGATGTTCCGGTATCGGTCGAGTGGGTACTCACGCTTGGCCATGGTGATCTGAACCTGCTTCGTCGTCGGGGGGAGACCTGGGCGGCCCCGTTCGAGCCGCAAGCCGCCGATGCGGCGCGGCGCGATGCTAGCGCCCCGAGCAGCCGAACCACCGAGCCGGACTCAGATCACTGAGCGTGGGCGATGTAGTCGAACAGTGCGCGGTTCTCGGTCTCGAGTTCTTCGACCCGATGCTTGACCACATCTCCGATGGAGACCAACCCGATCAGACGCCCATGGGACACGACCGGCAGGTGCCGGACGCGGCGTTGCGTCATGATGGCCATCAGTTCGGGCAACTCGTCGAGCAACCCGCAGGTCACCACGGGGGTGGACATGGCGCGGGCCGCGGTCATCTCGAGCGCATCTGCCCCATCGATCGCCAGGCGTCGGACCACGTCACGCTCGCTCAGCATGCCGTCGACCCGCCGTCCGTCCACGGACACGACGAGCGCGCCGATCCCGTGCTCACGCAGCATCTGCACGGCCTCGGCCAGGGTTGCGCCCGGAACTATGGAGGCCACCTGTGAGCCCTTGCGGGCGAGGATGCTCTCGACGTTCACGGCGACGACCTCCTTCCACCGACCCTGACACTCAGGACGTGGAGCCGATCGTAGCGACACCGCCACGATCGGGAGGTCGCATCACCAGCGGTAGTGGGCGAAGGCCTTGTTGGACTCGGCCATCTTCTGCATGTCGTCGCGCTTCTTGATGGCGGCACCCAGACCGTTGGCAGCATCCATCAGCTCGTTGGCGAGACATTCCGCCATGGTCTTCTCACGGCGCTTGCGGGCGAAGTCCACCACCCAGCGGATGGCGAGCGTGTTGGCGCGGCGGGGGCGGACCTCGACCGGAACCTGATACGTAGCACCGCCGACGCGGCGGCTTCGCACCTCGAGGGGGGGCTTCACGTTGTCGATCGCCCGCTTGACCGTCGACAACGGCTCGGTACCCGTGCGGGTCTCGATGAGCGCCATGGCGTCGTAGACGATGCGCTCGGCCACGGACTTCTTGCCGTGCAGCATCACCTTGTTGACGAGTTGCGTCACGAGCAACGAACGGTGGAGGGGATCAGGCGCCAGATCTCGACGCTGTGCGGGGCCTTTACGCGGCATGTCGGTTCACCTTCTCACTTGTCGCGCTTGGCGCCATAGCGGCTACGGGCTTGCTTGCGCTTCTTGACACCAGAGGCATCGAGCGCACCACGGATGATCTTGTAGCGAACGCCGGGGAGGTCACGGACACGCCCGCCTCGCACCAGCACGATCGAGTGCTCCTGGAGATTGTGCCCCTCGCCGGGGATATAGGCGGTGACTTCGACGCCGCTGCTCAACCGGACACGCGCCACCTTGCGCAGTGCCGAGTTCGGCTTCTTCGGCGTGGTGGTGAACACACGAGTGCACACCCCACGACGTTGGGGCGAGCCCTTCAGGGCCGGCGTCTTGGTCTTGGAGAACTTGGTGGATCGACCCTGTCGGACCAACTGCTGGATGGTGGGCACCCGTGAACCTCTCGAGTTCGTCTCGTGCGGCGAGCCCGGGCTGAGTATGCACCCAACACAGGACCCGTGAATGTTAGGGGCGGGCTACCCCGTGCGACAACCCGCCTGGAAAGGTCAGGCCTCTGCCGTGGCGTCGCGGTCCGAGGCGAACGTGCCGTGCACGTTGGCCAACCACTGTGCCGGGTCTTCCTGATCCTCGTCGGAGGTGTAGAAGGCCATGGGCTCGTAGTCGGGAGCGTGCACCTCGAACTCGCGGTAGCGGTTCATCCCCGTACCGGCCGGGATCAACTTGCCGATGATGATGTTCTCCTTCAGACCGATGAGGTGATCGCCGCGGCCGTCGATGGCCGCCTCGGTCAGCACACGTGTGGTCTCCTGGAACGAGGCCGCCGACAGCCAGCTCTCCGTTGCCAGAGAAGCCTTGGTGATCCCCATGATCTCGGGACGACCCTCGGCGGGGCGAAGGCCCTGCTCGACCATCGACCGGTTGGTGTCGCGGAACACCTTCTGGTCGACCTTCTCGCCGGGAAGGAAGTCGGTGTCGCCCGGCTCCTGCACCCCGATGCGCCGGGTCATCTGGCGAACGATGAGTTCGATGTGCTTGTCGTGAATGGTCACGCCCTGGTCGCGGTACACCCGCTGCACTTCCTCCACCAGGTACAACTGCGTCTCGCGAATGCCCTTGATCTCCATGATCTCCTTGGGATCGAAGGGGCCGTCGGTCAGTGGGTCGCCCGCGCGCACATCCTGGCCGTCCACCACGATGGGCCGCGCCCCGGTGGGCAGCGTGAGCGAGTGCTCCTCGCCCGACTCGTCGACGATGATGACGTTGATCCCCTTGGTCTCGTCGTCACCGATGCGCACCACCCCCGAGGCCTTGGCCAGACGGGCCGATCCGCGGGGCGTGCGGGCCTCGAACAACTCGACCACCCGGGGCAGTCCGCCGGCGATGTCCTTGCCGGCGACACCACCCGTGTGGAACGTACGCATGGTCAACTGCGTGCCCGGTTCACCGATGGACTGGGCGGCGATGACCCCGACCGCCTCACCAAGCTCGATCTCCTTGCCCGTGGCGAGCGAGCGCCCGTAGCACAGGCCGCAGATGCCGAGTTCGGCGTCGCAGGTGAGCACCGAACGGACGCGCACCCGATTGATACCGGAGTCCTTCTGCAACAGTTCCACCTCGTGCTCACCGAGCAGGGTGTTGCGTTCCAGAACCGTGCCGTCCTCGAGCGTGATCGTCTGCACGAGGGCACGGCCGAACAACTTCGTGTCGAGGTAACTACGCCGGTTCGCCGTGTCGGCCTCGACGTTCTCGATCCACACGCCCAGCGTCGTGCCGCAGTCGGGTTCCCGAATGATCAGTTCCTGGGCGACGTCGACGAGGCGCCGGGTGAGGTACCCCGAGTCGGCGGTCCGTAGGGCGGTGTCGACCAGACCCTTACGGGCTCCGGGCGTGGCGATGAAGTACTCGAGGGTCTCGAGGCCTTCACGGAAGTTCTTCTTGATCGGCCGGGGGATCATGTCACCGCGGGGGTTGGCCACCAGACCGCGCATGCCGGCGATCTGGCGCATCTGGGTCATGTTGCCGCGGGCGCCCGAGCCGACCATCATGTCGATGGGGTTGAACCGCTGCGCCTTGAAGGCGGCCTCCATGGCCCGCTGCACCTCAGCCGTGGCATCGGTCCAGATGCGGACTTCCTGCTGGCGGCGCTCACCATCGGTGATGATGCCCCGCTTGAACTGGTTCTCCACCTTCTCGGCCTGCTTCTCGTGCCGGTCGAGGATGGCCGCCTTGTCGGCCGGGGTGCGCACGTCGTCGATGGACACCGTGATCCCCGACTGCGAGGCGTACCGGTACGAGAGATCCTTGATCGCGTCGAGGGACTTGGCGACGATCGCCTTCGGGTAGTGGTCCGAGAGTCGCTCGACGATGAGACCAGCCTCGCGCTTCTTGATCACGGCATCGATGTGGCCGAAGCGCGCCGGATAGTCCGAAGGAAGTGCTTCCTCGAACAACAGACGGCCCGGAGTCGTCTCGAACACGTCGCGCGTCCCGTCGGCGCCGCGAGGTTCGATGAACTTGATCGTGGCGTGCAGGGACACATCGCCGTTGTCGAGGGCGCGGAACACCTCGTAGCGGCGCCCGAACACCCGACCTTCACCCTTGGCTCCGTCGACCTGCTCGGTCAGATAGAACCCGCCGATCACCATGTCCTGGCTGGGGCTCACGATCGGGCGTCCCGAAGCAGGGGACAGAATGTTGTTCGAGGAGAGCATGAGCACCCGCGCCTCGGCCTGCGCCTCGGCCGACAGTGGCAGGTGCACCGCCATCTGGTCGCCGTCGAAGTCGGCGTTGAAGGCCGTGCACACCAGAGGATGGATCTGGATGGCCTTGCCCTCGACCAGCACGGGCTCGAAGGCCTGGATACCCAGGCGGTGCAGGGTGGGGGCCCGGTTCAGCATCACCGGATGCTCACGGATGGCGTCCTCGAGAACGTCCCACACCTGGGGGTGACGCCGCTCGACCATCCGCTTGGCGGACTTGATGTTCTGGGCGAGTTCGAGATCGACGAGGCGCTTCATCACGAAGGGCTTGAACAACTCGAGCGCCATCAACTTGGGCAGACCGCACTGGTGCAGCTTGAGGGTCGGACCGGCCACGATGACCGACCGGCCCGAGTAGTCGACGCGCTTGCCCAGCAGGTTCTGACGGAAGCGCCCCTGCTTTCCCTTCAGCATGTCCGAGAGCGACTTGAGCGGTCGGTTGCCAGGTCCGGTGACCGGCCGGCCGCGGCGGCCGTTGTCGAACAGGGCGTCAACGGCCTCCTGAAGCATGCGCTTCTCGTTGTTCACGATGATCTCGGGCGCACCCAGGTCGAGGAGCCGCTTGAGACGATTGTTGCGGTTGATCACCCGGCGGTACAGGTCGTTGAGGTCCGAGGTGGCGAAGCGGCCACCGTCGAGTTGCACCATGGGGCGCAGCTCGGGCGGAATCACCGGCACGACATCGAGGATCATGGCCCCCGGGTCGTTCAGGCGTCGGCCGTGAGCGTCGCGCTGGTTGAACGACGTGACGATCTTCAGACGCTTGATGGCCTTCTGGCGGCGCTGAACCGACAGCGGCTTGCGCGCCGTGGCCGAGTCGATGGCCTCGCGCAGCCTGGTCTCCTCGGCATCGAAGTCGATGCGGTCGATGAGCGCCTTGATGGCATCGGCGCCAGTGCCGCCCTCGAAGTAGTCGCTGTAGCGGTCGCGCAGTTCACGCCACAACAGTTCGTCGTCGATGATCTTGCGTGCGTGCAGTTCGCGGAACTCGTCCCAGGTGCGCTGCAGCATGTCGAGTTCGGACTCGAAGCGCTCGCGGATGCTCGCCAGGTCACGGTCGAGTCCGGTGCGCAACTTCCGGGTGTCGGCACCATCGGCTTCGAGCCGGGCCGCCTCGGTCTCGGCCGCTTGCATGCGACGCTCGAGGGAGCGCTCCCTATCCGAGCGGATGGCCTCGCGCTCCTCGTGGTACTCGGCTTCGAGGCTCGTCAGCGCCTCGTGACGCTTGGCTTCGTCGACCCAGGTCACCAGATTGGCAGCGAAGTAGATGACCTTCTCCAGCTGCTTGGCCTTGAGTTCCTCGCGCGGTTCGAGGCCTGCGAGCAGGTAGGCCAGCCACGAGCGCGTGCCGCGCAGGTACCAGATGTGCACGACAGGGGCGGCAAGCTCGATGTGGCCCATGCGGTCACGCCGGACTTTCGAGCGGGTCACCTCCACGCCGCAGCGCTCGCAGATGATCCCCTTGAAGCGCACGCGCTTGTACTTGCCGCAGTAGCACTCCCAGTCGCGGGTGGGCCCGAAGATCTTCTCGCAGAACAGGCCGTCCTTCTCGGGACGCAGGGTGCGGTAGTTGATCGTCTCGGGCTTCTTCACCTCGCCCTGGGACCACAGGCGGATCTGGTCGGCCGTGGCCAGCCCGATCTTGAGCTGGTCGAACATGTTGACGTCGAGCATGATGATCTCTCTTGGTTCGGTCGCCGGGTTGGTCAGAGCGCCCGCTCGCGGCGGCGCGCGCGGTCGTCCTCGTCGGAGCCGCGCTCAGGGCGGCTGATGTCGATGCCGAGTTCTTCGGCGGCGCGGTAGACGTCGTCCTCGCCCTCACGGATGTCGATCTCGGCGCCGTCGGACGCCAACACCTCCACGTTGAGGCACAAGGCCTGCATCTCCTTCATGAGCACCTTGAAACTCTCGGGGATGCCCGGCTCGGGGATGTTCTCGCCCTTCACGATGGCCTCGTACACCTTGACACGGCCCAGCACGTCGTCGGACTTGATGGTGAGCAACTCCTGCAGGCAGTAGGCGGCACCGTAGGCCTCGAGCGCCCACACTTCCATCTCGCCGAAGCGCTGGCCGCCGAACTGTGCCTTACCGCCCAGAGGCTGCTGGGTGATCATCGAGTACGGGCCGGTGGACCGAGCGTGGATCTTGTCATCGACGAGGTGCGCCAACTTCAAGATGTACATGTAGCCCACGGTGACCGGGCGGTCGTAGGCCTCACCGGTACGGCCGTTGTACAACTGCGCCTTGCCGTCGGGGCGGATCAAGCGAACACCATCCACACCGTCGGGTGTCAGGTTCTGCAGGATCGAGGTGATGGTCGGGTGACTCCCGGCGTCCTCTTCCTCGTCCCAGTGAGCGCCGTCGAACACCGGGGTGGCGATGAAGGTGGCCGGCGCCGTGATCGGTCGTGTCTTGCTCTCGGTTCCGCGAACGGGGGCATCACCGACGTGCTGACCGTTCTTGACGCTGTCCCAACCCCAGCGGGCGCAGTAGCCGAGGTGCGCCTCGAGCACCTGGCCCACGTTCATCCGGCTGGGCACGCCCAGGGGGTTGAGGATGACGTCCACGGGTGTCCCGTCGGCGAGGAAGGGCATGTCCTCGGCGGGCAGGATCTTGGAGATCACGCCCTTGTTGCCGTGACGGCCCGCCAACTTGTCGCCGACGGAGATCTTGCGGCGCTGCGCCACGTAGACACGCACCAACTGGTTCACGCCCGGCGGCAGTTCGTCGCCCGCCTCCCGGGTGAACACCTTGACGTCGATGACCTTGCCGCTCTCGCCGTGGGGCACCTTCAGCGACGTGTCACGCACTTCTCGGGCCTTCTCACCGAAAATCGCACGCAGCAACCGCTCCTCGGGGGTCAACTCGGTCTCGCCCTTGGGCGTGACCTTGCCCACCAGCACGTCGCCGGGTCCGACCTCGGCACCGATTCGGATGATGCCCCGGTCGTCGAGGTCGCGCAGGATGTCGTCGGACAGGTTGGGAATGTCGCGACTGATCTCTTCCGGGCCCAACTTGGTGTCGCGGGCATCGACCTCGTGCTCGTGGATGTGGATCGAGGTGAGCACGTCGTCGCGCACCAGACGCTCGGACAGGATGATGGCGTCCTCGAAGTTGTAGCCCTCCCACGGCATGAAGGCCACGAGCAGGTTCTTGCCCAGGGCCAGTTCGCCGTGATCGGTGCTGGGCCCGTCGGCGAGCACGTCGCCGGCGCTCACCTGCTGACCTTCGACCACGCGCACCCGCTGGTTGATGCAGGTGTCCTGGTTCGAGCGGTGGAACTTCGACAAGGCGTAGGTGCGCTTGCCCCTCGTGGCGTACTGGACCGTGATCGACCTTCCGGTCACCTCGGTGACCTGGCCGCTGTCGAGGGCGAGCAGCACCTCGCCAGCGTCGCGTGCGGCCCGGGCCTCGATGCCCGTTCCGATGTAGGGCGCCTCGGCGCGCACCAACGGCACCGCCTGCCGCTGCATGTTGGCTCCCATGAGCGCACGGTTCGCGTCGTCGTGCTCGAGGAACGGGATCAGCGCCGTGGCAACCGACACGATCTGCTTGGGCGACACATCGAGGTAGTCGACCTCGGTGGGGGGCACGTAGCCGATGTCGGTCGTGGCTCCGAAGAAACTCTCCGCCTCCAGCATCTTGCGCAGGTCGTCGAGGCTCGCCGCCTGCGGCGACCGGCGCACGAGCACGCGATCGTCGACGAAGGTACCGTCAGGGTTGAGCGGGGTGTTCGCCTGAGCGACGACGTAGTTCTCCTCTTCGTCGGCGGCCATGTACACGATGTCGCCCGTGACCCGACCGTTCTCGACACGGCGGTACGGCGTCTCGATGAAGCCGAACTCGTTCACCCTGGCGAAGCTGGACAAGGCGCCGATGAGGCCGATGTTCGGACCCTCAGGCGTCTCGATGGGGCACATACGGCCGTAGTGGCTGAAGTGCACGTCGCGGACCTCGAAGCCGGCCCGCTCGCGGGAGAGGCCGCCCGGGCCCAGCGCCGACAGGCGGCGTCGGTGGGTGAGGCCAGACAGCGGGTTCACCTGGTCCATGAACTGCGACAACTGGCTGGTTCCGAAGAACTCCTTGATCGCCGCCACGACGGGCCTGATGTTGACGAGCGTAAGCGGTGTGATCGCTTCGACGTCCTGGGTCGTCATGCGCTCGCGCACCACGCGCTCCATACGCGACAGACCGATGCGCACCTGGTTCTGGATCAACTCGCCGACGGAACGGATGCGGCGGTTGGCGAAGTGGTCCTGGTCGTCGAGGCGGTAGCCCGGTTCCTGCTTGACCAGGTGGAGCATGTAGCTGACGGCAGCCAGCACTTCGCAGCGGGACAGCACGTGCTGATCGTCCTCGGGAAGGTCGAGTTGGTCGGCGTCGAGGCCGAACAGATCGCCCAGGCGAGCCACCTCGACACCGAGCTTGCGGTGCAGCTTGTAGCGCCCCACCCGCGACAGGTCGTAGCGACGGCTCTCGAAGAACGCGTTCCGGAAATACGCCCGAGCGGACTCGACCGTCGGCGGTTCACCGGGGCGGGCCCGCTTGTAGATCTCGACGAGTGCCTCGTCCTGCGTGGGGGCGATGTGCCGCTCTTTCTCCCACTGCCCCTCGAGGAAGTCGAAATGGGCCACGAAGCGCTCGAGGAACCCGGGGGCGTTCTCCTCGTCGTAGCCCAGGGCGCGCAACAGGGTGAAGATTCCCATACGGCGCTTGCGGGCCACGCGAGTGCCGGCGGTGACGTCCTTACCGGGCTTCTGCTCGACGTCGAACTCCATCCACTCGCCGCGGTAGGGGTGGATGGTTCCCTTCACGAGCTGGTGCTTGGAGAGGTTGCGCAGGCGAAACCGCTCGCCCGGCTCGAAGATGACACCCGGCGACCGGACCAGCTGCGACACCACGACGCGCTCGGTCCCGTTCACGATGAAGGTGCCCTTGTCGGTCATCATCGGGAAGTCCCCCATGAAGACCGTCTGCTCCTTGATCTCGCCGGTGTTCCGGTTCATGAAACGGGCGCGCACGAAAATGGGCGCCGCGTAGGTCATGTCTTTTTCTTTGCACTCGTCCACCGTGAACTTCGGCGGCGGGCGGAGTTCCTCGTGGTCGGGGTCGAACTCGAGTTCGAGCTGTAGGGCCTCGCTGAAGTCCTTGATCGGTGAGATGTCGCGAAATGCCTCTTTCAGCCCCTGGTCCAGGAAGTGCTGAAAGCTCTCACGCTGGATTGCGATGAGATCGGGAAGTGCGAGAGGCTCGGACAGGTTGGCGAACGAGTACCGCTCGCGGGTCGAACGAGGGGAGGCCACAGACTTACTCCTCAGAGGCGAACGGCGGATGCACGTGGGCGCGACTCAACACGGTCCGAGTTGGGGTGCTGGGAGGGCGACACACGGCAACTTGTGAAGTTACCGGCTCCCGACGCTTTTCGTCAACCAAAAC
>Ga0169931_10012832_pt1 | contig 11547 bp, 12 predicted proteins | sample Kivu_15m_20L_FD_129675 | JGI IMG/M metagenome (GOLD analysis project Ga0169931, IMG submission 129675) | Freshwater microbial communities from Lake Kivu, Western Province, Rwanda to study Microbial Dark Matter (Phase II) - Kivu_15m_20L... | ecosystem: Environmental > Aquatic > Freshwater > Lake... | reverse complement strand
TCGGCGGCCCCGGAAGTCACTCGGCTTTCACACGCCCAATGAGGTCTTTCACGCGCTGGCGAACCGGGGCTGAATGATATGCACTGGGAAGTTGAATCTGCGTAATGATTTATTTACCACTACCTCGAAGATTCCCTGTCCATGGCTATAAACTGGAGGGTTTGAGATTTGAAGGTACTTATTGAATCCTGGTCAGTGAAAAGAAAATTGATTTTGGCGACCCTGCCAATCATTGTGACGGCTTCGCTGGTCGCTGCCTATGTCGAACATGCACGTAATGAAGCTGGATTACGAGACAAGCTGACTGCCCAAGCCAGGAACCTCGCCTCCCAAATTATGGTTGACCGGCAGTATTATGCGTCGACCGTCGTGCCGCGTATTACCGAGCTGGGAGGCACACTTGGGGGAGATTATGCGACTGTCCATGGTCGTTTCCCTCTGCCAGCAACTTTCGTCCGGGAAGTATCGGAGGCGTCGGCTCGACTCCATAATGGATACACAGCCAGACTTGTCAGTCCCTGGCCTATCAATAAAAATCAAGGCGTGATTGACGAATTCCAGCGAGCAGGGTTTGCTTATCTCGATACCCATCCAGACGAGCAATTTATCAAAATGGACATCGTCGAAGGCCATCAAGTCTTACGCGTTTTAATGACGGACCGCGCCCTGTCTTCCTCATGCGTACACTGTCACAACTCTCATCCGGATAGCCCGAGGCATGACTTCAAAGTCGGGGACGTGATGGGTGGGCTAGAAATCGATGTTCCAACTGACCGGTATCAAAATGAAATCCGAAAAGATCTACTCCTGACTATTACAGGAGGCGGTTTTATGTCTGTGCTCACCATTGCAATCATCATGGTCGGGACTAGACAGTTCATCACGAATCCTCTTTCGGGGTTAGCCGCACGAATGGCGTCGTTTGCCTCAACCCAGCCCCGGCGGTCTGGGCCCGAAGCACTTCCAGACAACGAAATACTCGCATTGACCAAAGAATTCGAATTTATGGCCTCCACGATCAACAAGCAACAGGACGAGCTGCGGAAAGCGAATGTAGACCTAGAACAGCGGGTCATCGAACGCACCGAGCAACTTCGCGCTACAATGACCGAGAAGGAACGGATCTCCAGTGAACTCCGAGTGGCCAGCTCGATCCAGCAATCGATCCTGCCGCGCACGTTTCCACCCTATCCAGACCGGATGGAATTTGACTTGTATGCCGAGTCCCTTCCAGCCCGGGAAATGGGCGGTGACTTTTATGACTTCTTCCTGATCGATACGCACCGCCTCGGAGTGGTGATCGCTGATGTCTCAGGTAAAGGTGTACCCGCGGCCATCTTCATGACGGTGAGCCGCACCCTTATCAAGGCAGAAGCCATGACAGGTATCGATCCCGGGCAGTGCCTCCAACAAGCCAATCAGCTCCTCTGCCAAGACAATGACGCCGCCATGTTTGTGACAGTGTTCTATGGTGTCCTTGATCTACGATCTGGAGAATTTTCCTATGCCAACGGAGGTCATAACTCCCCCTATCTTTTGAGGGAAAACGGAACGGCTACGGTGCTCAACGGGACTGGCGGAATTGCATTAGGTGTGATTGATGATGCGGTGTTCCAAAGCCGGCGCCTCACGCTCGAGGCCGGTGACCAGTTATTCTTATTTACGGATGGAATTACTGAGGCGATGAATATTGAGGAGGAACTATTTGGCGATGCAAGGCTGGCCGCGAGCCTTGCGCAGGCGAGAACGCAAGACCCTCGTGAATTGTTGGGTCAAGTGGTGACGGCCGTGCGAAGCTTCGTGGCCGCGGCACCGCAGTCGGATGATCTGACCGCCTTGGCGCTGTGTTACCGTGGGGCATCATGAGGAAAGGGTAGCTGGCTGGCGATGAAAGAGCGATGTCCTCTCACGTTGTCCAATCGCCGCACTGATGTAGAAGCGACCTTGCGCCAGGTCGAAACCTTTTGCAGACAACATGCCGTCCCTCTTTCGGCCATGCAGTCGGTGCTGCTCGCTCTTGAAGAGTTATTAGTTAACATCGTTACTCATGGCTATTACGATGATCAATCTCATACTATTGCCGTGATGCTGGAGCTCCACGACTCGCATCTCAGTGTCGAGATAACAGATGATGGGATGGCTTTTGATCCGCGGACGGTGCCGGCCCCCAATTTCTCGATGTCGCTAGAGGAGCGGCCAATCGGCGGATTAGGGGTCTGGTTGACCTTAAAGATGATGGATGAGATCGACTACCGGCGTGAGGGGCATATGAACAAACTCCGATTAGTAAAGGTTTGGACGTGAGAGGCTCCTCTCCGCCCAACTCGTTGATTACGTCTTCCCACAAACAGAAATCTTAGCTCTCGGGTTTAAGGCCTGCCAGGCCAAGACAGTACTGATGTCGAGAAGTTGTGCCCGTGAAGCTTGAGAGAGTAGGATGGATGGACGAGGAAGAGGCCAACACCGACGCACATAGGCTCTCGTGTCACACGGGGCGGCTGAGAAACGCGCAGGCCTCCTCGGCACCGGGATAGATGCCTAGTAACGAGCCAAACCCACTGACTTCCAAGACTTCTTTGACGGTGCCGCCAACACTGCAAAAAACTAGTGCCCCGCCCGCCGACTTCGTCTTTTTGGCTACAATCAACAACGCCCGCAGCCCGGCTGAGCTGAGATATTCCAGGGCCGAGCAATCCACGACGACTTTGTTGTGGCCGTGAGTCAGGAGTGCGCCGCTCTGCTCTTCGAAGGAGGAAGCGGTGAGTTGGTCTATTCGCTTATGAGGCTTCAAAACCAGTATTCCGTTGGAGACCTGACTGTGCAATTCAAGCATGAAAGGGTCCTTTTCAGGTGAGCCGAGCAAACCGTCTGGAAAGCTTATTTACACTACCATCTCTTCTGTGCCCAGTTCAATCCTGCATGCCGTTCGCGTACGAGGAGTTCTGACGACAAATAGCTGACGACAGATAGCTATTGCGATTAAATGGGCGATTGATGTATTTCAAGTGAGCCAACGCCAACAATCCCCACCATCACCCCGAGTGCCCCAAGCAACAACGCCGCACATGAGGAAATTGCATAGGATGAGCGTTCAAAAAATGGGTCTGGTCTTATTCGTGATGCTCACACTGCTCAGCCCACTGCAGTCAGTCGCAAGTGTCAACCTGCTTCCGCAAGCCAATTCTCCACAGTTAACCTCCGTTGATGATCTGAAAACCAAACGAATTGGAGTATTACAGGGGTCGGCACATGAAAGTTATGCCCTGACGCACTATCCCGATGCACAGGTTCTGCAATTTAAATCCCCTGCAGACGTGCTGCTTGCAGTCAAGACAAACAAAGTGGATGCGGCATTGTATGACGCGGAACCCCTGCGTGGAATTTTTCGTCAAGACAATTCGTATGCCTTGCTAGGTGAGCCGCTCTTCTCCTTTGATGTAGGGGTGGGGTTTCACAAGCAGAACCGTGCGCTCAAAGATCGATTCGACGCTTTTTTAGCGGATATCAAAGCCTCTGGGGTGTACAAGGATATGGTCGATCGCTGGATGATAAAAGGCGAAACGACCATGCCACCAAGCAGTCCGGCCACAACAACCGGTGTCCTCGTGGTGGGCGTGAGCGATGCGGGCCTTCCTTTTACGGTCGTGAAAGACAATCAATTAGTGGGCTTTGATATCGAACTCGCTGAACGGTTTGCAGCATCGGAAGGAAAAGAGATTCGTTTCGCAAATATGGATTTCGGGAGTTTGATTGCCGCTGTGTCGAGTGGTAAAGCGGACATGATTGCCAGCGCCATTTACGTCACTGATGAACGAAAGAAGCAAATCGAGTTTTCTCATTCCTACTATGAAATGGGGACCCGGGTATTTGGGCTTGCGCACAATATTGCAACCGCAGAACCGCCTCAGGCGCCCAGCAATGTATTGCGAACGCTTCACGATCTGAGCAATAAAAAGATTGGCGTAATGCTCGGCTCCACCCACGATGCGTTCGCACACAAACATTACCCGCATGCTGAGATTCTGCAGTACAAATCGCCCTCGGATGTATTGCTGGCCGTGAAAACAAACCGAGTCGATGCGGCTCTCTACAATAGTGTCTCACTTGTGGAAATCTTGAAAAGAAGTCCTGAGCTCGGCGTGATCGGGGAGCCGTTTGAGATGATGCCCGTGGCATTTGGATTCAGTAAGCAGAACGTCGAACTGTGGCGTGCGTTCAACGAGTTTCTTCAGTCCATCAAAGCGAATGGCCTCTATGACGACATGATCACTCGCTGGACCAAGAAAGACAACGTCGTAATGCCGACGATTGAGACTCCGAATAAGGGTGGCATCCTAATTGCCGGTCATCTGAGCGATGGGGGACTGCCGTTTGCCACTGTAAAAGACAATCAGAATATCGGACTCAACATTGAGCTCGCCAAGCGGTTTGCTGCCTACATGGGGAAGGATATCCGCTTTGACGATATGGAGTTTGGCAGCCTGATCCCAGCTGTCTCGACCGGAAAGATCGACTTTATCGCAGTCACCTTGATGATCACTGAAGAACGAAAGCAGAAGATAAATTTCTCTGATCCCTACTATCAAATTGGCATGAGCGCGTTTGCCCTCAAGAAGAATATTGCAACGACTGCCGCGACGGAAGAGCAGGGATCAGGGTCTTTCTTGATTGAAGATGTGATGAAGAGCTTCGATAGTAACATCATGCAAGAAAAGCGGTACCTTCTACTTTGGGATGGCCTCAAAACGACCATGCTCATCTCCGTCTTATCCACGATTTTCGGCACGGTAGTAGGTGGCGTGATCTGCTTTATGAGAATGTCGACGTCTAGATTGCTGAATGTCCCAGCTAAGATATATATCGATATATTACGAGGAACCCCCGTCCTTGTTGTATTAATGATCATGTTTTACGTCGTATTCGGCTCTGTCAATATCAATCCGATCGTGGTGGCCACCATAGCATTTGGAATGAATTTTGGAGCCTATGCCGCAGAAATCTTCAGGAGCGGCATTGGAGGGATTGAGAAAGGGCAGTTGGAAGCTGGGCTCGCAATGGGATTTAATAAGCTCAAGACGTTTCAGTATATTGCACTTCCACAAACCATCAGACGAATATTGCCCGTTTACAAAGGCGAGATTATCTCCCTCGTAAAAATGACTTCGATTGTCGGCTATATCGCCGTGCAGGATCTCACAAAGGCGAGCGATATTATTCGCAGTAGAACTTTCGACGCTTTCTTCCCACTGATCACGATTGCGATCCTCTATTTTGCCATCTCATGGATGCTTATGCACGCTTTGGAATACGGAGAGCTTCTGACCGATCCAAAGAATAAGCGTCGGAGCGTGACGCTATCATGATTAAAGTACAGCACTTATCAAAGTGCTACGGTGACTTGGTAGTCCTGAAAGACATCAGCGCCGAGATTAAAAAAGGCGAAGTCGTCTCGATTATTGGGCCATCCGGCACCGGTAAAAGCACCTTTCTTCGCTGTCTCAACTTACTGGATCATCCCAGCGGGGGCAGTATTCATGTGGATGGCTGTAATATTTTGGAGAAAAAAGCGGATATCGCAAAAGTACGTCAGAAGATGAATATGGTATTTCAATCATTTAATCTGTTTTCCCATTTATCTGTGATGGACAATCTCACTCTCGCCCCAATGAAGTTGCTAGGGAAGTCACGAGAGGACGCCGTAAATAAATCGTTGAACTTATTGCGATTAGTTGGCTTGGCTGAAAAAGCGAATAATTACCCGGATGAGCTATCGGGAGGGCAAAAGCAACGTATTGCGATCGCTCGGTGCCTGGCGATGGATCCAGAAGTTATCCTATTTGATGAGCCTACTTCCGCGCTCGACCCCACGATGGTTAGCGAAGTGCTATCGGTCATTCGCAAATTAGCACAAGAAGGCATGACCATGCTCATCGTGACACACGAAATGTCCTTCGCTCGTGACGTATCAAGCCGTATATTCTATATGGATCAGGGGCTAATCTATGAGGAAGGCACTCCGGAGCAGATCTTTGACAACCCTCAAAAAGCACGAACCCGAAACTTCATTCATCGCATTCGCAATTGTGTATTTAAAATTACCTCGCCCGACTTCGACTTGTATGCCATTAATGGGGAGGTTGAAGGGTTTTGCGATAAGCAGTTCCTCTCAAAAACGAGTCGCAATAACTTGCTGTTAATCATTGAAGAGCTGCTGCTCATTTACAAACCACTTTTAAAGACGATTCCCTTAGAGCTAACCGTCGCCTATTCAGAGAAGAATGAGACTCTGGCGCTCGTCTGTGAAAGTGGGGGCAACCAGTGCAACCCTTTAGAAAGCGATCAATTAGTCGATGAACTTGGTGTAAATATAATTAAACGCTTTTCAACGGACATCGCGTACGCCTGGGATGGCTACAGAAACAAAATCACTATTTCAATACAAGCAAGTCGCGGTGTTTGACGGTCCGCCAATCTGAGCTTTTATACGGCGCGCGATCAGTCGGCGCTGCGGCTGCGCATTCGCGATCTGGCTCACGCCCGCCCGCGGTTTGGCTATCAGCGCATTTGGGTGTTGCTGCGGCGTGAAGGCTGGCTCGTGAATCGGAAGCGAGCGCGACGGCTCTATCGATTGGACGGGTTGCAGCTGAGGATGCGGGTGCGGCGCCGGAATCACATCGCCCTGCATCGTGGTTGGCCCCGATTCCTGTCGGACCGACTGAACGCTGGAGCATGGATTTCGTCCATGATACGCTGGCCGACGGACGACCGTTTCGGATCTTGACGGTCGTGGATAATTGGAGTTGGCAAAGCCCCATACAAGAGGCAGGGTTTCGGATGACGGGATAGACGGTCGGTCAGGTGCTTGATCGTGTCCTGAGTCAAGGCCGGAGCCCTCGGTCCATCACCGTCGATGATGGCACCGAATTCCAATCACGCGCCTTGGAAGATTGGGCCTATCGGCGGTGCGTCCAGCTAGACTTCATTCGCCCAGGCAAACCGGTGGAAAATGCCTTCATTGAATCGTTTAACGGGCGTGTGCGCGACGAGTGTTTGAACGTGCATCAGTTCGCCTCACTCGGTGAGGCTCAAGCGATCATCGAAGCGTGGCGGATGGATTACAATCACCACCGCCCTCACAGCTCACTCGGGCACCTGACCCCGAATGAGTTTGTCGCACAACGTCAGGGACAATCGATCGTCGAAGAAGCCCTCTGTTCTAGTTAAGGACTGTCTCGTTACGGGACCAACGTCACTTGGAATATTCCCGCACGGAAAGGAACTGGCATGGACGCCTTTATTACACGAGATACGCCTATCACAAACGAAGCATTGAACGTGATTGCGCACCTTCCGGCAAAAAGCCTCCCACAAATCGTAGAGGAAAGATTTTTCAGAAAACTTACGGATAAGGACTTTATACGTATTGCAGTATTGCTGGCGCGGAAGGGATACAATGAGGGCGGCTGTCCGATTGGTGGCGTGGTGATCAGCAACGACACCCGGCAGATTCTAGGTAAAGGGCATAACACTTTGGTTCAAGAAAATCACCCCTACAATCATGGCGAAACGTCCGCTATCCGTGATGCCGGGCGGTATGATTTCAGTCGGACGACTATCTTTACGACTTTGAGCCCCTGTGAGGTCTGTGCTACCTTGCTATACATGCGTCAGTTCAAGAGAGTCGTCGTAGGCGACGTGACCAACGCATCTGGCAACGAGGCCCTCCTTCGCCAAAACGGTGTACAGGTCGACATCCTCGAAGATTCCGAGGGCATTGCGCTTTACGCGAGATATCGAATCGAGAAACCTGACCAGGACCTGGAAGACTGGAAAGGCCTGGCGGCCGTACGAAAAAATGGGTAAATGGGCAGGAGCCAGGGGTTATATCCTGAATTGATCTGCTGGATGATGTGTCGGCGGTCAGGCCTTCTATGCTCTGGAATTCGACTCATGCGCGATGGCGCGGAGAGTGGCTAGATCAGGCCGTAACCGAAACTAGTTCTTATGCCAATTTGCCGTCCTTTCCATGAATGCAGAAACCAATACCATGGCGTATTTCTTCTCCTATTGATTTGCCAATTTGCATTCTCTCCCGTAATTACAGTCGCACAGCCCTACAATGACGGCTCGGTGATTCGCATTCTCTATCCAACCGAGGGCGCAGTAATCGCCGGCAATGACCTCGACCTCGATTTTAAGTTTTTCAGAGGAGAACTGGCCGACCATGTCCATTTGTATCTGGACGGCCAGTACATCCAAGAGCTACCTCGTGCGATCATGGCGTAAGCTCCCCGGTCAAGTAGACACAGCCACGCGTCAAACTGCTTTGCCAACTCACTTTCTGTCATATATGTGGAAGGTGGGGGAATCTTAGGTTGAGCCTGCATCGGTAGGGAGCCAAGTCCACGTTGGGCAAGGATGGAGCTCATAAGCTGTTTTTGCATTTCCATTTGTTCCGGAGTCGGTTGCCGGGGGGAGGTGCAGGCGGATTCGATTATTGCGATCAGGGCGACAGCTGAGAGAGCGAGCCTTCCAGAAGTCATGGGTCCTCCTCTTGCTTCCAAAAACCGGGCGATAGGGTGTGAGACGATGGCAGCAGGTTTTACTAAGAGTCATTCTTGTAGTCAATAGGGTTCATAATATATTATTAAATAGATGCATTATTGGCGAAGCCAAAGTGTCGTGCCGATGGCACGGATAGGATTGCAAGGAAGTGCTCAGATGTTTTTCATGTCAATTGTTGCAAGGAGAGCATCTGTGGCCGGGGGAGGGGGATTGTTCCTGTCTGCCCTATCTCTTTCGGCAGAAGTCTTCGGCTATGTTCGGATGTTCAGATGTTTAGAAGAAATGTACGGCGATCGGTGAGCACGGTTTTATAGCATGCTAAGACGCACAGAAAGAGTCTAGGAGTCGCTGTTTTCTCTTTGAAGTGACATCGCTTGGAGTACGGAGTGTCTGAGGTGCATAGTTTTCTCTTGTTCGCTGTGAGTTAAATCCGCAAGATGTTCCAGGGCATCAATCTTCGCTAATAACTTCTCATACGGGTTTTCAATCCAGAGATAGGCTAATGTTCCGCAAAAGCGGGCGTGTGCTTCCCATAGCTGTGGTCGGCTGGCGATGAGATTATCCATCTGCTCCTGTAGGGTGAGCAGCTGCCGGTTGACCATATCAATTCCCTCCTTTCAAACCACTATCAGCTTTTGAGCCTCATGTTTCTATGGTAACTGGGGCAAGTTCATTGATCCCGAGTCTGGTGATAAGGCCGATACATGAAACTTTTTTCTTCTGTAGTCGCAGTTCCCGAAAGGCGGGGGGGTGTCGACGGAATGACGACGGGACGGTCTGATGTGGTCTGATTTAGTCTGAACCAGTCGGAAGGGGGAACCGGACTGATTTCCTGCCAAGCAGCAAAAGTCCATCAAAACAGAGAATTGTAGCCTATCAGAAGAGGGGAATTGGTGCCCCCGATACGAATTGAACGTACGACCTACGGTTTAGGAATCTATTGTCATTTCAATCAAATCAATAGCTTATTGACTTGTCTATAGTTTTGGTCTATACTTTCCACTGTGATTTCTGATGTGAAATCCAGTCTGCTTCATCTCGTTGCTCATCTCAGTCTTGTCCGAAGAACGAATCCCGACACGATAGCCACCTCGTCTGTTCTCGTCGGTCAGAAAAAGTTTCAGTGGAGTAGGGGAGACAGGAGTGCGTTGGTGCCCCCGACCCGAATTGAACGGGTGACCTGCGGTTTAGGAAACCGACGCTCTATCCAACTGAGCTACGGGGGCAGTGATTTGAGTATACACAATCTGAAAACAAAGACAAAGGAAGCGGCATGACCAAATCACGACAATCGTTGGCAGAGCCCATCATTCTGATTCGTCGTGGACTGGCGATTTATAAAATCCATGCGTCCCCCTATTGGTTCTGCCGGATGCGGATTCCCAGTCAGCGGGGCTATGTCGTCCGCTCTACCAAAGAATCCAGTCGCCTGGACGCTCGCCGAGTTGCCGAAGAGCTCTATCTGAAAGAAAGCCAGTTGGCGATACTGCCCGCTCCACCTCCCAAGGACCAGCTCTTTGACACCTATGCGGATAGGCTCGTACAGCAGCAGTTTGACTTGGCGAAAGAAGGACTCTGTTCGCTCGCCCTCGCCAAAAGTGACAAGAATCTTGTCTACACCCCAAAAACGGGGCTGTTGGCATACTTCGGGGGCAAGGATGTGACACAGGTTCGGACAAAGGATGTGAAAGCCTACCTCCAATGGATGAAGCAGCACCGCACCGTCCCGTACGCCTTCAATACCTACAGCACCCGCATTGCCTGTCTGCGCAAAATCCTCAAACTGGCAGTGGATGACGAAGTAATAGATGCGGTGCCTGCCACACCCCGTCCTGAACGCAAGGACTCACCGAGAGGCTTCTTTCGGTTCTATCCGCTCGTCTCTAAGGAACAGGATGAATACCATCGTGTGCTGACGACGGCGAAAGCGATGGCGCAAGAAGGAGTGAAAGTGCGATGGGTGCCCGTCACCGAGGAACTCTACGACCTGATTCTCTTTTTATCGCATACCTTCCTGCGCCCGACCTATTCGGAGGTCTATGCGTTGAAACATCGGGATGTGACGATTGCCGAGGACCCGAAACGCCTCGTGCTGCGAATTATGAAGGGCAAGACGGGATTCCGGCAGAGCAACACTTTGGAAGCGGCGGTCGGCGTCTATCAGCGATGCCAACGGCGGTATCCGCAGTGGACCCCTGACGACTATGTGTTCTATCCGCACTATACGAATCGTCAGACCGCTCGAAATCGTGTCAGCCGCATCTTCAGCGCCTTGCTCAAGCGTGCGGGATTGAGCGTAGGGGAGGACGGCATTCCCCGAACGCTCTACTCCATTCGGCATACGGCGTTGTGTATGCGACTGGTGAAATCAAAAGGGCAGGTGAACATGTACAACCTGGCGACCTCGGCGGGCACCTCTATTGAGCAACTAGAACGATTCTATTTGAAGAACCTCCCGCCTTCCGCAGCCATGGCGAGAAACCTTCAGACCTTTGGGGATGACTAAACCAGCAACAAGGAGCACGCCGATGACACCGAAACGCATCGCCATCTATGCCCGAGTCTCAACAGCAAACCAAAACACTGATGCGCAAGTCGCGGAGTGCCGAGCGTACGCTGAACGCTGTGGATATACCGTCACAGGCGTCTATACCGATACGATCAGCGGGACGACGGGAAAAGACGAGCGCGCTCAGCTGTCTTTTCTTCTGAACGATGCGTTTGCGAGACGATTTGATGCGGTGGTCGTGTATTCAATAGATCGTGTGGGGCGGAGTCTGAAGCATTGCTTAGAAATCTTGGAGACATTGAAGAGTTATAAGGTTCATTTCATCAGTCTGTCGCAATCGATTGATACGAGTTCTGCCTCAGGATTGTTCATTTTTAACGTTTTCGCGAGTCTAGCGTCCTATGAACGGACGCAAATCTTGGAACGCACGGCACTCGGTAGAGCGAGAGCAAAAGCACGCGGTGTCCGATTTG
>Ga0169931_10012831_pt1 | contig 11548 bp, 9 predicted proteins | sample Kivu_15m_20L_FD_129675 | JGI IMG/M metagenome (GOLD analysis project Ga0169931, IMG submission 129675) | Freshwater microbial communities from Lake Kivu, Western Province, Rwanda to study Microbial Dark Matter (Phase II) - Kivu_15m_20L... | ecosystem: Environmental > Aquatic > Freshwater > Lake ... | reverse complement strand
ACAAACTGTAACTGGTAAATAATTTAAGTTTTTACTAATTTCTCTTTAGAAAAGGAATTTGAAAATTTGAGAGTATTATGTGACTACATGTTATTCGATCATTTTTCACAGAAAATAAATTATGCTAGATTTGAAGAAACAATTTCTATATTGTCTGCCTCCAAAACTACGGATCTGAGAAAAGTTTTCATGGAAATCTGTGGAGAAAACAAAAAATACATAACATTTGCTAGATTAGTCACTGCTTATGAAAAACGCGACTCGAAAGAAACTTCAGTAGATTTGAAAAACTTCTTCCTACATTTTATGAAATCAGTTCTTAAAGTAAATAAATTTTTTTAAAAAATTAAGGACCCTTCTCAAATTGCGGGAAGAGATCTCCCAAATGCCAAGCAATATTCAACTGTTTCGCACAAAAACAGAGAATACATTAATAAACTAGAAATTTATACAGATAAGACTAAAAAAATCAAAGGGCTTTCGATAGAATACGACGATCTATTTTCCAACGAATTTATATCAGATAATGTAAACAAACAAAAGCTAAAAAAAAATGTCTGCTTGAATTTGAAAACCTTGGATCACTTGTATGAGGAATTTTTAGATGAGGATGCAGCTAGAGATTTTGTAACTCACGTCTTCGGAACTTATAGTTCATGCATTGAATTTTTAGGATTTAAAACAACTTCTGGTAAACTTTATTACACAGGGGATCCAAAAAAAGGAACTCCTTTCCTTTACGGAAAATTTCATCAAAAATTCCATTATCTTAAGTTAGGTATAATTGACGGAGGAATCAATTACATCAAACCTTTTTTCGTTCCTTCTGTCTTTTTTAATTTCAATTTAAATCTTGATTTCGACTTATATCGATACGAAAAATTAGAATTTAATACATTAGATCATTTTGAAGATGAAAAATTATTGAAAAATATTAAAGATGAGCAGGAATATCTTTCCCACATTTTAGTTCCTATAGATGGAAGGGATGTAGATTTTATATTCGATGAAGATGATTGTTACGATGTAAAACTTAGAGAAACGTACTCTTATCTAAATCTATTTTCAATTAAAAACGGAGATAAACAAAATAGTTTTAGCAGATATGGTAAAATGCAAAAAGTAATAGAAGAAGAGAGCTACTACGACGACGAGGAAGATAACGATTATAAATATATTTATGATGAAATCATCACTACAGAAGGGGGATTTGGGCCAGATAATAAATTTGATGATGACTCTGATGAGAGGGATGAAAACGAGTTCCTTGAAGATGAAGATGAAGATGAAGACAGAATTCAAAACCACATGGATAAAGAAAGGCAAGAAATTGAAATGCTTGAATACGAATTAGAAATGGTGAGTAAATCCAATCAGTTTAATCCTTCTAAATATCTCTACTTTAATGGTTGGAACGGAGTAACTGTTAAAAAACTTGATGTCTCTACCCTTTTCTTGGATCCTTTTTCTCTAGAAAAGTTCGCAAATAGATATTTCAATGAGATTCAATACGAAATAGATGACAGAATTAACATATACAATGAGTATAACGATCCAGTAAACTTCTATTCAAAATATTTTGTTAAAGATAATTGCTATTATCACAACTATTTTCCTGAATGCTTAGAAGAAGATTATCGTATTCAATTGATAGACATCGAAAGTCAATTCGAAGAAATCGCAAATTCTTTCTTTGTAGCGAAAAATAACAATGAAACTGACATATATAATAACAAAAAGAAGGCAATAGACAGTAGCAAAACTATCTCAACAAAATATTTCGATGCTAAAACACTGGCAAGAAAATGGCATTCCATTGCTAGCTATTTTAAAAGAAAAATATTGGTTAGTGGTATTAGAATTGCAATAGGTGTAGAAACAGCCAAAAAGGTTTTAGTTAATTGCGAAGATAACTATGTAGATAAAAAGTATTCTTTGTTCGATAAAATTAAGGTATTGAAAATTCTTTCTGAAATAAAACCTAAAAAGAAATCGGATAATTCTACAACTTTAGAAAATATTGATTACTATAAGAAGGCATTTGATAGAAAAATTAAAAACATAATAGAAAATAAAAAGGAGGAAAAAAAGAAACAAGACCAAATAAAAAGAGAACAAGAACAAATAAAAAGAGAACAAGAACTCAAAAAGCAAGAGGAAATCAAAAAAGAGGCTGAAAGAAAAAAAACAGATGAGGCTATGAAAAAGGCAGAAGAAGCTAAGAAAAAGGCAGAAGAAGCCAAGAAAAAATCAGCTGAAGAGAAAATAAAAGAAGAAGAAAGAAAAAAGATTGAATCAAATTTAAAAGAAGATCAAAATAAAAAAGAACAAATAAGAAAAAATCAGGAAGAAGCCAAGAATCAAGAAAAAGACAAGAAAAAACTCCCTGATAATCTCCCTAAATTTGAAAAAGTGGTTACATTAAATGATATACATTCAATTACTAAAGATATGGATAGAATCAAAACCTTAATAACAGATGGCAAGATTAAAAACCTAGAAGAAAAAAAATCTTTAAATCTGAAATATGAAGAATTAAAAAAAAAGAAAACTGAGTTGGCCAAATTTCTTGTGGAGAAGAAAAATACGGAAATATCTGAAAAATTGAAAGTCGACGTTGAAGATTTAAAGAAGAAAGAAATAGAAAAGATAAATTCAATAATTAAAGAAGAAAAAGAAAAAGCGATTGCTGAAAAAAAAGCTATAGAAACAAATAAAATTAAGGAATTAAGTAAACCAATCACATTCGGTGAATTCGATATTCCCGAAACAACCGAAATCCACAGAGAACAAGAAATGGTCCAAGGAAAAGAATTTACAGACCCTCTATTCCCTGCAAACATACAATCACTATGTCCTTATGATGAAAAATTAAAATGTTGGAAATTACCTCCTGAAATTGAAGAAGGTGATTTACAAAACTGGGAAAAGTTCAGTTGGTCAAAAATCGACGATATTTTCAGAACACCTAATTATCAAATCTTCGTAAATAATATTGAACCAGATGACATAATTCAAGGTTCTCTTGGGGATTGTTATTTCCTTTCAGCTATCGCAGCTTTGTGCAAATTTCCTGATTTGATTAAAAAATTGTTCCTTTTTAAGGAAAAATCTTTAGATAGATGTTACGGTATCTATCTTAGAAAGAATGGAATTTGGAAATTAGTTCTAGTTGATGATTACATCCCTTGCTATGGAGGTCTAAGAAAGAAATTTGCGTTTTCTTCTGCTAACGAAAATGAGATGTGGGTAGTCCTATTAGAAAAAGCCTGGGCAAAAATTTGCGGTTCCTACGCTAAGGTCATTGCTGGACAATCCAGTGAAGTATTTGATGCAATCACTAACGCTCCTACTGAATGTATTTGGGTTCCTCAGATTTCGAAGGAAGAAGTTTGGAAGAAATTACAAGAAGCAAAAAATAATGAATTTATAATGACTGCAGGTACTGGAAACAGAATAAGTGCTGAAGAATATCAGAGAGTGAATCTTGAACCAGGTCACGCCTACACAATAATTGACGTTTATGAACTCAAAGTTAATGGAGTAAATACTAAATTACTTAAAATTCGAAACCCTTGGGGAGTCGGTGAATGGAGCGGGAACTGGAGTGATCAATCAAATTTATGGACGCCAGCCTTAAAAAAACAAGTTGGACTTGAAGAAAAGGACGATGGTGTTTTCTTTATGACATTCGAGGATTTCATTAAATACTATATTGTAATAAATATTTGTAGGATTCATAAAAACTACCACTATTCGTTTGTTAAATTCCATAAAGTTGAAGTTTCAAAGCCAAATGTTTTGAGCCTAGAAGTTAAGGAACAAAGCAAGGTTTACTTGCAACAACATCAGAAAAACCCGAGATACCTTTTGAGAAACGGAAGAAATGCCGAACCGATCCTTATTCACATGTTGGTTGTTGACGAGAACTTCAATTTTATCGGTGCTGCATGTGATGATTCCTCAAGTATTTTCTTGAATCTTGATCTTAAACCTGGATTATATTACGTCTATATTGACATTAATCATAGATATGTAAATTCTCAACAAATTCATGGATATAATGTAACCACTTATTCAAGCAGTATAGTGAATTTGTTTAATGATGATTCGATTAATCCTATAGATGTTTGCAGGAAAGGAATAATCAGTTATGCTAAATCGAAATTAAAACCACAAAAAAGAGATTTAATTCAATATTATTCAGCTAGTAATATTATACCTCAGTTCCCTTACATCTTTTCTGTTGTTGAAAATTTGGGAACTGGACCATCAGAAGTTACCTATGAATTATTAAATAATTTCGAATCTAGTTTCTTCCCTGATGAACATAAGGGCTCTAAAAAATTGACTAAGAGAATTGAATCTAAGCAAACTGAAGTATTTTATATTGTCAGACATAAGTTAGATTCTGCTGTCGAATATAACTGGAGCACAAGAAAAATTTAATTATTTAAATTCTGCTTGATTTGAATTTGTTAAATTTCCAATCGAATAATTTTCATTTATTAAAAAACTTATTTAACCAAAAATTCTACCTTATACTTTAGATTTATCTTTAATTAATAAATTCATTCTATTTAAAATTAAGTTACGTAAAATACATTTAATATTTAATATAAATTAGTATTCAAAATAATTTTATAAATATGATGAATTTTAATTATACAAAACACCCAGATACCCATTCATCAGGTTTGTGAATTTAATTTTAACTATAATTTTAGGAGGGTTGAACATAACAGAAACAAACTCAGCAGCAACTTCAGTTGTGAAAGAAATATTGAAGCAAATGGGTAAAAAGGTAAAATTCAAAGCATGAAATATAATACATTTCGATTTAGATGCTTGAAGGAAGTATAAAAGATATGTTGAAAATGTCAAGACCAGCCAAAATTACATCGCCAACGTCTCATTTGATTTGTCTTTCTAAGTAAATAATAGAAAATTATGCATTTTAAATAACAATAATAGTGATTATAGATTTACCGAATTAATGAACTATGCAGCGCTAGAAACAAATCCAATCGAAAGAATGAAATACGTTACGGCCTTTCTACTCTCTGGCTTTCATTGTAATCCAGTTTTATGCAAATCAAAGGCCCCTTTAAATCCTATCCTAGGAGAAACCTACCAAGCATCCAAAGATGACGGAACTCTTATTTATCTAGAACAAACTAGTCATCACCCACCTACATCGAATTATCATATAATTGGAAAAGATAAAAATTACGAAATCTTTGGATATGCGATTGTCAATGCTCAGCTTTCAGGAATGAATACAATCAAAGGCTGGAGAGATGGAAAAAACCTCATCAAATTTAAGGATGGATCAATTTTAAGCTTTAATACACCAGAAACCAGAATTTATGGATTACTAATGGGAGATAGAACACTTAATTATTCTGGAACTTTAACAATAAAGGATTTTACTAATAAAATAGAAAGTATAACTACGTTTTTAAAAGTAAATATTTTGAATGAATATATCCTAGGATAGTAAAATTGATTCTCTTAAAAATTCTTTTACTTCCCTTTTCACAAAATCCAAGACTCCCACATCCGTCAGCGATCACTTTACCATTCAAATTTCTAAAATGAACCCTGAAACTAAAAACAAAAATTTGATAAGTGAAGGGCATGGATCTTGGTTAGGACAAATCTACATAGATGGAAAAAAGTATTGCATCTAAATTTATATTAATTTCAGATATTGGTCATTCGACGATGAATATAATGAATGGAACCAAACTGGTTTGTTTTGCTTACCATCAGATAGCGCTAAAAGAGACGACTTAATTTCATTGATTCAAGAAGATTTCATCACAGCCCAGAAATCCAAGGATGATTTAGAAAACATTCAGAGAAATGACAAAAAGCTGAGAGAAAAATATAATAAAAACAATTAAGCTTGTAACAGTGTTTGATTATTTTATTTATTCCTAATAAATAAAATTTTTGTCACAAAAATATTTAAAAAGTTTAATTTAATTTATAATAAAAATATTAAATTTCTAATTATAAATAAAAACGGAATACGATAAATAGAAACTGAAAAAATGACCGAACACTACTTACGTTTTATCTATAATAAAATAATTTAAAGAATAATCGGCTTGACCTTTTCATCAACCTGCTTCATGATATTTGATTTCTGAAAATGTTCGCAGATTGAGCGGAAGCCTTGTATTCTCGCATAGGAAAGATAGCAGATCTTACTTTGATTATTAACAAAGTCCCAGGGTTTATTATCGAATTCTAGGAAAAAATTTATAATCGATTTCGATGTCTTGAAATTAATGAATGCATATCCAGCATTGATCTTTTTGTTAAAATCTATCGGCAAGTAGAAAAAATTATAAGCTGAAGAATAATTTTTATTTATCTTATCTAAGAGATTAACCTGAGTAATATGAGAAGGAATATTTTTTATCATAAGGGTTGTCCTGATATCTTTATCGTTTATGATATAATTAATATTTATGACATATTTTTTCCTTTCATCATCTGGGGTGTTCCTTTTCTTTATTCCTGAATAATTTTTGTCATAGATAATCTTGTAATTTGAATATAAATTTGCATTTTGCTTGTTGTTCGAGTTTTTCAAAACATTTTCCTTGTTATAATTTAAAGAAGTTTTGGGAGTGGTTTTGATTTGTTTAAATTCAAACGGGCTGACTGAGGATAAAATCGATAAATTTGTGCTCACAGACTTGAAGTTTTGGGAGGTGCTTATCAAACTTTCTGAAATTTCCGAATCTTCGTCTTCAGCTTTTTTTTGTTTTTTACTTGATTCGGAGAAATCGTAAGCCGGAACAATTTTCAAATTTAAATCATCTGAGATTTTAGTATTCTTCTCTAAAATTATTTTCAAATGTGCAAATTTCTCTTTGCTCAGATAAAATTTTTTGTTGGTAAGAGTTGTTGTAATTCGACTGAGCATGAAATTTATTATGTATCTCTCTTTAGAATTGAAAAATTTTATGATTATTTTCTTTTGTGGAGTTTGATCTTCAAACGAATAGAGCCTATGAATTTTTGAATATATTTCAATAAATTGAATTATTTTTATGAAATCTTCAATGTTGTCAAAAATATTCAGTGTCTAATTAAAAGAAATGTAATTAAAATTGAATTTATTTACCAAGTAAAATTTTTCAAATATTTCTTGTTTGTTATTACAAAAAGAAATTGTGAATTTTTCTTTTTCAAATATATTCAGTAGTTTTTCAAAATTGTAAGAGATTTCATTAAAGGCTCTTTTAGAGGATCTAAGATCATAAAATTTTGCATTAACTCTATTTATTAAAAAGAAGATAAAAATGTGTAAATATATAAGAAAATAAATTACTGAAATCCTGAATTTTCTTCAGAATTTATAGAGAGAGATTCAAGTTCACCATAATAAATTAAAACGGAGTAAATATTTTCTTCGGAAATTTTATAAGGAAAGGAAATGATGATACAATTTGACTCAGACTCAATTTCCTCAGAATGATTTTTTATATCGTCCGTTTCATTTGTTAACGAGGATTCATTAAAATTTTGTTGGGTTGATTGAATCAGCTTTAAATTTCTCTATGAGTATTATTAAAAATTAGATATTACTTCAAGTAGAGAATTAGAAACAGAACATCTTAGATATGAATCGAAATCAGATTTGGGAAACATACACTTTTCCTTTGGACCTTCAAAATTCTTATTAATTTTGTATCCCTCTTCCGTTTGATAATCATTTTCACTTGCGATATTTGTAAACACTCTAAGTCTTTTCTTTAACATTGTGTTACCATGCATGTTGATTTTATTTAATTAAAAATCAATTTTTCGAATATTTATTTTAAAACTCAAATTTAAAATTTAAATTCAAACATTTTAATAAATAATTTACTATTTTAAATAAGAATTTCTTTTTTTTAAATTTGAAAAATTTTTTACACGCTTATAATTAATTTGTTTAAATTTATAAATATGATAAGAAATGAAAATGAAATTGTAAATGACCCATTTAAGGTATATGTTAGAATCAGGCCTATATTAGAAAGAGAAAATTATCTTGACAAAGAGGATGAAAAATCTATCAAGGATCGAGATAAAGAAAATTTTACGTATCATAAAAATGGAATTAAAGTTGAAGATAATATGGTATATTCAATTATAAATTTTCATTTTAAGATTTTTATTTCAGATTCTGAACTTAATGATACATATCAGAAAAAGGAAAAATGTTTTGCCTTCGATGAGGTTTTTACAGAAAAAGATGACAATCAGGAGATATTTACTAAAGTTGTATGATTTATAATTAAAATTTAGGTGAAAAATCTTGTCATTAGCATTATGAACGGATATAATGCCACCGCATTAGCTTACGGGGTAACCGGTACAGGGAAAACTCACACTATGTTCGGTGACCTTCATATTAATCTAAGCCTAAACGAAAAAGGTATATGCGTATATGCCGTAGATTACTTATTCGGCATGATTAAAAACGAAACTTCCAAAAATTTCATCGTAAAGATAAATTATATTGAAATTTACAATGAACAAGTAATCGATCTACTTGTTGAAAAAAGACAAGAATCAAATGATCATTTGATGATAATTGAAGATCCAGTAAAGGGAGTTGTTGTTCCAGAAGCAAGGGAATATATAGTAACCTGTACAGAGGAAGTTATGAAATTGATTCTAATTGGAAACTCAAGGAGAGTAATGGCACCTACTAGTGCAAACCAATTTTCTTCACGTTCTCATGCAATCTTGCAGGTTATAGTAGAACAGAGAACCAACTTAGGAGGAAAAGATGAAATCACTTCCAGTAAACTACTTCTTGTCGATTTGGCTGGTTCTGAAAGGGGTAGCCTTGAAAAGGGTATTCGTAGAGATGAAGGAGCTAATATCAATAAAAGTCTTCTTGCTCTAGGAAATTGTATTAACATCCTATCAGATAAACATAAGAAGGGTTCTTTTGTACCTTATAGAGACTCCAAACTTACCAGGTTATTAAAAGACTCTCTTGGAGGAAATATCTCTACTATTATGATTGCATGTATTTCACCTTCCATCCTGTCGCAAGATGAAACTATCAACACTTTGAAATACGCATCAAGAGCAAGAAAAATACAAAAAAAGATATCTAGAAATGTAAAGGAAATCGAAAGTAACTCTCCTCAATATAAGGAGCTAGTGGAAAGCCTCAAGAAGGAAATTATTCAATTGAAAGAAGTAATCAACAATCAAAATATCCTCCTTAAGTATAAACCAGTAGACTCTTTTTTTGATGGGCGAGAAGCTAATAATATAAATTTTAATTTCAACAATCGAGGCAATTTAGATTCTTCTTATAAAGATAATCAGGACATAAACAATTTAGACAATCCTGCAATTAAATCAAAAATATTATTTAGTAACTCTGGTCTGGTAGAAATCCCAGGAACTAAATTAAATCTTATAAATAATTTCAATTTAGATGTATATGAAGAATTTTTAAAAAAAAATTTCAACAGCTTATCCGAAGAAGAATTGGATGACCTTTCAAAGAAAATTGAAAAGTAAATAAGAATTTTTAATATGTTTTAAACATTTTCTAGTTTATATTTTGATAAAATTTCTCTTGAAGAAAAAATTCTAAGAGGAGCTTACGATTCAACAACCAATGAAAAATATACAATCGTTAAAATGTTTTATGAAAAATACATCGAAATGGTTAATGAAAAATTAATTGAAAATATAGAACATAATATGATTCTAAAATTCAATCTTAAAGAGATATTGGAATTAAATCAAATGAACAACATTAATGTATAATATATGATTAATATTCACAATAGTTGAATAATTTAACCAAGCAAATTTATTCAGAAAACATAAACGAGGAAGAAACAAAAATACTCGTAAAGGAAAAAGAAGATTTAGAAAAAATTATAAAAGACAACGATAAAGAAAAAGAGGAAATAGGGACATCCTTAGAAAAAAATTTAAAACTTAAAAAGCTTTTTAAGGAACTTCTGATTAAATTCATTTCTAATACACAAATTAAAGAAATAAAAGATCTTAGGGAAGCTTACATCAGCATCGAAAATGACAAAAAAGAGCTTGAGTTAAAAAATAAGAAGTACCAAGAATTCCTTAATTCAGTCTTAAAAGAAAAAGACCAATATGAAAAGAGACTAAATGAATTAACAAGAGAATTAGAACAGACCAGGAAAAATTTGGCAGATAAAGAAAAGAAATTATCTGATGCAGATAAGAAAATACGAGATTTAGATTATCTTCTGAAAAACCAATTAAATCAATCTACTAAACAGACGCGATATAACGATCATTCAAGAATATCTAGCATAAGCAGGAAATATTTTTCAAATAAGGAAGTTAGTCATAGAAATATTCCTAAAAAGAAAATACACTCATCAGGTAACATTCTTAACAACAGTAGAAAATTTTCTGTAAATTCTGTAAATCGTGGAATCACAAACAATTACATAAATATAAATGTAACTTCGAAAATTCCCAGAGTCACAGCAATTTTACAAGATGGAAATTTAATCACGACAAGTGTATCAAATATAGACTTCTCACACAATTCTACTGCGATTACTAAATTAAAGAAAAATCTGAATGTAGATTTGAATTCTCAATCTACTAAAAATCTATTAGAAAACAACAGACATAATTTGAAAACTGTTTCAATCTCCAAAGTCAAAACTGATAACATTCCAGTTTCCAATAAAAATACAAAAAATAAAATAATCCCAATTAGCAGAGGTTCGAATCCACAGAAACAAAATTCAAAAGATATTTTAAATAACATAAGGATAAATATGAATTCTGATAAAAATCCTAAAGCAAATTATACAACAGTTCTACCAAAAATGGAAAAAGATAAATTAAAATCGATTAATAATTTAGATTCTTTCTCTATTTCTGCTGTTTCTGTCAATAATGAAGTCTGCCTAAATTCTTCTGTACTTGAAATAATGGAAAGTGTGTTAAATTTAGATGGAATAAAAAATCAGAGAAAAAATATTGAAGCTAAGTTGAGTAAAAATTGTGGGAATAATTATGATAATCTGAATTTTATAAATGAGTTTTTGAAGAGAAATAAGATGAAGGAAGATCCTACCCAGATGAATATAAATAAGATAAAGGAAAATGATCAAGTATGTTCTGATACAATAAAAGAAAATAATATTTGTGATGATACTTTTAATAGAGCGCTCCTTGCAGTAAGGGAATCTGTAACAAACAGAGAAGATGCAAAAGAAATAATTTAGTGGAAGATATAATCAATTAATTTTTTTAATAAATCATTCTATTATTCTAATTATTGTTAAAAAAATTTTAAATTTATATAATACATAATTTTATCAATTGATAACACTAGCTCATTATACTTACATGACCAATTCTATTTATTATTTTTAATATGTATTAAAATTTTTTTGTCAGAATAAGATTTTGGGGATTGGGGATTGGGGATTGGGGATTGGGGATTGGGGCCCAATCCCCAATCCCCAATCCCCAGTATTTGAATTCTTAATATTATATTTTT